>ERZ1108170.1209-NODE-1209-length-17397-cov-8.341022_pt1 | contig 17397 bp, 20 predicted proteins | sample MGYA00403705_ERZ1108170 | MGnify/ENA primary metagenome ERZ1108170 (study PRJEB35170, sample SAMEA104062422) | human gut metagenome | biome: human gut; feature: human-associated habitat; material: faeces | place: Denmark | collected 2012-06-15 ...
GCAGCTGCCGCACCTCGCTCGCCGTATCGGCACTTAGAATTATGCGGTATTGCCTAAGCTCTTATTCCAAAATCAGCGCCGCGGCTTCGCGCAATCCCTTTACAACCGGTGCGCCCGTTTCCCTCAATTTTTCCGGCGGCTGGTGGCCGCCGGACTGCAAAACGCAGCGCACGCCCAGCGCCTGTGCAACCTCATAGTCGTGGACGGAATCGCCGATCATGACGGCGCGTGCCGGGTCAAAGCCGTTTTCCTTTAAATAGGCCAGTCCAATCTCGACCTTGCTCTTGGCGTAGATGTCGCCCAGACCCAGCAGACGGTCAAAATAGCCCGTCACGCCGCGCTCGTCGGTCTGACGCCGCAGCGTGTCCAGATTGCTGGCCGACAGAATGACCTGCCGCAGCCCCGCGGCCTTAAACGCCTCCAGCGCGTCAATGGCGCCGTCTGCCAGCGGGCAGGCCGCACTGGCGGGGACGTAGTCCTCCATGTATTTTTCGGCCAGCTCTGCAAAGCTGTGCTTTGTAAAGTCAAACCCCGCGCGGACGTAATATTCCTCGATGGGAAAGCCAAAAATAGCCCGGTACCGCTCGTGGTCATACCGCTGCGGGTAGCCGAATCCTGCCAGCAGACGGTTGAGCGCGTCCACGCAGAGATCGACATCATCGAGCAGGGTACCGTTCCAATCCCACAAAATCAGTTCCGGGCACATAGATGTTACCTCTCACGGCAGCACCGCACAATTCCCGCCCCACGGGCTTAAGCACCGCTCCGGCGGCTGCGGCACGTCACCTGCGTCGCAAAAATGCTCGGTAATACACAAAGTATTGCCTGCGCTTTTTGCTTAGCATCTGACGTGCCTCGCTCGCCGTATCGGCACTTAGAATTGTGCGGTGTTGCCTTATTCTTCTGTAAAAATTTTGTTCAGACCCGCGTTGCTTTCGATCAGCTTGACGAGCGCCACACCCAGAACCGTGCAGCTGATGAGCTCGCCAATGCCGACAGTAACGGCATTGAACACCGCCAGCATCGCCGTGGGTGCGCCGTCCGAGAAGAAGAAGGTGATCTCGAACGCGCCGACAATGATCATATTAAAGACAACGGGCGGCAGGGATGCCGGAATGGCCAGCCCTTTCACGCGGATGTCGCGCAGCTTGTAGGTCACAAGGCAGGCCAGCAGGGTCGCCAGCGTGCCGAACACCACGTCAACGACGGTGGAGCCGAGCAGATTTGCCAAAAAGCAGCCCAGCGTGACGCCGACGATATACTCGGCGCCGAACACCGGCAGCAGGCAGAGGGCCTCGGCCACACGGACCTGCACCGCGCCGTAGCTGAACGGGGCCAGCACAAGGCAGACGACCACATAGACAGCCGCAATGACAGCGCAGCGCACAAGGCGACGGACGGACAGATTTTTCATATTCATACAATACTCCGGCGGATAGATTTTGACCACTCGCAAGACCGCCAGCCTTGCGGGGTTTGCGCTGCCGACCAGCAGCCGGCAGCGGAGCCTAAAATCCTAAGTTGCTCAACAAACCTAAATTATAACAAAACCCGCAGGCCGTTGCAAGACCTGCGGGAAAAATTTCTTTACTTTAGCAATCACCGCCGTGCCAGACGCTGCCCTGCAGGGCGGACGGTCTCTTACGAGAATGCTGAGGGCCTGGCATACCCGGCCTTACGGTGCAATCGTATTGTAGGGGGCGGTATCCTCGACGCCCCGCGGGCGGATGCAAGCATCCGCCCCTACAACACCGTTACGGCAGCTCCGGCGCATAAGCCTCGAGATTGCGGGGCTTGCCCTCGTAGACGATGGCGATGCCGTCGGGGCCGGTGTTGGCGCTGACAACGCCGCCGAGCTGGAACACGATCAGCGGTGCATGGCCAAACGCCTTTTTGCACAGCTTGACCAGCTCGTCACGCTTGGCGGTGCTGGACGTGTAGGCCACCATGTAGGGCGTGTCCTTCATCGAATCGACGCGGCTCTCCACCCATTTGATCATGGCTGCGGGCACGGCGGCGTCGCCGCGGACCTTGCTCTCGACCTTGGAGACACCCGCATTCAGGCTGATGATGGGGCGGATGCCCAGCAGGTCACCGACCACAGCGGCGGCGGCACTGACGCGGCCCGACTTCTTCATCTGCTTCAGGCTGTAGGCGGCCAGACAGATCTCAACGCAGTCCAGCTTCTGCTTCAGCTCGGCCACGCAGGAGGCCAGCTCACCGCCGTTGCGCACCTTGCGGGCGCACTCGCAGAAATACCAGCCGTAGGGCATCGAGTAGGTGTGGCTGTCGATGACCTGAATCTTCATCGTGTAGCCGGGGCGCTCCTCCTCCAGCAGCTCCATGGCCTTGACGGCGTTGTTGTAGGTGCTGGAGCCGCCCGCGTTGATGCTCAGGTACACCAGGTCGGTGTAGCCCTCGTCCGCATAGCGGGCGTAAATATCGCAGAACTGCAGCTGGGTGATAGCGGCGGTGGTGGGCACGCCCTGGGCGTCGCGCATCATCTGGTAAAACTGGTCGTTGGTAAAGTCCTTGCGCTCCATGTACTCCACACCGTCAAGGTTGATAGGGAAGCCCACGACCTCGATGCCGTACTTATCCGCAAGCTCCTGCGGAATGTCGGAACAGGAATCTGTCAGAAAACCTATCTTGCTCATTTTACATCCTCACTCCATTCGTATCGGGTCAACTGCCCGTGGGTCTCCAAACCGGCAAAATCCCATTGACGCAATGCTTCGTACACGCCCACTGCCACCGCGTTGGACAGGTTCAGGCAGCGCTCGCCCCTGCGCATCGGCATACGCACGCAGTCGGCCTCATGCGCAGCCAGCAGCTCCTCGGGCAGGCCGGCATCCTCGCGCCCAAAGACGAGATACGCGCCGTCGGGGTAGGTCACATCCACATGGCGGCGCGGGCCCTTGGACGTGAAGTAGAAAAACGGACCACTGTTTTTGGCAAAAAAGTCCGCCTGATCTTGATAATATGTTATATCAAGCTGGTGCCAATAGTCAAGCCCGGCGCGCTTTAATTTTTTGTCGTCGATGGTAAAGCCCATCGGGCCGACTATATGCAGCCGCGCTCCCGTCACCGCGCAGGTCCGCGCGATATTGCCGGAGTTCTGCGGGATCTGCGGCTCGACCAGTACAATGTTTAAGGTTGGCATAAATTTACAAGTCCTCGTTCTATAACTTTAGCCCTCCCTTGGGGGGAGGGTGGCGCCGCGGCGCCGGGTGAGGGGCCGGGCGGCACGCCGTTCATGGGTCGGCTCCCGGCCACCCCTCCGGCCTTCGGCCACCTCCCCTCTAGGGGAGGCTTTTCACGGCGTTATCAATCACACGGCATACGCCCTCAAAATGCTGCATCACATCCAGATTGGAAAACCGCAGCACTCTGATTCCGAAGCCCTCCAGATATTCCGTGCGCTGTGCATCGTGCAGCTGTCCCGCCGCTTCATAATGCTGGCTGCCGTCCAGCTCTATCGCCAGACCTGCTGCATCGCAATAAAAATCCAGAATATACCGTCCCACAACCTTCTGCCGTACAAAGCGCGGCGAATATCCGCGCAGAAAATCATACCACAGATGGCGTTCCTCCCGCGTCATGCTTTTTCGCAGCGCTCGGGCATTTTCAAGGACATCCTTGTCTCGCGGCAGTCTCATGGTCTTACTCCTGCCGCAGTTTCGGCAGGGCGTTCTCCAGCCAGACGCCCAGCCGCTCGTCGGCTCCCTCGGGCGTCTGCCTGATGCACTCGGCTACGAAGGCGGCAGCTGCCTGTACGGCAGCCTGGGGGACGTTGCCCCGCAAAATGCGCCCGACGAGCACGGCGGCAAAAATATCGCCCGTGCCGTGGAACATCCGCGGCTGCAGCGGCGTTTTTACGGCATAGCCCTCGCCGCCGCGGGCCGCGCCCACACAGCCTATGTAGCGTCCGCCGCCGATGCCCGTCACGCCGGTCACAACGACCTGCGGCGCCACACGGGTCAGCCGGGCCGCCTGTGCGGCGGCCTGCTCGGCACTGCCCACACCGGGCAGCGGGTCGCCCAGCAGCAGCGCGGCCTCGGTCACATTGGGGACGATCAGATCCGCCTTGCTGCACAGACTATACATAGCGGGTACCATGTCGGCCCCCAGGCCGCTGTACAGCCGCCCTCCGTCGCCCAGCACCGGGTCCACGACCTTGAACGCGCGGGGCCACAGCTCAAACGCCCGCTCGACGAGCTTTGCCTGCGCGGCGTCCGCCAGATAACCCGAGTAGATGCAGTCAAATTTCACGCCCAGACGATGATAATGTTCCAGTGCCGCGGGGCCGTAGCCGGGGTTGGCCAGCTTAGCCGGGGTGCCTAAGCCCCCCGTGTGGGTGGACAGCACCGCCGTAGGCAGTGCCACGGTCTGCACGCCCAGCGTCGAGAGCACCGGCACGATGACCGACAGCGCCGCCCTGCCAAAGCCCGGCAGATCATGGATGGTTAATACGGTTTTCGGCGCGTTGGTCATGCTGCGGCCCTCCCCCTGCATTTTTTGAGTTCTCATTGATTCTACCATAAAACCCACCGCAAAAAAAGCCGTATTCGGGCGATTGTTCCGTTTTGTTTGGTTTTTGGGCAAAGAGAACAAAAACCGCCCGCGTCTCCGCGAGCGATTCATTCTATTTCATGGTTATCATCCACAAAAAAGCCCCTGCTGATTGGTTCAGCAGGGGAGATTTCGCAAAGTTGATGCTTTTACAGCACGCGCACGCGGATGGCGGGCTCAATCGCACCCAGCTTGACGGCGAGGTCGTCGGTGACATTGCCCGTCACGTCCAGCAGGGTATAGGCAACATCCTTTTTGCCCTTATTCACCATGTTTTCAATGTTCAGGTGCGCTTCGGTCAAAATGCTCGTGATGGCCGAGATCGCGCCCGGAGCGTTCTTGTGGATGATGCAGATGCGGCGGCCTCTCACACGCGGCTGGCTGACATCCGGCAGGTTGACGCTGTGGGCGATGTTGCCGTTTTTCAGGTAGTCGCTCAGCTCGGCGGCGGCCATCACGGCGCAGTTCGTCTCGCTTTCCGGCGTGCTGGCACCCAGATGCGGCGTGCAGCAGACGCCCTTGACGCCCAGCAGCTCCTCGGTGGGGAAGTCGCAGAAATACTGCGCGACCTTGCCGCTGTTCAGTGCGTCGAGCAGCGCGGCGTTGTCCACCAGCTCACCGCGGGCAAAGTTCAGCACGCGCACGCCGTCCTTGCACATCGCCAGCGTCTGGGCGTTGATGGTGTGGCGGGTCGTAGGCAGGTAGGGGACATGGATGGTCAGGTAGTCGCAGCGGGGCAGCATATCGCCCAGCGTGACACAGTGCTGCACACTGCGGGACAGGCTCCACGCAGCATCGATGGAAATATACGGGTCATAGCCCAAAACCTCCATGCCCAGCGCGACAGCGGCGTTGGCCACGCGCGCACCGATGGCCCCCAACCCGATGACGCCCAGCGTCTTGCCGCGCAGCTCGGGACCGACGAAGGCCTTTTTGCCCTTCTCCACGTCCTTGGCAATCGTGTCGCGGCCCTTGAGGGTCTGCGCCCAGTTCACGGCGTCCACCAGATTGCGGCTGCCCGCGACCAGCGCACCGACGACGAGCTCGGCCACGGCGTTGGCGTTGGCGCCCGGCGTGTTGAACACGACGATGCCCTTGTTCGTGCAGTCCTCCACGGGAATGTTGTTCGTACCGGCACCTGCACGGGCGATGGCCAGCAGACTGTCGGGCAGCGGGGCATCGTGCATATCGGCGCTGCGCACCAGAATGCCCTGCGGTGCAGCGGCCTCGTTGTCGATCTCAAACTGGTTGGCGGGCAGCTTGGCCAGACCCACCGGCGAAATGGCGTTCAATGTTTTGATGGTATACATATATCGTTACTCCCTGTTCCCCTTATTTTGCGCCGTAGGGGCCGGGCATGCCCGGCCCTCAGCCTTACGCAGTGACCCTCTCACGGGTGGCTGCCACAGTGCCGCGGGCCGGACACACCCGGCCCCTGCTGTGCAGCAGCTCAATGCTCCCTGCGGAACTTCTCCATAAAGTCGACCAGCTTGTCGATGCCCTCGGCAGGCATGGCGTTGTAGATGGACGCACGCATACCGCCCACCAGACGGTGACCCTTCAGGTTGACGAAGCCTGCCTCGGTGGCCGCGGCACAGAACGCCTTGTCGGTGTCGGCGTCGGGGCTGGTGAAGGTCACATTCATCATGCTGCGGTACTTTTTCTCAACGGGATTCTTGTAGAAGTCCTGCCCGTCGAGGTAATCGTACAGCACCTTGGCCTTGGCGGCGTTGCGCTTCTGCATGTTCTCCAGGCCGCCGATCTCGTTCTCAAGGTAGTTCATGACGAGGCCGGTCATGTAGATGCACCAGCACGGCGGGGTGTTGTACATGCTGTCGGCGTTCAGCAGGGTCGTGTAGTTCATCATCGTGGGGATCTTGTCGGGGGTCAGGCCCTTGGCGGCCTTGCCCAGCAGGTCGTCACGCACGATGGCCACAGCCATACCGGCAGGGGCAATGTTCTTCTGCACGCCGAAGTAGATGACGCCGTACTTGCTGACGTCCACCGGCTCAGAGCAGATCATCGAGCTCATATCTGCCACCAGCGGGATGCCGTCCACCTGCGGTACATCGACATATTTTGTGCCGAAAATCGTGTTGTTCTGGCAGATGTGGATATAGCTGGCGTTCGGGTCATAGTCGATGGCCGCGACGTCGGGGATGTAGGTAAAGTTCTTGTCCTTGCTGCTGGCGGCAATGCGGGCCGTGCCGAACTTGGCGGCCTCCTCGGCTGCCTTCTTGCTGAAGTTGCCGGTCACAAGATAATCCGCCGTGCCGGTGGTCATAAAGTTCAGCGGTACCATCGCAAACTGCTGGGTCGCGCCGCCCTGGAAAAAGCCCACCTTATAATTGTCGGGAATGTTCAGTACCCGGCGCATGGCGGCCTCGGTGTTGGTGATGATCTCGTCAAACCATTTACTGCGGTGGCTCATCTCCATCACGCTCATGCCGGAGCCGTGGTAGTCCAGCAGCTCTGCCTGTGCGGTTTTCAGAACAGCCTCCGGCAGCATCGAAGGGCCGGCGCTGAAATTGTAAACTCTAGCCATCTTTATTTCCTCCTACAGTAAATCAAATGCGACCCGCCGGCGGCGGATCGCATCTGCCGCGCCGTTGCGGTATGCCAATATTATAGGAGCTTTGCCCCCCTGCGGGCAAGCGGACAAAATACCGAAAAAAGCCGAAAATCGGGGATGTGTTTTTGTATTGTGACTAATTGTTTTTGTACCGGAAACGCTTTATGAGACATTTGTAAAAGATATTTGCTGCTATTGTCAAATTCCAGGCACAAAATTTGTGCAATATTTTGTCTTGCATTTATATCTACCACAGATGTAAAATATATTCAGTTCTTATTACCACATTTGTAAAACATCGAACTTATTTTTTCCTCGCTCTGTAGGAGCCGCACATGTGCGGCCCGCAGCCTTCCCACAGACTACCGTCTGTCTTGCACCTGCGGGCCGGGCATGCCCGGCCCCTACAGGCACTACATATTATAAAAGGAGTTCATCATGGAACAGCTTTCCCGCAGTGAAGAACAGGTCATGGCCGCGCTCTGGGCCTGCAACCGCGCTGCCACCAGGCGCGAGATCGCGTCACACCTGCCGCCCGAATGCCGCTGGGCAGACTCGACGCTGCTCAATTTCCTGCTGCGGCTCGAGAAGAAAAACTTCGTCCGCACCGAGAAGCAGGGCAATAAAAATCTGTACACGCCGCTGGTCCGCCGCCTGACCTACTGCGGCGCGGTCAGCCAGGCGCATCTGCAGACGCTCTACGGCGGTGACATCCGCGCCATGGTGTGCGCCCTGGCCGACACAGGCCGCATGACCTATGCCGACACCGAGCGTCTGCTCCGCTGGCTGACCGAGTACCAGGCCGCGAACCCGGAGTATGACTATGAGTAGCTCCAAGCCTTCCCCCTCGGGGGAAGCCCTATAGTAAATCTGCCTGCATCTCACACATATCCTGCCAGAACCGCTTGGGCACATGGCTCATCTGGGCCTTTTCGTCGCGGCGCTGCTCGATGGTCAACGCCTTAAAGAACCGTTTCCACATCCGCTGCCAGTCGAGTTCTGTCTCGTCGGTGCCGGGAATATAGCGCTCCATCGACAGATAGCGCACCTGGCCGTCCCGGTGTAGCAGAGCCGTGCCGTGGGCCGCGTCATAAATCAGGAAGTTCTCATCGGGCAGGCGGCTGCAAAAATGTCCGCGCAGCAGCGGCAAAATCCGGTGCTTCGGGTGGATGACCGCGCCGAGCATCCCGTCCCGCTCCTCAAAGCGGATGAACTCGATCAGCCTGCAGGCCTCGTTGTCGACAGCCCGCTCCAGGGCAAACGCAGCGGCGGCGTCCGGGTCGCCCAGCATCTGCGCGGCGCGCGGCCCCTGCGCAAAGCAGAGCCGCACAAACCGCAGCAGTGTCAGATCCTTGCCGGGGTCGGTGCAGAGAAAGCCCGTCGTCACGCGGTCCTTCACCTCGCGGCCAAGCCGGTCCAGCCCTGCCGCGACCCGCCGCGCGTGCTGCTCGTCGGTAAAAATCTGCCGCGTGCCGAAGAAATTCAGCTGTCCCTCCTCGGGCGGGCAGACCTCGGCGGGGATCTCCTTCCGGGTGTAGCTCTCGAACACGCAACACAAAAAGCCCGCAAAGCTGCCGTCATAGCAGTAGGCTGTGTCGGTCACATGCGCTTCGTAAGACATTGCAGTGCCTCCTGCCGCACCGTTCGGGCGGCCACGTCCGCCGCCATGCCGCGCGCCTCCAGCCTTTGCACAGCCGGGGCAGCGTCGGGCAGGGCCTTGGGTACAAAATCGTCCAGCGAAAGTTGCTGCATCCCCACGCTGAACGCCTTGGGGTCAAGCAGCGCCCCCGCGATCTCCGCGCGGCTGCCGCGGGCCGCTGCCTTGCCCTTGCAGGTAATGAAATACTGTGCCCGCTTAAGCACGACTCCCATGCTCTTGAGCTCTGCCATGCCGAGGCTTTGCACCCGGCGCGCCTCGACAATGCGCAGCGCACTCTTGGGGCCGATGCCCGGCACCCGCAGCAGCTCAGCGCGGCTGGCCGTGTTGACCTCCACGGGGAAAAACTCCGGGTGGCGCACGGCCCAGGTGCACTTGGGGTCCAGATAGGGGTCAAAATTCGGCTCGTCCTCGGTCAGCAGCTCCCGCGCCGAAAAATGGTAGTACCGCAACAGCCAGTCCGCCTGATACAGACGGTGCTCCCGCAGCAGGGGAGGGGCCGTGTGCAGTGCGGGCAGGCGGCGATCCTCCACCACCGGCAGATAGGCCGAGTAAAACACGCGCTTCAGCGAGTATTTCCTGTAGAGTCCCTCGGTCAGGTCCATGATATGGCGGTCTGTCTCCGGCGTCGCCCCGATGATCATTTGGGTGCTCTGCCCAGCCGGCGCAAACGGCTTGGCCCCGCGGTAGAGCACCATCTCCTTTTTGCTCTGCGCGCTCTGCACTGCGATCTGCCCCATGGGGCGCAGGATCGCAGTTTTCTTTTTGTCGGGGGCCAGCGTGGTCAGGCTCGTCTCGCTGGGCAGCTCGATATTGACCGACAGGCGGTCTGCCAGCCGCCCAATCTTTTCGACCAGCATCGGGTCCGCGCCGGGGATCGTCTTGGCGTGGATGTAGCCGTTAAAATGGTACTCCTCCCGCAGGATGCGCAGAGCCTCGATCATCAGCTCCATCGTGCGGTCCGGCGTGCCCAGCACAGCGCTGGACAGAAACAGCCCTTCAATATAATTGCGGCGGTAAAAGCCGATGGTCAGCTCCGCCAGCTCACGCGGGGTGAAGGTCGCGCGGGGTCTGTCGTTGGAGCGGCGGTTGACGCAGTAGCTGCAATCGTAGCTGCACACGTTGGAGTAGAGCACCTTCAGGAGGGAGACGCACCGCCCGTCCGCCGTGAAGGCGTGGCAGATGCCCGCCGCCGCACTGCTGCCCAGTGCACCGTGCCGTCCGGGGCGATCCACCCCGCTGGAGGTACAGGCTACATCATATTTGGCGCTGTCCGCCAGGATTTCCAGTTTTTCCGCAAGGTCCATCGCACCTGCCTCCTGAAAAAAGGGTATAAAAAATACAGCCCGCCGCATATCCTTGTTCTGCAAGGTGTGCCGCGGGCAGCATTTTTGTAAATTTCTTCTGTTTTAGGGTTGAAAGTCCAAATTATGGGACTTACCGTATGCTATAATTGAACTTGTAAGGCAGCCTTACCACTTGGCCTTGGTCTCCACGACCTTGCCGGCAATATACAGGTGGTCGAGTTCCTCGCCCTTGATGACCATCTCCTCATAGGCCGGGTTGAAGGGGTGCAGGATGACCGAGTTGCCGCGCTGGATGTACTTTTTCAGCGTGCCCTCGCCGTCTGCCCCGTAGACCAGAACGCCGAGATCGCCGTTGTCCAGCGTGTTCTGGCGGTGCACAAGCGCCAGGTCACCGTCAGAGATGCGCGGTTCCATGCTGTCGCCCTTGACGACGAGGAAGAAGTAGTTTTCCGGGTCCTTGACACAGGCATACTCCTTGCCGTAGTCCTCCTCAAACGCGAGGGCCCCGTATCCGGCGCGCACCGTGCCCACGACGGGGATCTGGGACTCCGTATAGCGGCTGAAGGCGTTGCGGCCCACAGCGGACGCCGCGCCCGACTCCTTGCGCAGACCCAGCAGAACGTCGGTGGGGGTATCCAGTATCTCCGCCAGACGCGCCACGGTCTGCGGATCCGGGGTAGAACGCCCGGTCTCCCACTTGCCAACAGCCTGCTGCGTTACCCCCAGCATCCTGGACACCTCGGCCTGGCTGTATCGTTTGGCCTTGCGGGCCTCTTTCAAGCGCTCTGCAAACATCGGGAAAACTCCTTTATATAAAGTAGGGTAAAACCACATCTTGTAGACGATCCCATTTCTTTAGCTTCATTATACAACCGTCTGTGGTTTTTGTAAAGAGTTTTTTGCAATTATTTTCAAAAATAAGTTGTAAAAACATATTGACAACAACCTACAGATGTATTATAGTTAAAACAACAAACGGAACGCTGTTATCCGTTGTTGAATTTGCGGTAGTCGGCCATTGCGGGGTCGGCTCCTTTGGAGGTAACGGTATGAACTGGGAACTCATCAAGCACAAATTTTGCAGGCTCGCGGTAACGGCGTCCCTCCTGCTGGGCGGCGTTATGGTGAGCGCCGCGGCCTCCGGCACCATGCCGCTGTGGGCTGCACTGCTGGGACTTTTTGCTGCGGTTGTCATGCTCAACGCAGTCTGCGGCATCCTGCTGGGCACCCCGGCAGCGGAGCCGCGCAGCCTTGGCCGCACCAGCCGCCCCGCCGTACAACTGCGCGTTGTGCGCGGCGGGCACGCTGCCTGAATATGCCTACCCCTATTTGTTGTGAACCTTATAACTGCGGCAAGCCCCGCGCAGCCTTGGCCGCGCGGGGCTTGCCGTATCTCAAAGCCTATGTTACAATGGGGAAAAAGCAAAAGGATGTGACCTGACATGAAGCTGTTGGAAGTCTGCGTTGACAGCCTCGCCTCCGCCCGCGCCGCAAAGCAGGGGGGAGCGGACCGTCTGGAATTTTGCAGCGCACTGGCCGTGGGCGGCCTGACGCCCTACGCCGACCTGCTGCGGCAGATCAAGGCCGAGCTGGACCTGCCCGTGCGCTGCCTGATGCGCCCGCGGGCGGGGGATTTCCTGTACACCCGCGACGAGCTCGAGCTGCTCTGCCGCCAGATCGAGACGCTGCGCAGTGCCGGGGCGGATGGCTTCGTCATCGGCGCACTGACGCCGGAGGGTGCGCTTGATCTGCCCGCCATGCGCACGCTGCTGGACGCCTGCGGCGGTGCGCCCGTCACGTTGCATCGCTGCATCGACGTTTCCCGCGATCTGTGCGCCACCTACCGCGCCGCGGCGGCACTCGGCATCGACACGGTGCTGACGAGCGGCGGTGCCGAGAGCTGCCGCAAGGGCATTTCCCAGCTGGCCGCGCTGCTGCGCCTGCGGGACGAGCTGGACGGCCCCGAGGTGCTGATCGGTGCCGGTGTGAACGCCGCTGTCATCGACGAACTGCGCGCGGCCCTGCCCGGGGCGCGGGCGTTCCATGCCAGCTGCAAAACGCTGCTGGAAAGCGGTATGACCTTCCGCCGCGAGGGTGTCCCCATGGGCCTGCCCGGGTTGGACGAATGGCATATCCAGCAGACCGACGCCGACGCCGTGCGCGCTGCCAAGGCCGCCGTAATGCGGTAAGCGCGGGCAGACAGAATATCTGCCCTGCATCTCTGCATAGCAGCAAAACAAAAGTGCCTGCCGTTTTTTGAACCGGCAGGCGCTTTTTCATTTGTCGTCATAGGGGTCATCAAACAGACCAAACATCGATGTTTTTTCCAAATCCGATTCCGGGTAGGCACGCACCGGGCGGATGGGCCGGAATTCGTCGGTTGTCTCCGGCCGTTCTCGCCCGTGGCGGCTGCGGGGGCGGCTTTCTGCGGCCACCGCGGTCTGTAGTTCCTCGTAAGGCAGCTCATCTTCTTCCGGTTCCAGTCCGGGCGTCAGCTCCATCTCTTCCAGCAGGCTCTGGATGGCCGCGCAGTCCTCGGGTACGTCCGTCAGGCTCGCGCCGTAATGGCAAAACAGCACCGTGCCGTCCCGGTCCAGGATCAGCGTCAGCGGCAGCTGCTGCTCGGCCCCCTTGACGGGCTGGTAGCCCTGCTTTTTGGCCTCGCGCAGGATGCGCCAGCCCTCGAGCGAGTAGCTCATCAGCGTGCTTTTGCTCGTGGGGATGCTCAAGTGCTCATACAGAACGCCCGCCGCGTCGCACAGCAGGGGATAGGGCAGCGTGTCCGGGCCGATGCTGCGGGCCAGCTTGTCCGCGCGGGAGCGCACGACCAGCGCAAAGCCGCCGTCGTGCAGCGATGTGTATGTATCGGCGTAGCGGCTGGCAAACGTGCGGGTGATGGGATGGCCGAAGTTCGCCATGAACACCAGCACCAGCGGGGCCTGCGCGTCCAGCAGGTCGCGGAACCGGTTGCCCGCGCTGTAGGGCGTATCATACAGAAAGAAGGGGAGCCTGTCCCCGACGCGGATCCTTTCCGCCATTGAACAACCCCCCCTTTCCCCGCAAAGTATAACCCAAAAACCCGGACAGGTAAAGCCCTGCCCGGGATGTGTGCTGTAAAAACCCCGCACAGCCGTCTGCAACCAATCAAAACCTACCGGTACAGGCAGGTGGGTACCCTACGAGGATGTTCATGCTCCCCTCTTCAGCCAAACGGCGGGAGGGCCTGCAATCCGGTCCCCGACCCGGATTCCCAATATTTGATTAGTAGGATTCTATAAGGCCGCAACAAATCGAACCGCGCAGGGTGAAAAAGCCTCGCGGCCTCTTACTGCAATTCAGAATCGTCGATGTCGTACATCGCGCGCAGGCGCTCCTCGAACACCTTGCCGACGGTGATGAGTTCCTCATCGTCGTCCACGATGTCCATATACTCACCTTCGTCGTCGGTGCCAATGCGCATCAGGATCAGCTCGGCGTCCTCCTGCAGGCTCTCCGGGTCCTCCTGATAGGGGATGACAGCCAGATAGCGGGTGCCGTTGACTTCCGTAGCGTCGATCACCTCAAAGGTGACCTCCTTGCCGTCCTCATCCTCCAGCGTCAGCAGGTCAGGGGCAGCCTCTTCCAGCATTTCCGGGCTCAGTTCGTCAGACATAAGTGACCTCCTGTGGTCGTTCGTATTTGATAGCTATAGTGTACCCTTTTTTTTCGCAAACGTCAAGGGTGTTCAAGCGGGAAGTTCTGTGGTATAATGAATTTAATTGGATTTTTCACGGAGGACCCGTTATGCGTAAACGATTCTGCCTGCTGCCCGCACTGGCGCTGGCCCTGCTGTGCGCCTGCAGCAAGGGCGCGGCAAAGACCCCGCCCACCCGGCCTGCGGACTTCACCAGCACCGAGCGGCAGTTCAACACCCCTGCGGACGGCGACACGATTGCGATCTTTGACACCTCCTTAGGCGAGGTGCGCGCCGTGCTCTACCCGGATGCCGCGCCGATGGCCGTCTACAACTTTGTGGGCCTGGCCCGCAGCGGTTATTACGATAATACGACGATCTGGCGCAGCGAGTACGGCTTTGCCGTGCAGGGCGGCGATGCCACCGGCACAGGCACAGGCGGTTCGACGATCTGGAGCAACAACCCGTATCCGCCGGAGGCGAGCGCGGATCTGAAGCATTACGCCGGGGCGCTCTGCGCCGCGTTTGCCGCGGGCGGCGACGTGACCGGCGGCAACAGTCAGTTTTACTTTGTGACGGCCCTGCCGGACAGCGTGAGCAGCAGTGACCGGCAGGCCGAGCTGACCGCCAACGGCTACACCGACGCGCAGATCGCGGCCTACGCCGCTGTGGGCGGGCTGCCGTATCTTGACAACACCGACACAGTGTTTGGGCAGGTCTATCAGGGCATGGACGTTGTGGACGCCATGGCCTGCGTGGACACGGTGAAGGACGATGACGGCAACGACACCTACCGCCCCACCGAGGAGGCCGCCATCACGATCAACAGCGTAACGATCACGACCTACAGCAGTGCCGAGGACAACGGCCTGGACACTGTGGGCTGATATAAGACAGTATATGCAGATCCGCCCCCGCAAATTTTTGGCCGATATGCCAAAGTTTGCGGGGGCGGGTTGTCTATTATGCTATTTGCAAAGGCTTCCCCCTCGGGGGAAGCTGTCACCGAAGGTGACTGATGAGGGCAGAGTTTCCTGGAGCCACCCGCTGACGGGCTGCCGCGGCAGGCTCGCCCCTCATCCGGCCTCGGGCGGGGCCTCGGCCACCTTCCCCCAAGGGGGAAGGCTTTTGGGGGTCACTTCTTCGTATTCCCGCCCATGCGTCTGTCGCGGCGGGCATACTCGGCCAGTGCCTTATCAAAGCACTCCTTGGTAAAATCGGGGAAAAGCGTCGGCGTGAAGTAGAACTCCGCGTAAGCGCACTGCCACAGCAGGAAGTTGGAGAGCCGCTCCTCGCCGCTGGTGCGGATCATCAGGTCCACGGGCGGCAGGTCGCGGTAGAGGTGCTTCTCAATGACCTTCTCGTCGATGGCCTCGGGCTCGAGCGTACCGGCCTTGACCTCGGCGGCAATGGCGCGGGTCGCATCAGTCAGCTCTGCGTGGCTGCCGTAGTTCAGGCAGAAGTTGACAATGCCCTTTTCGTTGTCCTTTGTCAGGTCCATCATGTAGTCCATGGCGTCCAGCACGCGCTGCTGCAGACCCTCGCGGCGGCCGCTGAACAGGACCTTGCAGCCGCGCTCGTTCATCTCGTCGGCAATCGTGCGGAAGTTATTGGCAAAGAGGTCCATCAGGTAGCCGACCTCCTTGGCGTCGCGGCTGAAATTCTCGGTGGAGAAAACATAGAGCGACAGCACAAAGACGCCGCGGTCACCGACGGCATAGCGGGTGATCTCGCGCAGGCGGTCAAAGCCGGCCTTGTGGCCCATGCTGACGGGCAGCATGCGCTGCTTGGCCCAGCGGCGGTTGCCGTCCACGATGATGGCGACATGGGTAGGGAAGCGGGGTTCATTTGCGTTCGGCATGTTCGTACTCCTTTTTATGCTTCGGGGCGGACCATCTCGGGCGGCTCCTCGTCCGGGTGGTGGGCGCGCCAGTTCAGAAAGCTCTCCAGAATGACGGCAGCGGACACCGAGTCCAGCCGCTCCTTGCGCTTGGCACCAAACGTATCGTTGTCGGCCAGGATAGCGGCGGCGGACACGGTGGTGCGGCGCTCATCCCACAGCACGACGGGCACACCCGCGGTGTTGGCCAGGCGCTGGGCAAAGCGGCGGCTCTTGTTGGCACGGCTGCCCTCGGTGCCGTCCATGTTTTTGGGCAAACCGCAGACGAGGCCCTCGGCTCCGCGGGCGGCAAAGACCTCGGTCACGGCGGCGGCGACCTTGTTCATGCTTTTTTCTTCGATCTGCGGCGTGATGGGGGAGGTAATGGTCTCCCCGGCGTCGCACCCGGCAAGCCCGGTGCGGGAATCGCCATAGTCAACGGCAAGCCATTTCATGGGCAGGCTCCTTTACTTTGTTATATACAGGTATTATAGCATAAAAAACCCGCCCTGACCAGCAGGGCGGGAGATTTTGTTTGCCTTGTTGCTTTGCCTTCCCCCGAGGGGGGAAGGTGGCCCCGCAGGGCCGGATGAGGGGCGGGCTTGCTACGGTTGCCCGTAAACGGGTCAGCCCGGTCAGCTCTGCCCTCATCAGTCACCTTCGGTGACAGCTTCCCCCGAGGGGGAAGCCCTTGGGGTACTGTAACCCGCGGGGCGCCGAGGACGCCGCCCCCTACAGCCTCAGACCAGCGAGCCCTTCAGCCGCTTGTCCAGCTGCATGGTCAGCACGGCGGCAAGGACGATTTTTACGGCGTCGCCGGGCAGGTAGGGCAGGACGCACCAGCCAAGGGCGCTGACGAGGTCAGCCCCGGTCAGGATCATGAACCAGATCGTGCCCAGCAGGTAGCAGGCGGCGCAGCCTACGACCATCGCCACGCAGAGCGACCAGAACTTGCGGCCCAGCGCCTTCGTCAGCAGGGCCGTCAGCAGCGCGGTCAGAATGTAGCCGATGGCGTAGCCGCCGGTCTTGCCGAAGATGGCAGACGGGCCGCCCTGGAAGTTGGCCAGCACCGGCACACCGATGGCCGCCAGCGCAATGAACACGACCTGACTGGCCGTGCCCCAGACAGGGCCAAGCATCGTGCCCGCCATGTAGACGGCGAACAGTGCCAGATTGATCGGCACACCCCACGGCAGCGGGACGGCGATCTGGCTGCACACGGCGACCAGCGCGGTGAACATGGCGCACAGCACCATGCGGCGGACGTTTTCAGAAGATTTTGTCATACGGATAACCCCTCTTTTTTATAATAATCGTACACTTACCTCGCCGCTGTTCAACGCAGCGGGACGGCTCTCGCCGTCAAAGCGCACGACCAGTTTACATTCGTCATCGATGCCCTGCACCTGCGCGGCGCGTGGCGTGCCCCGGCGCGGCGTGACCAGCACCCGCTGGCCGGTCAGGGCCTGGCGGCGGCGGTATTCGTCCAGATAGCCGCTGCGCGGCCCGGCGCGGTAGAGCGGCCAGAAGGCGTTCAGGAACGCCGCCGCCAGCGCGGCCCGCGCGCCCGGGGCAGGGGAGCCGTCGTAGAGCGCCCCCGCCACGTCCCGCAGGTCCTCCGGCCAGCCGTCCGCCGGGGCTGCGACGTTGAAGCCCAGCCCCAGCACGGCGTAATCCAGCATACCGGATTCCAGGTCCAGCACGGCCTCGGTCAGGATGCCGCAGACCTTTTTGCCG
>ERZ1108170.1215-NODE-1215-length-17326-cov-7.057669_pt1 | contig 17326 bp, 16 predicted proteins | sample MGYA00403705_ERZ1108170 | MGnify/ENA primary metagenome ERZ1108170 (study PRJEB35170, sample SAMEA104062422) | human gut metagenome | biome: human gut; feature: human-associated habitat; material: faeces | place: Denmark | collected 2012-06-15 ...
ACTAGTGTAATGTAATATTGATATTTAGAAATATTTTTCTTATCTTTACGGTATAAATAAAACGTTGGATCCAAATTATTTATACCATGCCAAGAGAAAGAAAATATCGTGTAAAACTCTCAGATGAACAAGTAAAACGACTCAAGGCAGTCATGCGTAACAAGGCCACAACACTTACGGTGCGCAACCGTTGCCAGATACTTCTGGATATGGACGAAGCCCATGGAAAGCAGTATCTCGAAGAACAGTGTGCCAAGCGCTGTGCGGTGCACATTGCCACGGTATCATATACTGTCAAGAAGTTTGCAGAGGAAGGCTTGGATTCCTGCCTGACCCTCAAGCGCAGTGTTAATTCCGACAATGCCCGTCGCAAGGTTGATGGTCGTGCAGAGGCGCAGTTGATTGCCCTGGCCTGCGGACCTGTTCCTGAGGGACATGCGCGCTGGACATTAAGGCTTCTCGAGGAGAAGGCCAGAGTCATTCTTGACGAGCCTGTAGGCCATGACACCATCCGTCGTACATTAAAAAAAACGAATTGCGGCCTCACAGAAACGACTACTGGTGTCTCCCCAAAAAAGAAGACCCGGAATTTGTAGCCTGTATGGAAGATGTCCTTGACATATATGAAAGGCCTTACGATGCTCTTCACCCAGTCGTTTGTATGGATGAGAAACCATATCAGTTGCTTGGAGAGGCTAGAGAACCGCTTCCAATGCGACCGGGAAGCAACAGGAAGGTTGACTCCGAATATGTCAGGAACGGAACATGCAGCATCTTTGCTTTCACACAGCCATTGAAGGGAGTTCGTCACGTTCATGTCAGGGAACATAGGACCGCCACTGATTGGGCTGAAGAAATCAAGACAATGGTTGATGTGTGGTATCCTGATGCTGAAAGAATCACACTCGTGATGGATAATCTCAACACTCACGCACCTGCATCTCTTTACAAGAGATTTCCCGCGCCAGAAGCGAGGAGAATCCTCAAGAAGCTTGAAATCCATTATACCCCTAAACATGGAAGTTGGCTTGATATGGCTGAAATTGAGTTGAATGTTATGACAAGACAGTGTCTTTCCAGACGCATTGCCGATATTGAAACCTTGAAGTCTGAGCTTTCCGCTTGGGAGTCTGACAGAAATACTGCCGATAGCAAAATCGTGTGGCAGTTCCAAACGAAGGATGCAAGAGTAAAGTTGGCTTCATTGTACCCGAAGATCGTTGAATGTTAATTTCTATATGTCGTCAAGACGTTACACTAGTTCGGCTACATTGTTTTTCACTGCATCCGCTATCCTGCGAATCGTTTCAAAATAACCTGTTTCGGTATAAGGGTCGCAAGGCATGACGATTATAATCTCATCGGTGGAACATTTTCGTTTGTAGGCCAAATACGAGCTTGCGAGAGCGATAGCCGGGAATGTATCGCGACGCTCCGGTTCCGTAACTACAGGAATCTCTTCTCCAAGCTGGTTGATGATGATATCCCGTTGTGACTGGCTTGTTGCCACAGTAATCGAATCACAGATGCCGGTTTCTCGTAATTGCCGTACCACCCGCTGCACCATCGACTCTTTCGAGCCATCGGGCGCAGTCAACAGTTTGATAAATTGTTTTGACCGTGTATTATTGGAAAGCGGCCATAGGCGTTTACCAGAACCGCCGGATAACAGTATGATTTGCATAGATGTTATTTAATTCGATTTTTAATTTGCCGATAGTATTCTTCAAGCATCAATTTCCAAAATTTATTGCGTTCGTAACGTGATGTAATCATTGCCCTTGCATTCTTTGCCATTCTTTTTACCTCATTAGGATTATCCAAAAAATATTTCATGGCTTTATACAATGCGTGTTCGTCTTGTGGTGGAACAATTATTCCATTTTTGTTTTGAACAATTATTTCATTACAACCATTGATATCTGTAACGATTTGTGGTAATTCCAAGGCCCCAGCTTGCATGACAACATTAGGGAAACCTTCACGATAGGAGGGAAAAACAAAAGCCTCACACCCCATTAGATAGGGACGAACATCTTGTTGAAAGCCGACAAACTCAATGTGAGAATTTGTGCTAATCTCTTGTTTTACCCAATCATCAACCGGATAAAGGTTTTCTTCCATAAAGCCGATTAAACGTAATCCTATGTTAGGATAATCTTTCTGTAATCGAATAAAAGAAGCTACTAATTCATTGATTCCTTTCTCATAAAATATACGACCTACAAAACCAAACGTGAAATCGAAAGTTGAAATCTTAATATCTTGTGTAGCATTTCGCGAATAGAATGCCGTATCAATTCCATTTGAACCACCATTACCGATAACAAGCATTTTTTTAGGATTGCCGATCCCCATTGAACAAATAATATCACACATCTTTTGTGAATTGGGATATACATTTGTGGCACAAGCGTAAGTTAACCGTTCCGTAAAACGAAGAATTTGTTTTTTTATGCCCGTAGCCGTCGTCAATGGGAAGCCTGTTACCGTGTGCATACGGATCGGCACACGTGCTATCCATGCTGCTAACATACCCAAAAGACCAGCTTTGGGGGTGTGCGAGTGAACAATAGTCGGCTTCTCTTTGATAAAAAGTTTTACCAATTGGAAAAGAGTTATTAAATCGAAAATCGGATTTATGGCTCTTGACATTTTTACCGGAATACAACGTGCCTGTTGCTTCTGTAATTCCTCCCAACCTTCTCCTTTAGGGGCAACGGCAATGACATCGAAATATGCGGAAAAATAATTCAATTGACCTTGAAGTTGCCGGACTTGAAAATAAGCTGAATTTGTTATTTTGAATAATTTCTTTTTTTTCATTGAAAAGATTTTATTTTTTTTGCAGGAACTCCCCCATAAATAGAGAATGAGTCAACACTTTTATTAACCAAACTATTTGCGCCTATTATACATCTTGTATCAATGTGAACTCCACATAAAATCCTCACTCCACAACCAATCCATACATCATCATGGATAACTACCGTTTTTTTTAGGATTTCATTATATTTAATAGGTAAATTAAAATCAGAATAAGTGTGAGTACTTGTTAGTATTGAACTTGAATGGGCAATAGACACATTATTTCCGATCATCAATCCTCCGCTACATTCAAAATAACACATCGGATGAATACTGATATTATCTCCCAGTTCTAGTTTCTCTATGTTAGATATATATACATTTTCTTTAATTACAACATTATCACCGCATTTTTTTGCTAGATTTTTCACCAATATGTATCTAATCACAATACCAACTTTTCCTCCAATACCTCTTAAACTTACAAATAAAAAATTATTAAGTTTCCTAGGAAGATATGAATCTACTATAACGAATACCTTAATTAATGGTTTAATCCGTTTAAATAAAGTTCTACCGCTTAGATCCGACATGTCTAATATCTATATAATTGTTTTTTTTATCTTTCATATGAAACAAATAGCCAATAGGCATAAAAATAATATAACTAGAAATTCCTATTTGTTTTATTTTATTTTTCATTTTCAATTTAGAGCAAGGAGCAAAACGCCAGTAATTTATATGAGCTTTTATTTTTTTTAAATATGGAATATCTAGTGATGCCATTTCTGAATAAATTCTCATGGCATAATTAGGTGAATTCATTCTGTTTTTGATTGATGAAACAGATAAACCGTCTGATAAATACTCTGCGATGTATATTTTTTCATTAAAAAATAACATAAGGTAATTTTTTCCAATACGGTTTAGAACCAAACTTTCTGCACAAAATTTTTCTCCGGGTATATCGTCAAATAAATAATTTCTCAGGACTGATGTTTTAAAAACAAACGCAACATCCCCTTTTATATTTTTTATAATCCAATAGTTAATCCAAGAATCTTTTAAAATTTTCCATGTAACCTCTTTCCCTATACGAGAACCATCTGGAAAGCATTTCATACCACAAACTCCAGCAAATTTATCATTATTCTTTATATATTGATAATGAAAAACTATTCGTTCTATAGAGTCTTTTGTTAAATAGTCATCACTATCTACAATATAAAATAATTCTCCTTTTGCATGTAATACGCCATTGTTGATTGCTCTATGTTTTCCACCATTCTCTTGTTTGATGAAACGAATTAATATACGATCTTCATTTTGATAAGATTTTATAATTTCATCAATATCATCAGTGCTCCCATCGTCAACAATAATCCATTCAAAATTTTTATAGGTTTGAGACAACAAACTCTGATATAGATTTCCAATTAAATTCTTCCTATTATATACCGGTGTAAATACAGTAACTAAATCTTTCATAAAAATCTTTTTCTATTGTTTTGTATTTTATTTTATCCACATTACATAAGTGAACATATAATAACATAGAATAATCCATTTTATTCGTTCTCCCTGGTTATTTATTAAGTTATCTTTTAGCAAGGGATATATCAATACTATAGGATAAAGAAACCAAGATAGATAAGCAAATCTGTTATTATACGGTACATGAATGGTCAATAGCCAGAACGCATTACTTGCTATATAAGTATTAAATAAACGGATAAACAATTTGTCTTCGTAGCAATATGTATAGATATATTTCACTCCTGCGATAATGGGTATCAAACTATAAATAATGAAGTCCCAGCGAAATCCAATATTAGAGAACATTTGCTCCATGCCTTTATAAGACATATTCAAATATTCAGACATCCTTTTATCCTGTTCAAACCAAGGAATGTTTGTCAACAAAGTGGAGAAAGAATCACGTGCAACAAGCATAAGCAGGAAAAACGTTCCCCATAAGTATAAGTAGTGTTTGGGATTATTTGAAAGTCGGGTCAGCAAGAAACAGCCAATTGGCAACATGACGGATTGATGGAAAAGACATGCTATAATCCAAACAGGAATTCGTTTAATATCGTTGTTTGGAACAAGAAAAGAGAAGATAACTAACGATGTAGCTATTCCGTTACGCAGTCCATTTACTCCGTATCCCCAAAAACTCAAAGAACAAACGAACAACACTAGTGCTACAGCATATTGTTGTTTGAATCGTTTCTTTAAAGCAAAGAAAACAGGCAATATATATAATGAGCAAAGAACAAACCAATACCCTTTTAAATTGACGAGTTGTGAAAGCCAATAGGTAAGATACTCAAAACCAATATCTCTATCTCTTATAGCAACCGTACCATAGAAGGCTTTCTTTTGGAAAGCCATGGCATAAGCTGAAGTATCTCCAAAGTAGTGATAATCGGTCGGTCGGAAAGTTACATGAACATATACAATCAAGAGTAAAGCAAGGCTAAATATCTGGTTGTTGATATAAGGCTGTCTTACTGTTTCTGCCCTGACCGGTTGAATAGCGATGTAAACAACTAATAGCAGCAACAAGTTGTAATATAAGGCTATATATAGACTAATACTCATAAAATGACATCACAAATTTGGTCCACATAATGTTCCCACGTAATTTTAGCTTCTATGCGCCGACGTGCATTACGACCTTCATTTATAGCAAGAGATTTATCGTCGATTAACTTAATGAGTAAATTCTCCAATTCTTCGTGGGCGTCCTGATGTATCAACCAACCGCCATTATTCTCCTCGACAGCATCGGGAATGCCACCTGTACGAGTACCTATAACGGCGGTTCCACAAGCTTGCGCTTCGGCAAAAACAAGCCCGTATCCTTCTACATTCCTATTATCCGCTTCTTCACGTGTACAGAGAATGAATATATGCGAGGCTGAATAGAAATCGCAAAGTTTATTATCATCAATGAAACCTTCAAATGATACAATATCTGACAATCCTAAATCGGTAACCATCCGCTCAAGTGCACTCTTATATTTTCCTTTACCTCCGAGATGCAATCGCACTTGTTGCTTATACTTTGCCGGTAAAGAAGCTATCGTCCGGATAATAAAATCATGTCCTTTAAATTTTTCCAATCGAGAAATAGAACAGAGGTGTAGCAAGCCATCCTTATATTTTTCACAAGTAGGGCGAAAATGAATTGCATCAACCGCTAACGGAATAGCGATTGTTTTAGCATTTGGAGAACAATGTTTTACTAATGTCTCTGTATAATGACTGTTAGCAATCACGCAAGAGGCGTTTCTTAGTATAAAACGTCGATAAGTAGGCCAAATACAGCGTCGGAAAAAACTCTTTCCGGCAAGATATTCGGCTCCATGTGCCAATATATAGGTTTCTCTGTTTGACAATAGAGACAGCATTCCCTCTGGATGATAATTCCCGGTAATTACAATATCACCGGGAACAGTTTTTTTGCGTAAATACTTCAATGTACGCAACTCCAATATTCCTCTTCTTCCATGCAATCTCACCACATTATTATCCTCCTCTGCATCGGTAGAAGTACTTTGGGGACAAATGACTGTAACATTCAGTCCTTTTTTCTCTAAATATTTTTTCAGTTCAAAACAAAGCCTTGCAATACCACCATTACTTGGTGGATAATCATAGGTTACAATAAAAATGTGTTTGTTAGATGTTTGCATAATGAGTATATTTAGGAGTTAGTTTTCCTTTTTTATAACCTTCTTTATAAGTTTTTGCAAAAAGTCTAAACAGTCCGGGATTGCGGTAAGTAAAAGCGTATGATGCAACAAGACGCAACAAATAGATGTAAGCAGTCGGCCTATGATACCATTTGAGATGACGGCTAATCAATAAAGCCCGGTTATGTACTAATGAAGCAATATAGCGATTGATATCCAGAACCCTGCAACCGCCTGTATCAGCAGCCAAGTGCCATACATGAGCATCATAATTAAAAAAAACTTTGTATCCAAGTTCCTTTACTCGTAAACATATTTCGGTTTCTTCATATAGAGCAGCTCCATAATTCAAATATTCATCAACACCACCAACTTCTAAAAATATGTCTTTTTTTATGCTATAATTTCCACCTCCGCCATGATCTACATATTCTTTATGATTAATGTGGAATCCCCGTTCTGGAGTTGCCGTATAGAAATGGAACTTGCCTACATTTTTCGATTTGGGATTATTCTTATATTTTTCTGTAATTCCCCCTGCCACTACTGCGATATCAGGTTGTGACAAGAACTTGTAATGCTCTTTGAGCAGGTTGCAGTCACACTCGATATCATCATCTAGAAATAGGATGTAGGCGTATTGTGTGTGTTGCACACCGAAATTACGAGCTTCAGGTAGCCCTCTAAATTCAGTCACATGATAGTACTTAATCAATGTATCACTATCTTTTGCACGACTATACATAGTACTGTCAATGGCTGCCGATTGGTCTACAATAATTATTTCATACGGCTCCCCAAAATCTTGCTCTATTAAGCAATCAACTGTACTTGCCAGATAATCAGCCCGATTAAGTGTGGGCAAAATAATGCTTATCCCTTTTTGCATAAGGCGTTTATGAATAATATGAATCAAGAGTTAAGAAATTAATCACTTCGTTTAGGAATTATACTCTATCAGAAATTTCACTATAATGAAGCATTTCTATATTTTACGTAGTTGTACTGAAATGTTTGACTTTCTTCAAGATGGCAATACAAAAAAAGCCTTAACTCCCCTTCGTATGAATATGTGATTTTATAAATAAAAAGTCCGTTTAAATTTTCTAATAAAGCAGTTGAGTTAGGATTCTTCTACATGATGTTTGGAGCTATCTCTTATAACTCGATTGTAAAATTCGATGTTTTGTGCCACTATCTCGTTGGTGTTGAATCTAGCAGTTGCATTTAGATAAGCCCTGTCGGCTTGTTCACACCTATAAATGGGATTCGAGATTAGCCGTTGCAAAGCCTCTGCAAATTCATCGATACGTTTCACCCTGCATTTGCAAACACAGTTACTGTCTCCTATAATCTCTTGAAAACAATCGATATCGGAACAAACAATTGCCTTCCGCAGTAACATTGCCTCCAGTAAGACCAAACCGAAAGTTTCTGCATGGCTTGGAAATATGCAAATATCGGCACTGTTAGCGTATGACATAGTCTTGTCATAAGGTAAGCGACCTAAATACGATACACAACCGATCGATTGCTTTGAAAAGAGAGATTTGCATTTTTCCCATGTCGAAGAACCATTCACTACTGCATCCTGTCCGATGAGAATGAGTTTGACATTGTCGTTTTGCTCGCATATCCTGTTGAAAATAAGAGGCAAATCAAGTACCCCCTTTTTCTCAACAATTGTCCCCCAATAAAGTATCGTTATTGTATTTTTGTTCATGTCACTAGATGAAAGAGGGGGCATGTTTATATCCACAGGATTATATATTACACATTTTCTCTTATTCGAAGACAGACTGAATAATTTATCCGTCAGGTCGAGAGCCTGTCGGCTAACTCCTATATAGGCATCAGAATTACGCAAAGCATTATATTCCATAAGCCGTACGTTCCATGGAGTTTTGTTTCCAGACAAATGATCGAAATACACATTTGAACCATGTAATCTTGTAACTACTGGTACAGATAAACTACAAAAAGCCAAAGGTCCCTCCCAGTCGATAGATTCAACGAGGTCGATGCCAATCTTTGCCACTAATAGATTTAACTTTTTATTTAGATACCTTCTATTGATAAAAGAAGAAAATGGAGACTTATGAGGCTGGTTTATAGGTATCACAGATATACCATCGTCCCACACAGTTTCTGTAAACTTATTGCCCCAATACACAACTGATACCTTCACACCAGTCTCACTCTTAACGATAAGATGAGACAAATGTTTGATAAAAATTCCGATTCCGCCACATTTCATACCCAATATCGGATATTCTGTAGTTAAAAACGCTATATGCATCTCTATTGTATTTTTTGGAAAATATCAATGAAAGATTTTGTTTGTTGCGATGCCAAGTAACGGCGGCAATATTCTTTGTTTGCCGTCATTGGAAATTTTTCGCTAAATACTTGTTTGATGACAGTAACACCTTGCTGAGGAGTATCTATAAAAATACCTATGCCTGCTTTTATCAATTCGGTTCGTGCTTCGCTAGTCATGGGCACCATTGCTAATACAGGCACTTGTAATGCGATATAATCGACCATTTTTGCGAAATTAGTCCACCATAAAGCCGTGTGTCCGGGAATAAGTACTGCTGCTTTTGCATTAACTATCAATTCATACAATTTACGCTGCGGTACATGATTGATATATTCCACGTTGTTACAGATTCCCAAATCATTGACAAATTCTTCCGTTTGTTTTTGATTGATATTCTTATTACCCACAATTTTAAGGGTGCAACCCTTGCCTTTTAATTCCTTAGAATTGACAGCTTCGGCAAATATTTTCAAGAAATTATCTTTATATTCATGGAGGTATTCACCCACGAATATTATATAATTCTCTTTTTCTCTATTTTGAAAAGAAGGCAAATAATCATCATCTACTCCAGTTGGAATAAAATATGATTTATTTGAGTATCGTCCCTCATATAAATCATTAAATATATTCAGGTATGCTCCCGACAGACCAGTAATAGCATCAGCGTATTTAAAAGTATCTTGTTCAATTTTCTTTTGCTTGGCAAAAACAGGAAAATAATCAGAATACATTCGCTTAGCGTATGTGGTAGGATCCCTGAAATCAGCAACCCATTTTACTCCGGTTAGATGTTTAAGTCGCATACCGATTCTATTTGAGGTAAAAGGCAGGCAAGTGGTATATATGATAGATATATCATGTTCTTTAATTATTTTTCGTCCCATCCTCACGGCACTTCTTTCCCAGAATCTAAAGCGGTCGGGAACTTGAATCCATCGGTCTAGTATATATTTATAAAACTTACCGAATAAAGATTGCTTGTTAGAGGTGACTGTATCCGTGCTTTTTGACTGTGCACCAATAGTTTTTGCTTTGGCTGTAATGGCTTTGAGTGAAGTATCTTCTCCTCCAAGCAACATTCTAAGGCCGCGCAATGTCGGTTCTATATAATTGGCTTGATAAATAGGCACGTCTTGGACTTCGTCCAACAAATCAGGATCTTCTAAATATAGATAATTACGATTAACCGTCAGTACTATCGGATTCCAACCTGTACGTTTAAGATATTTTACAAGTTTAAATGCCCTAAATACCGCAGCATGAGTCTGTGGCGGAAAAAAAGGAGTAATTATAAGTATGTTTTTATTCATCGTTTTAATTTGTTTAAAATCAATGCTTTTACTTTTTTCTTATTTTCTTTGTCTAATAGCACATAATAGGACAGAACAACCAATATTATTGAAGAACTAAGAGCCACGATAATCACTCTTGTAAAGGACTCAACCAAGATATGTTGTATGAGTAGGATTGCGGTAAAAGAAGGAATACTTATGAAAAGATTCACTACCATCGTTGTGAAGAAAAAACGTATCGGTTTGAAATCTTCAACATAATGATGGAGTGTATATGAGCAAACGATATAAATCAATAATGTGCTCACTATAGGCAATCCAAAAGCCCAAGTCAAGCCGATACCTTTACTAAACAATAACCAAAGTATCGGAATGACTGATAATGATACTGTCCCCGCCATAAATGAATAAAATTTCAAACGTCCGACAGCTTGTATTCCAATATATATAATATTATTATTCAATGATATGAAGCTTGAGACTATCAATAAAATACAGAATTCAATTGTATATGGAGGAACTTCCACGAGCCATAAATTCATTACATAATGTATTTCAGAGATAAAAGGAATAGCAACCAACAGATATAACACATTTGCCAAACAAGTAGTTTGCTTTAGTAATTGTATCATGGCATTGAAATCGGTCAATGCGTATTGCTTTATAATTTGCGGCCTCGAAGCCATTACCAAATTGGTTGATACTTGTTCAATCATCAGTTGCACAGTTGTTGCCAATCCGGCTGCGGCATTAACAGCTGTACTGCCAAATATATTAAGCAACATATTTGTTCCCTGTTGACGAGTAGTAAAGCAAATATTGGAATAAAGATTCCATCCTGAAAAGCTAAACAGAGAACGGCCGATAACCTTATTCCATTCCCAATTAATCCGGCATTCGTCATAATGCCTAATGCAATAAATGCGATATGTCATTGCAATCAAGAATGAAGATAAGAGCATAAGTCCTCCATATAAAATGAGCTTATCACATACTGTAATAAGTAGAAGTGTAGCGATCAGCAACTTCAACAGTGATCCAACAATTTCCACAATAGCATACACGTCCATTTTTTCGTGCGAAATAAGAGTCGCATTGTATGGAACTTGAGTGATGCTGACCATTGAGGAAATTATTGAAAATTGATACACCCAAACAGCTGCACTCATTCTCTCATCTGGAATGTTCAATTTTTCGAATAACAGCCAAAGTCCGACCGTTTCAGCCAAAAACAAGACTATAATTGCAATTCCTATATGTAATATAAAGGCTGTATTGAATGTTTGTTGGAGTTGTCGAGGGTCATTTTTGGCAAGTTCGACTGTAAGAAAGCGTGAAGTCGCTCCACTCATCGTTACATTCAAAAAGCTAAATAGGACAACAATACCGCCGACAAGTCCATAAATGCCATAATCATCTACACCAAGTGCATTTAACACGATCCGTGATGTATATAGTGATACAATCATGGACAGCAACATACGTGCATAAAGTGCCACTGTATTCTTGAATATTTTTTTATTATTTACGGACGATGTCTTATTCATAGCAAGCTTATGATCTTCCTAATACAGACGGAATGTATCTTTTTATTAAGGTTGTCGCAAAATAGCATATTGCAACAATGAGTGCAAATTCCAATATGGTCCAACTGTAGTTTACAAGATGTAACTTATTGCGCACGATCCAGAATGTATCTACAAATAATATATGTAGCCCCAATAATGCCAAACTGTTAATTCCACACCAAATCAATATTTTATCCAATGGAATAAGTTTCAGCTTTCTCGAATTAAAATATGAATTGATAAACCAATAAAAATTCATAATAAAAACCATTGAAAGCAACAATAGATGCAATGGAAAATTGTTTGATTTTAAGTCAACGTAAGAGGGAAATAGAACGATGAAAACAATGGCGATAATAAGCAAGAATAATGAGTATATCGGTGAAACCTTCATGCCGTACCATTTGTTCCGCATGAAGCAAAAACCAAGATGGTAATAAATCAAGGTAGACATTGTTGTGTCAATAAAATATGGCAAATCAATGTTATTAGCATTTAACCAATATCCTACTCCATATAATAATATACATAATGCGCTGATTGTTAATGCTTTATTGTAGGGGTGATTTTATGTATCAATAAATAAACGAATGAAACCTCGAACAAACAAATTAAAAACCAAATTACATGAAATAAAATAAAAGAGTTTTCATCACCGAGAAAACCATCAAACATACTCGTTACAGGGAGCGAGATCGCTTTTGCCCAATTATGAGTTTCGTTAAGTTTCAAAACGAACAAATATGCGAACAACAAAAAGGCAAAAAAGGCCCAAGGAATCAGTAATTGTCTGGTCTTTTTTGCAAAAAACTCTCTCAAACTGATTGGACGAAAGAAACAGCCTGACACAAAAAAGAAAAGGGGCATGTGAAAACTGTAAATAACGGTTTTCAACATGTAAGGGATTTGTATATGACCAAGGATGACCAATAAAATTCCTCCCCCTTTCAATATGTCAAAGGAGACAATCCGATTAGAGTCTACCATCTACAACGTTTTTTTCAAAGATAGCTTTAACATCGAATATGACGTGTTGAGCATTTAGTAACGTTTTTACATCAAAGCCTATAAACTGTTCGTGTGCTACAGCTATAATTGCCGCATCGAATTTCTTATCCAAAGGATGTTGGTTCGTTACCGAGATTCCATATTCTCGCATAACTATATCAGGATTGGCCCAAGGATCATATACGGTGATATGTACGTTATACTCTCGCAAAGCATTGTAAATATCTATAACCTTTGTGTTCCGCACATCAGGACAGTTTTCTTTAAAAGTAAACCCTAATATGAGGATATGAGAGTTGAGCACCTGTATTCCTTTCTTCAGCATCAATTTCGCAACTTGGTTGGCCACATATTCCCCCATACCGTCGTTCATTCGGCGACCGGCTAAGATTATCTCAGGATTATAACCGTGACGTTGTGCACATTGAGCCAAATAATACGGATCAACTCCAATGCAATGGCCTCCAACCAGCCCAGGCTTAAATGGCAGGAAATTCCATTTGGTAGAAGCTGCTTCCAGTACATCCTGTGTATCAATGCCCATTTTAGTAAATATCTTGGATAGCTCATTCACAAATGCGATATTGATATCACGCTGTGAGTTTTCTATTACTTTGGCTGCTTCCGCTACTTTCATCGTAGGAGCGAGATGTGTACCGGCGGTAATTACAGAAGCATATACCTCATTTACTTTCTTACCTATTTCAGGCGTAGAACCGGAAGTAACCTTTTTGATTTTTTCTACTGTATGAAGTTTATCTCCCGGATTTATACGTTCAGGGCTATAGCCAGCAAAGAAATCTTCATTAAATTTCAATCCGGACACTTTTTCCACAACCGGGATACATTCGTCTTCTGTAACACCTGGATAAACAGTAGATTCATACACCACAATATCCCCTTTGGAGATTACCTTACCAACAGTTGTGCTGGCACCGTAAAGCGGAGTCAAATCCGGATTGTTGTTTTTGTCTACCGGAGTGGGAACGGCAACTACATAAAAATTGTAATCACGGATTTCCTCTATATTGGCAGTACACTTAAAACCATTGGCAAGGGCAGATTGGAGTAGTTCATCTGACACTTCGAGTGTCGCATCATGACCTGCCATCAAAGCAGTCACACGAGCTTGGTTCATGTCAAAACCTATCGTTTTATACTTTGTCGAGAAAAGACGAGCCAAAGGGAGCCCTACGTAACCAAGACCAATTACGCAAATTTTAGTTTCATTCATAATTTCATCTGTTATTATTACTTTAAATATTCTTCCAATACCATTTGACAGCCTCTTTCAAACCGTCACGCATACTGTATTGAGGATTGTAACCTAAAAGGGATTTTGCTTTATCAATACATGCCAAGGAATGGGGAATATCCCCCAAGCGGTTGGGACCATGAATTATTTTCACGTTGGCAATTTCGGGGTCAAATTCACTCAAAAATTCTTTCAAGTAACCGACCAACTGGTTTAATGTGGTGCGTTCTCCGAAAGCAGTATTGTATACTTGGTTGGTTGCATTCGGATTTGTCGTGGTCATAGCCAGCATGTTCATTTGAATCACATTGTCTATATAAGTAAAATCGCGGCTATATTCACCATCTCCGTTAATGACAGGACTCTCATGAGCCATGAATTTCTTAACGAACAAAGGAATCACCGCAGCATATGCCCCGAATGGATCTTGACGACGACCGAAAACATTGAAATATCGTAAGCCGATACATTCCATTCCATAGGTTTTGGCAAACACATCGGCGTAAAGCTCGTTTACATACTTTGTTATGGCATAAGGCGAAAGCGGTTTACCAATCACATCTTCTACTTTGGGAAGAGACTGACTGTCTCCATATGTAGAAGAACTTGCTGCATATATAAAACGCTTTACATTGGCATCGCGAGCGGCTGTCAGCATATTTAAGAATCCCGATATATTAGTTTCATTTGTAGTTATAGGATCTTTGATAGAACGTGGAACTGAGCCTAATGCTCCTTCATGCATAACGTAATCTACATTTTCTACAGCTTTCTTACAATCGTTCAGATTCCGTATATCTCCTACGATAAGTTTAAACTTATTCGGATATCGTTGTAGAAATGGAAAAATGTTTTCAGGTTTACCTGTGGAAAAATTATCCAAACAGATTACATCATAGTCGTGAGCCAATAAATACTCACATAAATTGGAGCCGATGAATCCCGCTCCACCAGTAACTAAAACTTTTGTTAATGACATATGGATTGTTGTTTTATGTTGAAGTTGCAAGCCTATTGCTTGATAGGGGTGTAATGATTTATTTTAAGACTGGTTTGGATAAAAGAGAGATTGTGTGTATCTGCTCCAAGTCGATTGTTACAATTTCCATTGAATTCCAGCCTGTTGGATTTTTTTGTATGTATTTTATGCAAATCCACCTAGAGAGAAAAAGTTAAACAGAATCTACAGGTCTTAATAACCGATAATTATAATCTATTTAAACTATAACAGTCTGACTATCAATTAAACAGTTTTGTATATTTTTTGTAATACTCGTACAAATGAACTTTTGAAATATATTGTAATTGTGAATGTCCGTTCCTATATGAGTAATAGCCTTTTCTTTTAATAGCAGCATGGCTTTTTTCTTAATCCGGTTGCCATACATACCCGCTATTGACGGAAGATTGAACTGAAACTTCACTCCCATGTCTTTTAATTGTTGATAATCCGACTCACCCATATAAACATACCGTTCCGGATGGGCAAGAATGGGATAATAGCCTTTAGCCTTGATGCGGAGCAGAATGTTGTTCAATCCCATCGGAGGGTTAAAGTAGGAGGTTTCCACCAGTAGATGGTCACCGCTTTCACCCAAGGGCAGCAGATCGTTCTTTTCCAACCGTTCCTCGAAGAGGTTGTCAAGCATGTTCTCTGAGGCCAGATGCAGTTTTATCGGACCGCTATAGGTGGCTTGAAGTTCAGCGTAACGCTCCCGGAGGTGCAGTGTGGTGTTGGGCATATCTTCCATGATATGCGGTGTAAGCCATACGGATTTTATGCCCAACTCTTCATACAGGCGCAGTATTTCCAATGCTTCTTCCATCGTCTGCACACCGTCGTCCACACCCGGCAGAATGTGCGAGTGACAGTCGGTAAAATTCTTGAATATACCGCTATCTTTCAGCGATATACGTTTCCTGAATGGCCACACAATGATACGAGTATTTTTATATAAAACATTTTATTTTTTTTAATTAATAATCATCCATTTATCCCCACCCTGTTTTCCGTCGGAACCTTAGTGGTATCCTGAGCCGTAACCGTAGTGATAACCATATCGATAGCCATAACGGTATCCATAGCGACCGCCACTTCCCTCGGTCCCGTTCAAGATCAGGGACATGTTCTTGTATTTTTTCTCCTCGTAGATTTTCTCCAATTCAGCAAGCATACTCCGTTCAAGTAATCCTGCACGAACTACGAAAACGGTACGGTCGGCCAGTTTCTCAATAATTTGCGTGTCGGCCACCAGTTCAACGGGCGGACAGTCGATCAGCACATAGTCATATTGCTCCCTTACAGTATCGATTGTCTGCTTTAACCGCTCGTCGAACAATAATTCCGTTGGGTTAGGAGGAATCGTTCCCACGGGTAGTATATCCATAGATTTATGTTTCGGATCGGGTACGATGATCTCATCCAGATTATCGATACGACCTCCCAGATAGTCGCTCAATCCCTTGTCAGGAGAGTCGATATAGGATGATGCAGAGGCGTGGCGCAGGTCTCCGTCGATTACCAGCACTTTTTTTCCTTTGATGGCAAGGCTCACGGCGATGTTCATGGTCAGAAACGATTTGCCGCTGCCCGGATTGAATGAGGTCATGATGATGACATTCGAAGTCTTGTCCTTGCCGGTCATAAATTCCAGGTTGGTACGCAATACGCGGAATGCCTCGTTGATGATGTCACGGTTGCCCTCCTTGACGATAACGGCCTTGACTTCCTGCGGTTTCTTTCCTAATATCCCTTTTTTCTTTCTTGTGAACAGCGGAATTTCACCGATGAACGGTATAGTCAGGTTTTCCAGGTCTTTCCTTCCCCGTACACGGGTATTCATATTCTCGCGCATGAAGATAATGACTATCGGAATGAGCAGCCCCAGAGCGAATGCGACCATAAAGATATTTTTATGCACAGGGGATGTCGGCAACATGCTGCCGTGTGGCGGGGTAACAATGCGGGTATTATAAGCCGTGAACGCCTGTGAGAGTTCGTTCTCTTCACGCTTTTGCAACAGGAATAGGTAAAGAGCTTCCTTTACCTTCTGTTGGCGCTCCACCGAAAGCAGGTACTTGGCCTGTGTTGGGTTGGCCGCTATACGTGATGTCGTCTGTTGCTCCGTCTGCCGCAAACTTTTTATCTGCGAATTCAAGGTCACTATCTGATTGTCGATAGATCTGATTATCGCCCCACGCATGGATGCCAGAGCCTGATCCATATCCACGACCAGCGGATTTTCCGTGCTGCTGTTCGCAACCAGACTGTTGCGCTGCAACAGTTGCTTGTTGTATTCGGCAATCTGCGATTCAATATTGGCGCTTTCAATGCCGGAGTTGGCCGGAAGCAGTTGGGTACGGTTGGC
>ERZ1108170.1219-NODE-1219-length-17298-cov-2.556864_pt1 | contig 17298 bp, 12 predicted proteins | sample MGYA00403705_ERZ1108170 | MGnify/ENA primary metagenome ERZ1108170 (study PRJEB35170, sample SAMEA104062422) | human gut metagenome | biome: human gut; feature: human-associated habitat; material: faeces | place: Denmark | collected 2012-06-15 ...
ATTTTATCCAACGGTTTGCTGAATTTGTCAATGTCCCGACACGCAACATTTTACTGATTACAACATTACATCAAAATTTCAGTGCTTATGCTTCAGGCTTGAATCAGGAACAGAAGAACGAATGGGCAAAAGTCAGAGGTCGTTTCAAAGAAGTCATATTTGCAGAACCTGTCGAACAGTTGCTTTATCTTACATCGGAACAGTTGGCATCAAAAGCGGACATCTCCGAGAGCATGGTTGCTATTCAGCGTGAAATCTTAAAGTATGCAGTAGAGAACAAATATGTAGGTAATAACCTTCAGGAAAAGACCGTTCTAGGGCTTGCTCCTTTGGATGCGCTTTCTGCCATGTGCATAACCAAAGCGATTCAGCGGTATGGGCAAAACGAGCGCACTCTATTTTCGTTCCTGACCGCAACTGGCACTAATTCCGTTTCTTCCTTTGCACAGAAGAACATTACATATAATCTGGCAAATGTCTATGACTACATAATTTACAACTTCTTTTCCGGATTACAGGAAGTAATATCCGATGCCTCACAGTGGACAGCAATGCGTGTTGCTATAGAAAGGGTGGAAAACGGAGAAATCAAAGAAGACGAGATAGATGCTGCAATAAAGATAGTCAAGGCCATAGGCCTTCTGAATCTTTTCGGGACATCGTCAGCAAGGCTATCAAAAGAAATGCTTGTCCACTATGCCAGTGAAGCAATGAGGATTTCAGACCCTAAGGCAGCCATCGCATCGCTTGAATCTCATAAGATTATCCGGTTTGCATCGTACAAATCATCGTATATTCTGTTTGACGGTACCGACATAGATCTCGAAGATGAGATGTATAAAGCCGCCAATATCGTTCCCCGCCCTCAGGCAACAATAGAAAACATCAGCCCTTACATAAACAGTAAGGCAATGCTTGCCTCTGAAATTTATTATCAGTCCGGAACACCACGGTATTTCGAATTCGTAGTAAAGAACACGCCGGAGGTGATGATTCCTTTCGGAGATATAGACGGATATATTCAAATGGTTTTTCCTCTGTCAGATGATGATCTTAATCAGGCATACTCTCTGTCGGAGCAATCGCATTCAGCCAACATTTATGCTGTCTTTATGAATGTCGATGATATCACCTCACATCTTTATGAAATCCACAAACTCGAGTACCTTCTACAGAATATAGTATTTGAAGACAAAGTAGCACAAAAAGAGGTAAACAATCAGATAGAATACGAAAAACAGATGCTCAACGCTGCCATCAACGACACTCTTATATCAGAGAATGAAGATGTCATTTGGATATATGGTGGGGGAAAAACGCCTGTACATTCGTTGAGACAACTCAATAAACTGATGACGGAGGTCTGCCGTGAGATATATTACTCCACTCCGGTTGTCATAAATGAACTGTTCAACCGCCAGAAGTTGAGCTCTGCCATATCATTAGCCCGGGTAAAACTGCTTGACGCAATGATTGACAACAATGATAAAGAGGATTTCGGTTTTGACAAGAACTCCTTTCCTCCGGAAAAGGCCATATACTATACCTTATTCAAAAAAACTGGTATACATTGCCAAGACAAAGACGGTATATATGTGCTGGATGTCCCCACAGAAGAATCCATGTATCCGTTATGGGAGGAATGCGAGAAGTTCATTAAATCCTCAGTGGACAAGCCGCGCAGAATCAGCGACCTCATCAAGATCCTTAAAGAATCTCCGTTCAAACTCAAACAAGGGTTCATTGATTTTTGGATTCCGATATTCCTGTTTGTACGCCAGCAGTCCTTTGCGGTGTACAATGCCAATGGAGCATTCGTAATGAATATCAACAAGGAGTTCTTCGAACTATTGCAGAAACATCCTCAGGACTACACAATTAAAGCATTCAATATATCAGGAGTTAAGATCGAGTTCTTCAAAAAATATCAGCAGTTTCTTAACCGGGACGAAGATGCGGCTATAACAAGTGATTCTATTGTTGCGACATTCAAGCCTTTTATAGCATATTATCATAAACTTAATAACTACGCAAAATCGACGAACAAGTTTGATTCCAAATATACTGCTGCATTCAGGGATGTCCTTGCAACCGCAAAAGATCCGGAAAAGGCTTTCTTTGAAGATATACCACGCGCTTTTGGGTTCAAAGAATCTGATTTGTCATCAAGCAAAGAAATTCTGGACAATTACCTGGACTTGATTCACTCAGCTATCAGAGAACTCAATATGTGTTATGACCGCTTGATTCAGAGGATAGAACAGCACATAATCTCAAGTCTCGCCCTGCCAAGAAAATACGAAGAATACAAGCGAGTGATTGAAACAAGGTATAAAGATGTAAAGAAACATCTTCTGCCGCCTAAGTGCCGTATCTTATTGGAGAGAATACTTGCTCCGTCGGCTTCCTCAAAGGAATTTATTGAAAAGATCTCCAATGCAGTAATTGACAAAAGATTGAGCCAGATAAAGGACAATGAGGAAGAAAGGTTGATAGAAGATTTGCTATATTTGTTCGGTGAATTGGACCAATTCGTATCAATCTCATCCTTTAATACGGAAAATGGAGAAGTATACAACATAAATGTAGCGAGCAACACTGACTCTGAACGGATATCACGGACGATAATCCTGCCGGAAACAGAGAAACCAAAAGTTGAACGCATAATGTCATCAATACAAGGGCTGCTTACCGGTGATGCCAACATTGACAGCTGCATCCTGATGAAACTTCTAAATAATAACATGAAGAAATGAAAGTCAGACACATATTAGGTATTTCAGGCGGAAAGGACAGTGCCGCATTGGCTATATACATGAAGAACAAGTACCCCGGGTTGCAGATAGAATACTACAACTCCGATACAGGCTGTGAACTTGAAGAAACAGAAACATTAATCAGCCGTCTGGAATCATATCTTGGCGGCATCACTCGTTTACGCGCAGCTGAAGGCAGTCCGGAGCCTACTCCTTTTGAACATTTTCTGAAAGCCAGCGGAAATTTTCTTCCATCTCCGCAATCTCGTTGGTGTTCACAGAAAATGAAACTGCGAGAGATGGAAAAATTCGTGGGCGATGAGCCTGCAATTTCGTATGTCGGTATCAGAGGTGATGAGGAAAGAGACGGATATATTTCAACAAAACCGAATATTCAGGCTATATTCCCTTTCCGCAGGAATATTTGGAGTTTGGATGTTGTTAATCAGTTCTTCAATCCGAAGAGCACAGAACAGGTTGTATCCATATACAGAGACATTTGCCCTGTAGACCAACTTGAAGCGGCATTGTCCATAATTACAGCACCGTTGACCAAGAAATTCTACTATAGCAAAAAATTGAATGGTTTGTTGGATCTTGATGTCAAGACATTCAACAAGGCAATGTTTCTTTACTTGAAGACTACTGACCTGCCTGTTGGCAAACTCGAAGAGTTCCCTCTTGTTGACAACGATGATGTTCTCGTCAAGGATGATATTTTCAATATATTGGAAAACAGTGGAGTGGGAGTCCCCGGATATTACAAGCCGATAGAATTTGAGGTTGACGGTCAGGTGGGAACATATTCCAGAAGCCGTTCAGGGTGTTATTTCTGCTTTTTCCAGCAGAAAATAGAGTGGATATGGCTTTTAGAGCAACATCCGGACCTATATGAAAAAGCTATGGAATTTGAAAAAGACGGCTACACATGGAATCAGAATGAAAGTCTTGAACAGCTTCGGAAGCCTGAAAGGGTCAGACAGATTAAACTTGATGCAATCAAAAAACAGAAGGCCGCAAAGGCTGCGGGAGACGGCACACTTGCCAGTTTAGTAGATGACGATGATGAAATTCTATGTACAAATTGTTTCATTTAATGAGGTAAGATATGTTGAAGTCCGATGTTGTCTGGCCTAATAGCCGAAGATACAAATCTCATTCAGAGTGGGAACCTATAGGTTTCTTCTCGGACTGCTTATGCAATGCAACGAGATTTGACTTGAAACTCGGCTTCTTCTCCACTTCTGCCATTAATGTACTATCGGACGGATTCGCTGCATTCCTATACAATGGCGGTAGAATGCGACTGATAATCAATGATGTCCTTTCGCAGCAAGACAAGGACATCCTAAATAAGGCAGATGACTGCAGTGCCATTATCCCGGCAATTTCCTTAAACGATATTGCAAAACTAAAGGAGACTTTATCTGAACGAGGCAGGCATTTCTTTGACTGCATTGCGTGGCTCATAAGAAATAACCGAATAGAAATCAAAATAGTGACACCGAAAGACAGCAACGGTATATCACACACAAAATGCGGTCTGTTCGCAGATGCAACTAATAAAGTAGCATTTGACGGCAGCTGTAATTTTTCAAGAACCGCACTGATAGAAAATGTTGAAAGCATCACTGCCTTCTGCGACTGGGACAGCCCGTCAGACAAATTCCGCATTGAAGATGTCGAGGAAGATTTCTTGCGGACATTCAATGGTGAGGACAATAGCGTTGAATACCTCGATGCTTCTGCTATCAGAACAAGTATTACCTCAACTTTCCCTGACAAGACTATCAAAAATCTGTTGGAAGAAGAAGCGGAAATGCTAAATAACAGCATTGTATCTGATTATCCTCTCTCGATAAAACGGGCGTTAAGCAAAGCTAAAGAGAAAATAGTAAAAACCATTCAAACAATTGAAAGCAACAAGATAAAAGCCGTTGAGGAAAACAAAAATCCCCGTTTTCCATATCCTTCTGGCCCAAGAAAATATCAAATTACCGCTTTTGAAAACTGGAAGAACAACAATCAGAAAGGATTGTTTGCAATGGCGACGGGTACAGGTAAGACGCTTACTGCGCTCAATTGTCTGCTTCAGATATACAACAAATCAAAATACTATAAGGCCATCATTCTTGTTCCGACAATAACTTTGGTAGAGCAATGGGAACGAGAATGCAAGAAATTCAATTTTAATAATATAATAAAAGTTTGTTCAAAGTATCCGCAATGGAAATCAGAGATTGACCATATCAAACTGAAAGAAACAATAAACTCTGACATAGCATCATACATCATCATCTCAACTTACGCATCTTTCGTGCGTGATAATGTTTTTCCTCTTCTCAACAGTTTCCCCAAAAAGCGGGTTTTGTTCATAGCCGATGAAGCACACAATATGGGTTCCGGACGAATATTGGACAAAATTGAGGGAATTCATTATTTAAGGAGGATAGGCTTATCTGCAACACCTGAAAGACAATATGAAGAAAAAGTCAACGAACAGATTTTTGACTTCTTTGGCTCATCTGAAAAGTTCACCTTTGAGTATTCTATGCAAGAAGCTATAAATAATGGTTTTCTTTGTCGATACTATTACTATCCTCACATAGTCCGGCTTACGGATGGAGAAATGTCAGAATATATGGAAATCTCAAAGAAGCTTGCGAGAATGTACAATCCGAATAAAAAGGATTTCAGGAAAGGAGATGACATCCTTAAAATTCTCCTGCTTAAGAGGAAACGCATCATCCACAAGGCAATAAACAAAATAGTAGCATTTCAACGAATTATAAGTGAAAGGTACGCCGAGAAGGGGAATCTTAAATACACTTTAGTATATGTCCCTGAAGGTAATAGGGTGGATGATAATTATTCTGACATATACGATAATGTCGATACCATAGGCGATGATGAGGAGACTAACCATATCATTGATTATTATACGAATATAGTACGCGAAATAACTCCTACTACCACTGTCAAGAAATTCACATCGGATTCAAAAGAAAGAGATGAAATTCTTTCAGAATATGAAAAAGGAAACTTGGAAGTGTTAACCTCTATGAAGTGCCTTGACGAGGGCGTTGATGTTCCGCGAAGTGAATTGGCAATATTTTGCGCAAGTACAGGAAATCCTCGTCAGTTCATTCAGAGAAGAGGCAGGATTTTAAGAACCCATAAGGACAAGAAATATGCATATATACATGATCTCGTGGTCGTTCCAGAAGTCAACAGCGCATCAGAATCTTATCAAATGGAACGCAACCTCCTTGAAAGTGAGTTGAAGAGAGTTCGCGACTTCGCTCTGATGAGTGAGAATACAGATTTCACATTCCAGCAACTTAGACATATCCTTGAGTATTATAATCTTTCAATTTTTTAGCAATGGCGTACATAGACAATCAAAGTAAAATGATGTTAGCAGTCCTGAACGACGAACAACTGATGAAAATCGGGGAGTATTCTCCAGCCGATATTCCCGATAACATCTATACTGCTCTTGATTCTGATAATTGCATAATTAATGCTGTGGCCACTATTATCAATCGGCAGTCATTAGGAGCCACGGATAGGGACATATATAACCAGATTAACCAATATCTTCAGACAAAATTATGATAATCAAAGAATTGATAATAAAGAACTTCAGAAGTTATTATGGCGAATGCAAGTTTGACTTCTCTGATGGCTTGACACTTATCATAGGTGATAATGGTGACGGAAAGAGCACATTCTTTGAAGCTATCAAGTGGCTGCTTGATACTTCAAAGGAAAATACTTCAGTGGACAACGCATCTGAAATGCGCAAATCTGAGTTAGAAGTTGGTGATAGCGATACAGTTTCCGTCTCAATGACTTTTGAACATAACGGAGATAAAAGTGTTGAGAAATCTTTTATAATTGAAAAGACCGACAATGGTTTCCGTACATATGGATTTAGTTTTAAAGGATTTGAAACCAATGGAGTAGAAAGAGTCCCTATTAGTGGCAAAATGTTAATGGACAGATGTTTTGATGCATTTATCCAGCGTTTCAGCATGTTTAAGGGAGAAGCTACTCTGAATGTTTTCGACAGTCCGACTGCACTTAAAGAACTAGTCGACAAATTCTCTGATGTTAGAAAATTTGATGATTTGGTAGAACTTGCAGCAGAGTTAGAAGATAAATCCCGTAAGCAATATGATAAAGAAACCCGTTCGGACAAGAAAATATCGGAGGAATCACGAATACTTCAGGGCATCATCAGCAATCTCCAATCACAAATAGGAGAAAAAAGACGAGAAATTCGAGAGAAGAAAGATGCAATATCATTGTTTTCGAATACTCTGACGGAATTGGAACAGAGCCAAGAAACTTCAGAAAAGTACAAGACAATAACTGACAGACTGAAAGTCAAGAAAGATGATCTTGTCAGGAATTATGCGATGTTGAGAAGTGTGAATCTCAATACCAGCTTGCTCGATAAAATGTGGATACTTTGCCTATTCCCAGAAATCCTTCAAGAATTTAAACACAAGAGTTCTGCGTTCAGCAAAGAAAAGCGAAAGCAGGAAAAAGACTTTATAGCAAATCAGGCAAAGGAAATCGGACGTTTGGAAGCTAAAAAAGAGCTGTTAGGGACTCTGATTAATGGCGCTACGGAACTTCCGTGGTATCTTCCCGATCAAGAAACCATGGAAGAGATGATAAAGGACGAAGTCTGCAAGGTATGTGGAAGACCTGCTCACAAAGGAAGCGAGGCCTACGAGTTTATGGTAAATAAACTTAATGAGTACAGACGGCATGTTGAACAGAATGAGAGAGAGGAAGCTGAAAAGCAGGCAATTCAAGAAAAGCAGTTATTTGAAAATAATTACATTGAAGAACTGCACAATTTCAGCATTTCCCTTAGTGGTACAAATGAGCAGACTGTCTCTAATTACGCCACCGACATTAAGGAGCGTCTTCTTCTGAATGACCGCATAAATGAAAAAATATCCGAACTCGAAGAGGAGGTACAAGAAATAGAAGACGAAAAAGCACGGCTTCTTATTCAAGCAGGCAATGTTTCTGAAGCGGTGTTAGAGAAAAATTTCAAGGATATAAAAGGTTTATTTGAGCAAAAAGAAAGAGCAAGCACAAGACTTGCTCAACTTGAAAAAGAACTTGAAGAGCTTGAAAAACAATTGCAAGAAAACAATGACAAGTATGAGCAATTGGACCCAGGCAACAGTATGGTCAAACTATACAGGAAAGTAAATCTTACACTTAAGGCTATTGCAGCAGCATTCAAAAATGCTAAAGATGCCAATTTGCGTCAGTTCCTCAGTGATTTGGAAGAACGGGCCAATGTATATATGGAAAGATTGAGTGCTAAAGATTTCCATGGATTAGTGCGCTTGATTCATACGGTCGATGGAAACACAATTATTAAACTCTACAGTTCTAATGGCACTGAAATAAAAAATCCATCAGGCTCACAAGAAACGATAAAATATATATCCGTCCTCTTTGCTATATCAGACTTTACCCATCAGAAGCGTGACGAAGATTATCCTCTCATCTTCGATGCCGCCACATCGTCATTTGGGGAGGCAAAAGAACAAGATTTCTACAATGTCATAGATGACTTGAAGAAACAATGCATAATCGTTACAAAAGATTTTATTTCTAATGGTGAAATTCGTCAGAACGAAATAGATCAGCTCACCTGTTCAGTATACCGCATTAGAAAAAGTGCAGGTTTTAATCCGAACGATTTATCTACAATTAGAACTATTGTCAATAAAGTCAGATAATTATGGAAAGCCTATATGATTTGTGGGGAAAACGCAACCCCGAATGGGAAAAGAAATATGAAGATTCTGTCATCAATGTTTTCGTTGATTATGGCAAGGGTGTTACCCAATGGGGAGAGGCACGTGGGAAGATTTTCGGAGCTGGATATGAAATATTCATCATAGCCTTTTTCATCGGACTGTATTATAATCAAGAAAAGCCGCTTGTTGAAGACAAATCCAAGAGGAAACATTTTGGTTGGGCTATTTGCAATTGGGGAAATCAGGAAGCCCGTAACGGACGTACTCCATACCCCAGACTGCGTGAATACATTTTTGCAGCACTTATCGCCAGGTCGGATATCGATTTTATAGCGTTGGATAAGGGAGAAATAACTGCCCGAAAAGCTGTTGATATCCTTATAGACAAGATGGAGCGTTATGCAAATTGGGGGTTTGACTTCATTAAGGAAAAGATGGAAGATAATCCGGAATACTTTTTTAATGAATCCTCATTTTTAAGAGTTTTCCTTGACCTTATGAGTCAGCCTTATAATCAAGAAGTTGATGATGATTTGCCCGAAGAGCTTTAATGATAAATCTTTTTCCTAATTAATATATTAATGTTCTTAAGAGTGACATTATGTCAAAAGAGGCAAATATTCTATCTACAGAATTTGATGAGCCTAAGGCTAATGGCTTAACTATTGAAAACGATAAGTCGGCAAAAGTCGAAAATTATGATGCTGGTGAAAGAGTTGAAAATGACAAAAATAAAAAAGATGATTCGAATAAGATGAATTTTAAAAAGAATTGTTTGTTGAGTGGAGCATTTGGGGGGGTGGTTACTTTAAGTATAGTTGTACTAGTGGCCTTTATCATCCCAGGATTCCGTTATTCATCTTACTATGTGAATAAGGACCCTTCCCTGCTAACACAACTACTATCAACAAATCTATCAGAACAAGATAGTTTATATCTAACAAAAGTGATTGTAGAAGAAACTGATAGAAGAAAAGATTTGATAGTAGACATGTTGGAGCAGGGTATAATTGTTTCTTCGGAAGACTTTGCCTCTAACTTATCAGGATACTATAATGCATTAATTGCTGTGCTTGCCGCAGTACTGGTAATCTTGAACTTATTTGGTTTCTTTGCATGGAGAAGTAATGCTGAAGAAACATTGGAACAAGAAAAGAGAAAAGTGGCTGATATTATTAATGAGATTGATAATAGGTTGGAGAAAAATATAGAAGAAGTTTTAAGAAAAAATCTGGTGGTGAGAGAAAAACTTGAGGCATATATTCAAGGCGTTATAGATCAAGAAAATCATTTGAGTGAAGAAGAATGGAGTAAAATACATTTGTTACTGGACAGATACAAGAAAGAAGAAGTTCTTATTGAAATTCGCTCAGACGAAAAAAATAATGATGGTACAATAGAGGAGGTATAAATATGGGGACTATAGGAAATAAACCAAAAAAATTTCGTTCAATGGAATGTTTCGAAGAGCCTGAAATGTTGGTGGATTTAGAAAGTATTCGAAAGGAGGCCATTGAGGAGGGGTATATGAATGGACACAAATTTGATATTGAGCGTTTCATAAAAGACAAATACCACATTATAATAAAACGTGAAGAATTAGCCTCTGATATCTCAGGTAAATTAAAAATGGAAGACGGTGTGTGGGTGATGACGGTGAACTCTCAGCATCCAGTCGTTCGTCAACGTTATACTTTAGGACATGAATTAGGTCATTATTTGAATCATAGGGACTCTAAAAAATCATTCGAAGATTCAGTATTTTTTAGAAGTAGTCAAAAGTCTTCGATGGAGTATATGGCAGATCAATTTGCTGCTCGTTTGTTAATGCCTGAATCGGATATTAATACATTATTGAAGAACGGTGTAAAGACTGTGAAAGAAATGGCTTCTGAATTTGATGTCTCCCTTGAAGCAATGAAGTATAGATTAGAACAATTAGGGTATGGGGTGAAAAAAAATAATTAATTATGTATATTCCTATCATTAAAACTGGTGAGGCCGAAATTAGAGCTTTGTCGAAGTTGACTCCGGTTATGCTTAAAGGTATGATACCTATCATTGAATTAACTAGGGGACGACAGAAAACGAGAACGGAAGGTGCAAAAAAAATAGTATCATATCCATTTGAAAACCGCCTTTCAAAAGTAAAAGAGTATCTAAAAGGACAAACAATATTTCTTGATTTAACAGCAGACGAAAGTTTGTTGTCGAACGAAGTGTTTAAGTTATACAATCCTCAAGATGGATATGCCAATTGGAGACATTTTATAAATTCCAATATTGGAGAGGATGGTTTCGCTAGTGTAATACCTGCTATATTGTTCAACTGGGATGATGATGACTTCGAGAGTAATTTTAGGATGCAAGTAGAGTTGTTGGGAAATGAGTGTGGTGAGCTTATGTACCGCTCTTCTATCCAAACAAAAGATTGCTATGATGACTTACCTCTTATATTGAAATATTTGCCTCAAGACTGTGGCCTGTGGATAGTACTTGATGGAGGCTATCTTCAGGAATCGGCAGTTACTTTGGCTTATAAAAGATGTGAAAAGCGTATTCAGAATATTAAGAACAATATTCTTAGAGGACGTAACGCTCGTTTTGTTGTGGTAGCTACATCATATCCTGACCGAGTACAAGACTATGGCGATGAGAGTCCAATTTTAATTTCTAATACTGAAGTAAAACTGCATAAAGATTTGCAAGTAGATTTTCCAGACTTGTATTATGGGGATTATGCAGGTACTAATCCTATAAGAAAAGATTTGGTTGTAATGGCAAGAGGGTGGATTCCTAAAATTGAAATCTCGTTAATTAATAAGACAAAAGTATATTGGCGAAGAAGGCCTAAGGGAACAACGGAATATAAACGCACATATATAATGGTTGCAGAAGACGTGGTTAAGGATCCTGAATTCCCAACCGACTTACGTGGAGAATGGGGAATCGACGAAATATTAAGATGCGCAGATGGTGACGTTCCATCCTGTGCTCCAAGTTTTTGGATAAGTGTGAGAATGTATAATCATATGTATCAACAATTGACGAGACTTAGGAGTATTAAATGATAATATAATCCTCTACAGTCTCTATTGATGTGATAGATTTTTTAGTGTTATTTTTAGATTTTCTTATTGAAAGTTTTTCTATATAGTAACTAATAAAATAATTATGGATGCTCTTATAAGACTTCTTCATTACAACTGAACGTATTTCATCGGATGTCAGTTTACCCTTAATAGAAAAATTCTTTTTAATTGCCGCGGATGGGATAGAGATTAACATCTCAGATTTCAGTACATGTCGGTTGATTTTTTCTCGATGTTTTTTCTGAATGCCAGCTTTGCTGATGCAGTAAAGACCAACATATTCAGGAAGAACAGAGTTTATTGTTTCCAGATGATTGGGAGCGGTAAAGATAAGAATATAATCGAAAAGCGACTGGTATTCTTGTAACTGGTTTTCTAGCCTAGTTGTGGCGTCAAATTCACTCTTTATCTCAATAGCGTAAGAATGTCCTTTAGATATGAAAACCATATCTGCAACACAGCGAGAACTTCCATACATAACCTCGTAGCCGATTGTGCCGTTATTGTCACGAGATAGTAAAAAAGAGGTAATCATTTCTTTCAGAGCATTAGCGGTGAGCCGGTGATCTATATTAGTATTTGAACAATAATTCATATGACTAAATCAATTTATATCTTTTTATAACAATTTCAAATGTACTACTTCAAGTGAAGTTAGGTAGTGCTTCAAACATTGAATCTGGGTTAAGTCCTCAAATCTCTTAATTTTGCAAATATATCAATTTATTGTTTATCGCCTTTGTTGGCAGAGGATAATTTCATTGATCAGGGAACAGATCCCTGCCAAGATTAATTCTCGACACCTGCCTTTAGTAGGATCTCTTGTCCATGGTCATCTTGCTCATAATCAGGATGACAAATTCATCGTTGGCAACGCTCCTCATATCTTCCGTTGCCACTCTATCCAGTACGATAATAGTCAGTCGCACATTGAGTGTATTTATATTATTGAGGGAGAGGAAAAGCACATGGAGCTGGTCATCAACACCCCCAAAACAAAAAACTCCTGCCGTGAAATACCCATGAACAAAGAGTTACTTGCCATGATTAAGTCATTGAAAAAGGTAGTCAATGATGATTTCTATGTGCTGACCAACGATGAACATCCTACCGAACCACGCACATACCGCAATTATTACAATGGGCTGATGGCAAAACTCAACATTCCCAAATTGAAGTATCACGGGCTGCGTCATAGTTTCTCCACCCGTTGCATTGAAGCCGGATGTGATTACAAAACAGTAAGCGTATTGTTAGGTCACTCAAACATTTCAACCACGCTCTCAACCTTTATGTCCATCCTAATATGGAACAAAAGAAGCGTTGCATTACCAAAATGTTCAAATCGCTGGGCAAATAAAGTCATGTGTGGAGCGAGGAAATTAATATTGTAATTTCTTCGCTATCTATTTATTTTGTAATATTCTTATAAAGAAACCCATACTTAACAAACATTTGAAAGATTCTTTTAGTTACTTCTCCTTATCTTTTGACGTGTCAAGTTTGGCTAAGATTTTATTTAGAGTCTTTGATATTTCAAAATTAGATTGTAAGAATACATATAAATGCAGGAGTTTTTTCAGAAGTATTTTGATTTATAACACAACGGCTAAATTTTGAAGATTAAAGTATGTTGAACATAATTTTATATTCAAAATATCGCTATGTTTATGGCTATGTTTTTAGATGACAAAAATGAATAAATAAAGGGAAGCACACTTCCACTAAATTTTTAAAGCCGTTTTGTCAATATCCACCGAATTTTCCACTCGTAGACAGATTATCTGACTGATGTTTCATGAAAAGCGACATGAGAATGGAATTTATTTCGTAATTTTGCATCGATTTGAGACAGTATAAACACTAACAATGCGTAGACACAGAATGAACATATTATCAATAACAACCACAATTCAGAGCAATAAACGCACTGGATCTGTATCGTGTGTTCATGTTTCACGCATTAAACCTCGTATAGCAAATACTTTCCAACGAACATAACAAGTACACTATTGTACTTTGAATAAGAATATAATCTGAATAGTTGGGGAGTCTTTGCAAACTTTCCAACTATTTTGTTTTATGCCCATTTGTGACAGTCGCCTTTGTGATGCTCTTCTGTCATTTCCGTCTGATGGGCTATTGGTAACCAAATTATTAACGTGCAGTGATGCACATAAATTGAAAAAAGATGAACTATAAATTTGATGGCAGCAAAGTGTTCTTTACATCTGACACCCATTTTTATCATGGGAATATCATTCGCTTCTGCAACAGACCGTTCAAAAGTGTGGAAATGATGAATGAAACTATCATATCCAACTGGAATAATACCGTTGGGCAAGATGATATCGTGTTTCATTTAGGTGATTTTTGTCTTGGCGGTTCAGCTGAATGGAATAAAACACTTGACAGGTTGAACGGCAAGATACATCTGATTATGGGCAATCACGATTTGAAAAATATACGTCAAGGGTACATTGGCAGATTTGAGCATGTGGCAATGCAGATGCACATAGAGGTCAACAAGCAGAAGATATATCTGAATCATTACCCTTTTCTATGCTTTGATGGCGGGTATAAAGATGTATGGCAACTGTTCGGGCATGTTCATACAAGGCAAAACAATACAGGAATTGATGCTGCCCGGCTTCAGTATCTCTATCCGACACAGTACGATGTCGGAGTTGACAACAATAACTTTATGCCTGTATCATTTGAACAGGTCAAGAGAATAATAATCAAGCAAATTGAAAAAAGGAGGATAGTAGAATGAGGATACAATACATGAGCGACCTACATTTGGAATTCTGTGACAACAGCAGGTGGCTGAAACATAATGAACTGCCGGTAACAGGCGATGTTCTGGTACTTGCCGGAGATATATTCTATCTGAAAAACAGGATTGCACCCCTAAGTAATTTCTGGAAATGGGCTTCTGCGAATTATCGTCAGGTGCTCATTGTGCCCGGGAACCATGAGTATTACAATTATTGTGATGTGATGGATAATGGATTGCAATGGAATTGGATGTTCAAAGACAATGTAGGATATTACCAGAACCAGGTAGTGCGGATAGATGACACCGACTTTATCATGAGTACTTTATGGTCTCAAATCTCTCCTCCCGACGAATATTTTGTGTGGAAGGGGATGAATGATTTTCGGCAGATAATGTATAATGGTAAATTGCTCCAGACAGAGGAGTTTAACCAGATGCATAACTTCTGTTTGAATTTCATCAAGCAAAGTCTGACAGAGAGTACCGCCAAGCACATTGTAGTGGTAACACATCATCTTCCCACATTGGAGGTTGTTGCCCCTCATCATAAAGGTTCAGTACTGAATAGTGCATTTGCTGCTGATTTGAGCAAACTCATAGCAGACAATCGCATTGATGCGTGGATTTACGGACATTCACATACCAACATTGATACTGAAATTAACGGGACAAAAGTCATTTGCAATCAAATGGGATATGTATTTGACAACGAACATATCAGCAATGGTTTTAATCCGGGCAAGTGTCTTATTTTGTAACAAGTAGATTCATCCAACACACTTTAGAGCCTCAATATATCATATAATTAATAGGAAAGCATCTGTTTCTATATTATATTATATGATATGTTGTGGCTTAATATTTTCAGTTAGTCACACGAAAAGAATTTTTGCTTGTCAAAGAAAAGTCACCTTTACTTTATCCCCGTACTTATATATACGCTTAATAAAGTAAAGTTAGAACAAAGGGGAGAAAGGAGATGGCTTCGCCAAACAAGCCAACCGACTTGCCAAAGTCCATACATGACATAGCCTATTTTTCTTTTGGCTGCAAAAATATTCGTGACTGCATCTTGTTTTTAGTTGACTTCAGTTGGTGAAATTACCACTTATTTCGTACCTTCGCATCGGAAGAAAACAGGTGGACTTCGGACGGGAAAATGGAGTTTTCCCGTTGGTTCTGATTCAAGTGAAAAGTGCAGCAAAACGGACAGTTTTTGGCCTGAAAAACAAGCGGAAAAGGGCTTTTCTACCGTTTAAACAGCATCTCATTTATTTTCAAGCAGTTCGTTAGGCTTTTTCGGGATTCGGAATCATAGTGCAACTCCTCTCGACAATAAAGGTAGAGATTGTCCAGTAAAGACGCATCTTGTTCGGCATTCGGTTCCATGGTGAGAAGATAATCGGCAGTGTATTTACGGATGACGTTTTCGATCTGACCGCCGCTCAAGTCGAACATGCGGGACAGTTCTTCGACTTCGGTGATCTTTAACGACGGCAACATCGTTTGCCAGATAGCACGACGGGTCTCGAACGTCGGGCGACAAAATTTGATTTTATAGAGGAATCGGCGCTCGAAAGCCTGGTCAAGGTTTTGTGTCAAATTGGTGGTAGCGATCAGGATGCCGTCGAGTCGTTCGATCTCCTGCAATAGGATATTCTGCATTGCATTTTCGGTTTGGTCGAGAGAGCCGCCCGTCGTCGTACGTCGGCGGCCCAATACAGCATCCGCTTCGTTGAACAACAGAATCGGAGCTGGGTCGCAGTCGCGCACATAGCCGCGATAGCGGTCGAAAATCTCTTTGAGGCGTTTCTCGCTTTCGCCAAACCACATGCTTTTTGTTTCCGAAATATCGACCTGCATAATATCCCGGCCGCTTTGCCGTGCTAATTGATAAACCGACTCGGTTTTCCCCGTGCCGGGCGAACCGTAAAACAGACAGGCGAAACCCTGACGCATACCGTTTTGCCATAGCCGCTGCCTGACGGCATTGAACCGCTCTGCTTCGAGTAAAAGCCCCAGCCGATCGATTTTCGCCTGCTCCCCGGGATTGAACCAGAGTTTTTTCGGAGTAAGGCTGGAAGCTATAATCAACTCTTTCCGGCTGCGCGGAGACTGTAATTGGATCAGGATTTCGGAAAAGAGAGTTATTTTCGCTTTGTCGGTCAGGCGGAACGCTTCGCGGTTGCCGAACATGCCGCTGTCCGGGGCATTTTCCAGGATGTTTAGGTCGAACAGCTCGCTATAACGGGCCAGCAACGCGTCTTTCTCGCAACGTGCAGCCCATTCGTCATCAAAAAGTACCTCTATATCATGCCAGCCGATATGGTCGTCCCGATTATTTACATAGAGATTGCAGCATTGTGCAAAGACAAGCGTATCCCAAATATGGAGAGACTGTGCAATTTCCCGAAAACGGCAGCAAAATTCCAACTGCTGGTTTCGGTCGATTAATTGTTGCAACTCTTCGGCGAGTTCCGTTTGTGACATCTCCTGTTGGGATGTGTAGCTGATTAATTTCCCCAGTCGCACGAAAAATTGGTCGATCGTAAGGCCGCAGATTGGGGGCGGAGTGAATATCTTTCCGGCCTGCAACGCTTCGAGTACCATTTTCGGGATGCGATAGGTATCCGGTTCGGCCGATCCGCTACGCCGTCGGCGAATAAGCTGTCGACGGATTAATTCCTCGAAATCGGCCGCATGGTTCAGCAACTCGACTTTGCGGCAGCCGAGAAACTCGGCAAGCTGCTTCAATACGATCTTTCGGTCGTCCGACAACTCAATCAATACGGCGAACAACATCGTCTGCACGGGCGAGCGTCCGGATGTGAAGACCAGCGGTATCGTTCGCGATGTAGCTTCTGATACAG
>ERZ1108170.1233-NODE-1233-length-17112-cov-5.197162_pt1 | contig 17112 bp, 13 predicted proteins | sample MGYA00403705_ERZ1108170 | MGnify/ENA primary metagenome ERZ1108170 (study PRJEB35170, sample SAMEA104062422) | human gut metagenome | biome: human gut; feature: human-associated habitat; material: faeces | place: Denmark | collected 2012-06-15 ...
AGGGAGCCGGGGCTGCCGGATGGGAATCGTTATATTTTAGTATGCCTCGTCGAGCAGAGTGATGCCGTCGATACGGAGATCGAAGTAAGGAGCGGAGCGCATCTCAGACTCGTGGAAGTAACCGTCGAGGATGACTTCGGTGTCGGCCTCGTAGTTTGCGTCGGTGTCAACGTCAGCCATGTAGCTGGTGAGGGTCTCGCCGCCGACGGTGAAGTTGGCGGTGTCGAACACATGGATGGTGCCGGCCTCAAGAGCTGCCTTGACTTCGGCGATCTTGTCGGCGGTGCCGGCAGCTGCGGCAGCCTCATTGACCTCGGTCAGGACGACGGAACCGGTTGCAAGAGTGCCGGTCCAGTCGGCGGGGATGGTATCGCCATTTGCAACAGCGTTGATGACGAACTCATAGTAGGGAGCCCAGTCGATTCTGGAGGAGACGATGAAGGTGTTGGGGCAAGCGGATATGGTGGAGCCGTTGTAGGAAACGTTGGGGACACCGGCGGTCTCGCAAGCGGTGGGGGCGCCCATGGAGTCGGCGTGCTGGCTGACGAGCTTGCAGCCGTTGGCGATGAGCTTGTTGGCTGCTTCCTTCTCAGCGGTCTCATCATACCAGGAACCGGTGAAGGTCACTTCCATGGTAGCGGTGGGGCAGACGGAGCGAGCGCCGAGGAAGAAGGAGGTGTAACCGGAAACGACTTCAGCGTAGGTGAATGCGCCGACGTAGCCGATCTTGGCATCTTCAGCGGCGAAGTCGCCGTTGTCGATCATCTCGTTGAGCTTGAGACCGGCAGCAACGCCGGCGAGGTAACGGCCTTCATAGATGGAAGCGAATGCATTGTGGTAGTTGTCAAGACCCTCGGTGTGAGCCTTGGTACCGGTGGAGTGGCAGAACTGAACTTCGGGGAACTCCTTGGCGGCCTGGATGATATAGTCTTCGTGACCGAAGCTGTCGGCAAAGACGATGTTGCAGCCGGCGTCGGCCAGCTCAGCGGCGGCCTCGTAGCAGGACTGATCCTCAGGAATGTTGGTCTTGAAAACGGACTCAACGCCGAGGGTCTCGCAGGCTTCCTTGGCAGCGTTCATGAAGTTGAGGTCATAGGTGGAGTTCTCATCATGCAGGAAAATAAAACCGACCTTCAGATCGGAAGCGGCAGTCGCGTCGGCAGCGGGTGCCTCGGTTGCAGCAGCGTCAGCCGCAGGGGCTTCGGTTGCAGCGGGTGCTGCGGACTGGCCGCAGGCGCACAGTGCAAATACCATGCACAGAGCCATGAGCAGAGCAACAATCTTCTTCATTTGTTCAGTCTCCTCGATAATTTTTTATAATTTATCTAAACCGCAATGCGGTGAAGATACAAAAAAGCACCGGCCGTATTCACTGCCGATGCAAAGCACACATCAACCCACCGCTGGGGAAGCGGTGAGCCGAAGCTCAGCATCGATAGTCCGGTCATTTACGGCGTCCGGGTAGAAACTTCAAATCCATATCATTTGCTATATATCGAAAACGTTATTCAATTTACTTTACTGTTTTATCGTACCAGCCGAGGAGGGAAAAGTCAAGTGCCCTTTTTCGACTTTTTTCACATTTTTTAATGCGAAATTTTGTGAACTGTTCACAAATCACCTACAAAATACCAGCCCGTCGTCGCTCATGGAAGCGATTTTGGCAAGCGATTCCACGCGCATCCCCTCGGCGCGCATACGGTCGCCGCCGCCCTGGAATGCCTTCTCTATCGCAATGCCTGCGCCGACGACGCTCGCGCCCGCCTGCTCGGCCAGCGCGCGCAGACCGACGAGCGCCGCGCCCGTTGCGAGGAAATCGTCGGTTATCAGGATGCGGTCGGAGGGCTTGAGATATTCCTTGGAGACGATGACGGTGTTTGTGTTGCCGTGGGTAAAGGACTCGACCTCGACGGAATAGACGCTGTCGGAAATGTTCCTGGACTTGCTTTTCTTGGCGAAGACCACGGGACAGCCGAATTCAAGGCCGGTCATGATCGCGAGCGCGATGCCGGAGGCTTCGATGGTCAGGATCTTGTTGACGCCCTGCCCGTCAAACAGCCGGTGCAGTTCTTTTGCCATTTCGTGCATCAGCATGGGGTCGAGCTGGTGGTTGAGAAAGCTGTCAACCTTGAGAATCCCGCCGGGCTTCACCTTGCCGTCGCGCAGTATGCGCTGTTCCAACAGTTCCATTTCAAAGTCCTCCTGATCTTTATTTGTTTCTTATGTGGAGAAGCTGCCTGCGCGGACGCCGGAATTATCGGCGCCGACAGGTTAAACCGAAAAAAGCCCGTCGTTTGCTCGACAGGCTTGTTTCGGGTAATTTAAATATTAAATCACACAGCGCGGGTGACCTTGCCGCTGCGGAGGCAGCGGGTGCATGCGTAGACGTGCTGGGGTTTGCCGTCCACGATGGCCTTGACGCGCTTCACATTGGGTTTCCAAGTGCGGTTCGAGCGGCGGTGAGAGTGGCTCACTTTGATGCCGAAGCTCAAGCCCTTGTCGCAAAACTGACATTTTGCCATTGGTTGAAGCACCTCCTTCTCTATTGTCTGCGAGAACAGCTTTCTCATAATAGCAGAAACCCCGGCCGATTGCAAGATGATTTTCACATTTTCTGCGCATTTTCCGCCCCGCGGCCGGAAAAAATGCCCGGCACACTGCAAAAGCCGTTGCCAAACGCCGCCGCTTTGGGTACAATGGGAAGCGGGGGAGCAGGTGCTCCGCCCGGACGAAACAACTTCGCCGCCGCACCGGCGGCTTTACCGGAAAGGAGGCGCGCACGATGGGCGCACCGCATTATACCGTCGCGCTGCAAAAGATCGCTGCCGAGCAGGGGCTGACCGTCCTGCACGCGGCCCAGGACTACGCCACGCGCGAGATCCGCACCGCCGACGTCAACCGCCCGGGGCTGCAGCTCGCCGGGTTTTACAACTACTTCGACCCCGAGCGGATGCAGATCATCGGCCGCGTCGAGAGCACGTATCTCGAGACGCTGACCCCCGACCAGCGGCGCGAACGCTTTGAGCAGTTCATGCGCTACAACATCATCGGCCTTGTCATCTGCCACGGGATGGATCCGTTTCCCGAGTGTCTGGAGATGGCCGAAAAGTACGACCGCAACCTCTTTCTCGTGCGCAAGGACACGTCGGAGTTCATGGCCGACCTCATCGCCGCGCTCTCGAGCTATCTCGCCCCGCGTCTGACGCAGCACGGCGTGCTCGTCGAGGTGTTCGGCGAGGGCGTGCTCATCACGGGCGACAGCGGCGTGGGCAAGAGCGAGACGGCGCTCGAGCTCATCAAGCGCGGCCACCGCCTCGTCGCGGACGACGCCGTGGAGATCAAGCGCATCAACCGCACGACGCTCATGGGCTCCGCGCCCGAGATGATCCGCTACTACATGGAGCTGCGCGGCATCGGCGTGATCGACGCGCGGCAGATCTACGGCGTCGGCGCGGTCAAGCCCGAGACGCGCGTGGATCTCGTCGTGCAGCTCGAGCCGTGGGAGGACGGCCGGGCCTATGACCGGCTGGGCCTGACGACGGAATACTGCGAGATCCTCAACGTGCGCGTGCCATGCGTGACGATCCCGGTCGGGCCGGGGCGCAACCTCGCGGTCATCCTCGAGCTCGCCGCCATGAACAACCGCCAGAAGGGCATGGGCTACAACGCGGCGCAGAAGCTCGCCGACGAGCACGACCGCGGCATCGACCTCGGCATCGGGTTCTGACCCGGAAAGGAACAGGAAGTTATGACGAATCTCGACCCCATCGTCCGCGCGCTGCGCGAGCAGCTGCCGGAGCTGGAGATTTTGGAATATGAACCGATGCGCGCGCACTGTTCGTTTCGCATCGGCGGGCCGGCGCGCGCGCTCGTGCGTCCCGCGTCCGCGGAGGAGACGGCGGCCGTCTGCCGCATCGTGAGAGACGGCGGCGCGCAGCCGCTCCTCATCGGCAACGGCACGAACCTGCTCGTCACCGACGGGGATGTCAATCGCATCGTCGTGCAGATGGGCGAGCGCATGGCGGACGTGGCGCGCACCGACGCGACGCACCTGCGCGCGGGCGCGGGCATCCCGCTCGCGCGGCTGGCGCAGGCGGCGCTGGGCTATGGGCTCGCGGGGCTGGAATTTGCCCACGGCATCCCCGGCTCGCTGGGCGGCGCGGTGTCGATGAACGCGGGCGCTTACGGCGGCGAGATGAAGGACGTCGTCGTCTCCACGCGCTATCTTGACCATGACCTGAACCTGTGCGAGGCAGAGGGCGCGGCGCATGATTTCGGCTACCGGCACAGCGTGTTTTCCGACACGGACTGCGTCGTGCTCGGCAGCACGCTCGCGCTCACGCCGGGCGACCCGGCGGAGATCCGGGCGCGTATGCTCGACCTGAGCGAGCGCCGCCGCAGCCGCCAGCCGCTCGACCTGCCGAGCGCGGGCAGCACGTTCAAGCGCCCCGCGGGAGGCTACGCCGCCGCGCTCATCGACGCGGCCGGCCTCAAGGGCTATGCCGTCGGCGGCGCGCAGGTGAGTGAAAAGCACGCGGGCTTCGTCGTCAACCGCGGCGGGGCCACGTTTGACGATGTGCTGCGGCTCATGGATCACATCCGCAGCGAGGTGCTGCGCACGTCCGGCGTGGAGCTCGAGCCGGAAGTGAAGATCATCCGGGGGTGACGGGATGGAATTTCTGATCGTATCAGGCCTGTCCGGCGGCGGCAAGAGCCGCGCGGCCGACGTGCTGGAGGATCTGGACTTTTACTGCGTGGACAATATGCCCACGGCACTGCTGACGAAGTTTGCCGAGCTGTGCCTTGCCACGCGCGGACGGTATGAAAAGGTCGCGCTCGTGACGGACATCCGCAGTCAGGAGAGCTTTTCCGAGCTGTTTGCCGCGCTCGGGGAGCTTAAGAGCATGGGCGTGCACTACCGCATTCTGTTCGTCGAGGCGTCGGAGAGCGCCATCGTGCGCCGCTACAAGGAGTCGCGCCGGCCACACCCGCTGCAGGCCGAGAGCGGCTGCTCTCTGCCCGAGGCCGTGCGCCGCGAGAGCGAGCTGCTTGCCCCCGTGCGCGAGCGCGCAGACTTCGTCATCAACACGACGGGCCTCACGCTCGCCATGCTGCAAAAGCGCATCTGCGAGTATTTTGCCGACGGCGGCACGCGGCGCGACATTCTCGTCAACGTCGTGTCCTTCGGCTTCAAGTACGGCATCCCGATCGACGCCGACCTCGTGTTCGACGTGCGCTTTCTGCCGAACCCGTTTTACGTCGAAAAGCTCCGCCCCATGAGCGGCATGGACGCCGAGGTGCAGGAATACGTCCTGCGCAGCGACGTGGCGAAAAATTTCCTCTCCAAGCTCACCGACATGGTCGATTTTCTCCTGCCGCAGTACGCCGCCGAGGGGCGCTATGCGCTCACGATCGGCATCGGCTGCACGGGCGGGCAGCACCGCAGCGTGGCCGTGGCCAAGGTACTGACGGACTACCTCGCCGCGCGCGACGCCAACGTCCGCCTGCGCAACCGGGACTTTCCCAAGACCTGACGGAGGCGCGCCATGTCCTTTGCATCCGAAGTGAAAAACGAGCTGTGCCGCGTGCCGGTCAGCCGCCACTGCTGCGCCGTGGCCGAGGCCTACGGCGTGCTGCTGTACTGCCACACGTTCACGACGCGGGAGATCCGCATCGTCACGGCGTGCGACGCCTTTGCCGAGCGGCTGCCGAAGCTGTTTCGCCGCGCGTTCGGCGCGCACTTTGCCCTGCCGGCCGGGGAAAAGGCCGGCGGCCGCCACGTGCTGACCGTCACCGACCGCGCCGCCGTCGAGACGGTGTTCGCCGCCTTCGGCGCCGATCTCTCGCGCACGGTCGCGCACCACATCAACCTCGCCGTGCTCGAAAACGACTGCTGCAAGGCGTCGTTCCTGCGGGGGGCGTTTCTCGCGGGCGGCAGCGTGACCGCCCCGAGCAAGAACTACCACCTCGAGCTCATCACGGCGCACGCGAGCGTCAGCCGCGAGACGGCCGCCCTGCTCACGGAGCTGGGCTTTGCCGCGCGCAGCATCGACCGCGGCGCGAACACCGTGCTCTATTTCAAGAAGTCCGAAGCCATCGAGGACTTCCTGACCAAGATCGGCGCGCCCTGCGCCGCCATGGACATCATGTCCGCCAAGGTGGAGAAGTCCATGAACAACTCCATCAACCGCAAGGTCAACTGCGACACCGCCAACGCCGACAAGGTCGTCGCCGCGGCGCAGGAGCAGATCGACGCCATCCGCCGCATCGAGCGCGACTACGGGCTCGACGTGCTGCCGGAAAAGCTGCAGAGCGCGGCGCTGCTGCGCATTGCCAATCCCGAGGCCAGCCTTGCCGACCTCGCCACGCTCTCGTATCCGCCGGTGACGAAGAGCTGCCTGAACTACCGGCTGAAAAAACTCATGGAATTTCACATGGACGACTGAAAGGAACGCACGATGGGGTTTGCACACCTGCACGTACATAGTGAATACAGCCTGCTCGACGGCGCGTGCCGCATCGGGCCGCTCATCGAGCGCGCCAAGGAGCTGGGCCAGACCGCGCTGGCGATCACCGACCACGGTGTCATGTACGGCGCGGTCGCTTTTTACAAGGCGGCGGTCGCTGCCGGCATCCGGCCGATCATCGGCTGCGAGGTCTATGTCGCCCCGCGTGGCATGACCGACCGCGTCCACGGCGTGGACGATGCCTACACGCACCTGATCCTGCTCTGCCGCGACGAGACGGGCTACCACAACCTGTGCTATCTCGTGTCGGCCGCGTTCGAGCGCGGGTTTTACGGCAAGCCGCGCATCGACTGGTCGCTGCTGCACAAACATGCAGACGGCCTCATCTGCCTGAGCGGCTGCGTCGCGGGCGACATTCCGCGCGCGGTGCTGCGGGGAGATTATGAGGCGGCCAAGGCACGCGCCATGGAGCTGCAGGAGCTCTTCGGCGAGGGAAACTTCTACCTCGAGCTGCAGAACCACCACATGACCGACGAGGCGCGCGTGCGTGCGGCGCTGCTGCGCATCCACCGCGAGACGGGCATCCCCCTCGCGGCGACGAACGACGTACACTATATTAAAAAGCAGGACGCCTACGATCAGGACGTGCTGCTGTGCATCCAGACCGGGCAGACGCTCGACAGCCCGGACCGCCTGCGCTTCCCGAACGACGAGTTTTACCTCAAGAGTGAGGCCGAGATGCGCGCGCTCTTTGACGAATATCCCGACGCGGTGGAAAACACGCAGCGCATTGCTGACCGGTGTCATTTCGACTTCACGTTCGGCCATTACCACCTGCCGCGCTTTCTGCTGCCGGAGGGGGAGACGGACGCGGACGCCTATCTCACGAAGCTGTGCGCGCGCGGCTTTGAAAAACGCTACGGCGACCGGCCGGAGGTGCGAAAGCGTCTGGATTATGAGCTCAACATGATCCGGCGCATGGGCTTTGTGGACTACTTCCTCATCGTGAGCGATTTCATCGGCTACGCCAAGGCCCAGCACATCCCCGTCGGGCCGGGGCGCGGCAGCGCTGCCGGCAGCGTCGTGTCCTACTGCCTCGGCATCACGGACGTCGATCCCGTGCAGTATAACCTCTACTTCGAGCGCTTTCTCAACCCCGAGCGCGTAAGCATGCCGGATATCGACGTGGACTTCTGCGTGCAGCGGCGCGGGGAAGTGATCGACTATGTGATCCGCAAATACGGCGCCGACCACGTGGCGCAGATCGTCACGTTCGGCACGATGGCCGCGCGCGCGGCAGTGCGCGACGTCGGCCGGGTCATGAACATGACCTACGCCGAGGTGGACGCTGTGGCCAAGGCCATCCCCGGCGGCATCAACACCACGCTCGACGAGGCGCTGCAGCAGTCGCAGACGCTGCGCGCCATGTATGACGGGGACGACCGGCTGCACCAGCTCATCGACACGGCCCGCGCCATCGAGGGCATGCCGCGGCATGCGTCCACGCACGCGGCGGGCGTGGTCATCACGGAGCAGCCGGTGTACGCCTACGTGCCGCTGGCGAGCAACGACGGCGCGCTCGTGTGCCAGTTCCAGATGACGACGCTCGAGGAGCTGGGGCTGCTGAAGATGGACTTTCTCGGCCTGCGCAACCTCACCGTGCTCGAGGACGCGGCGCGGCAGGTGCGCCGCCGCGAGCCGGGGTTTCAGGTCGAGCGCATCCCGCTCGACGATAAGAAGACGTTTGACATGCTCGCCGCCGGGCGCACCGTCGGCGTGTTCCAGCTCGAGAGCGCGGGCATCACGGCCGTGTGCATGGGGCTGCGCCCGCGCAGCATCGAGGACATCACCGCCGTCATCGCGCTCTACCGCCCCGGGCCGATGGAGAGCATCCCGCGGTTTCTCGCCTGCTCGGCGCACCCGGAGCGCATCACCTACAAGCACCCTCTGCTCGAGCCGATCCTGTCCGTGACCTACGGCTGCATCGTCTATCAGGAGCAGGTCATCGAGATCTTCCGGCAGCTGGCCGGGTTCTCGCTCGGGCAGGCGGACATGATCCGCCGCGCCATGTCGAAGAAAAAAGAGGCCGTCATCACGGCCGAGCGCGCCGCGTTCGTGCACGGCGACCCGGAGCGGAATATCCCCGGCGCGGTGGCGCGCGGCGTGCCGGAGCAGACGGCAAACGAAATTTACGACGAGATCCTCGCCTTTGCAAGCTACGCCTTCAACAAGGCGCACGCCGTGTCCTACGCCATCGTGTCCTACCGCACGGCGTACATGAAGCGCAACTACCCGCACGAATATATGGCAGCGCTTTTGACCTCCGTGCTCGACAACACGCCGAAGGTCACGGAGTACATCGCCGAGTGCCGCGAGCTGGGCATCCGCCTGCTGCCGCCGGACATCAATGCGTCCGACGCCGACTTCACCGTCGAGGAGGGTGATCTGCGCTTCGGCCTTGTGGCCATCAAGGGCGTGGGGCGCGGACTCATCCAGGCGCTCATGCGCGAGCGGGAGATCGGCGGGCCGTTCACGGCGTTTGACGAGTTCTGCCGCCGCATGAACGGGCACGACCTCAACCGCCGCGCCGTCGAGAGCCTCATCCGCGCCGGGTGCTTCGACCGCATGGGCTACAAGCGCAAGGCGCTCATGCAGTCGGTCGACCGCGTGCTGGGCGGCGCGGCGAGTGAGAGCCGCATGAACCTTACCGGCCAGATGAACCTCTTCAGCGCGCCGGACGACGGGGGCCAGCCCGCCGACACGACGCAGCTCGTGCTGCCGGACGTGGAGGAGTTCACGCGCGCAGAGCTCATAGCCATGGAGCGCGAGACGACGGGGCTGTACCTCACCGGCCACCCGATGGACGACTACCGCGCGCTCGCGCAGCAGGCCAAGGCCGCGCCCATGGGCGACATTCTCGCAAGCTTCCACGCCCCGGCCACGGCCGCGCACCGCTACCGCGACGGGCAGCGCGTCGTGCTGGCCGGTATCTGCACCGCCAGCCGCGAGCGCGCCACGCGCAAGAACACCCGCATGGCCTACCTCCAGCTCGAGGACGACAGCGGCAGCATGGAGGTGCTCGTGTTTTCGCCAGCGCTCGACGCCTGCCGCGACCTGCTGGCGCAGGAAACCCCCGCGCTGTTCGTCACCGGGCGCATCTCGACGCGGGACGAATCCGACCCCCAGCTCGTGGCGGACAAGGTCCTGCCGCTGACGGAGCAGGGGCTCGAGACCCTGCGCACGCCGCCGCGCCGCGACCCGCCGCCGCGGCCCGCGCCGCCGAAGCGTCACCGGCTCTGGGTGCGGCTGCCGGATAAGGACCACCCGGCCGTGAAGCGCATCGAGCTGATCCTGAAAATGTTCCCCGGCGACGAGCAGCTCGTGCTCGTGTTTGAGGACACGGGCCGGCGCGCCGCGGCCCGCTGCGTCGTGCACCCCGCGCTCGTCGAGGAGCTGCGCGAGCTGGCAGGGCCGGGCAACGTCGCCGTCACGGAGGAGAAAAGCCGTTGACGCGCCGGGCATTTTATGGTATCATGAACGTTAATTTATCTCCCGACCGGATAGGCACCGGCCGGGGGAGGTATTCAGGAGTGTGATGATCCGCAATGGACGCTGGCCCTAAGCAGGATTTATGGAATATTTTGCCTGTTATCATCGTGCTGCTCCTTGGCGCGGCCTATTTCGCCGTCATGGAGACAGCGTTTGCATCCGCGAGCCGCATCCGGCTCAAAGCCGCCGCTGACCACGGCAACCGCCGCGCCGAGCAGGCGCTGTATGTGCTCGACCACTTCGATCAGGCGATCACGACGCTGCTGATCGGCACGAACATTCTGCACCTGACGATCGCAACGCTCGTGACCGTGGCCGTGCAGCGGCAGTGGGGCATGTGGGCCGTCACCGCCGGCACGCTCGTCACGACCGTGGTCGTGTTCTTCGCAGGCGAGATGCTGCCGAAGAGCATCGCCAAGAAATACGCCGAGCGGCTGGCCATGCGCACGGCGCGCTCGCTGCGGTTTTTCATGGTGCTCTTTCAACCCCTGTCGGCCCTGCTCACCGCCTTCGGCAACGCCGTCGCCCGCCGCGTACAGAGCGAGCCCGCCGTGACCGTGACGGAGGATGAGCTGGCCGACATCATCGAGAACATGACCGACGACGGGGAGCTGACCGCCGAGCGCGGCGAGCTCATGAGCTCGGCCCTGTCGTTTGCCGACGTGCCGGTCGAGAGCGTCATTACGGCGCGCGTGGACGTCGCCGCCGTGGACGTGGACGATCCCCCGGAGGAGATCCTCGCCTACGTGCGCGAGCAGCGCCACAGCCGTCTGCCCGTGTATGCCGACAGCATTGACAATGTGATCGGCATCCTGCAGATCCGCAAATACATCAAGGCGTGCATTGCCACCGGCGGCAAGGCCGTGGACGTGCGCCCCCTGCTCGACGAGCCTGTGTTCGTGCACCAGAGCACCCTCATCGCCGAGGTGCTGCCCGAGCTGAGCAGCCGCAAGGCAAACCTCGCCATCGTCACCGACAACTACGGCGGCACGCTCGGCATCGTGACCGTGGAGGACATCGTCGAGGAGCTCGTCGGCGAGATCTGGGACGAGGACGACGTGGTCGAGGAGTCGTTCGTGCCGCTCGGCGGCGGCCGCTACGAGGTCGATGCCGAGATGACCGTCGGCGAGGTGTTCGACCGGCTCGACTACACCGACCCCGAGGACGACGAGGAGCTGCGCTACAAGCTGCTCGGCGAGTGGACGTATGAGCAGTTTTCCTACATCCCGCGCGAGCGGGAGGGCTTCCGCTATCACCGGCTCGACGTGCGCATTTCCGACATGAAGCAAAAGCGCATCGTCAAGCTCGTCGTGCGCCTGCTGCCGGAGGAGACCGACGAGGCCGCCCCCGCGGACGCCGCCCCGGAGAAAGGGGGCGAGCCGGCATGAGCATCGTGTGGTATTTTGCCGCGCTCGTCGTGCTGATCGCGCTGTCGGCGTTCTTCTCCGCGTCGGAAATGTCGTATTCGTCGGCCAACCGCCTGCGGCTCGAAAACGCCGCCGAGGACGGCGACCGCCGCGCGAAAACGGCCGTCGGCATCCTCGACCACTTCGACCGCACCCTCAGCGCCATCCTCATCGGCAACAACCTCGTCAACATCGCGGCGTCGTCGCTCGGCTCCGTGATCGTCATCCTGCTCGCGGGCGAGCAGTGGACGTGGGTGTCCACCGTCGTGCTGACGCTGCTGGTCATCATCTTCGGCGAGACGATGCCGAAGATCGTCGCCAAGCAGAACGCCAACGGCATCGCCCTGCGCAATGCCTATATCATCCGCGCGCTGTCGGTCATCCTCTACCCCGTGATCTGGCTCGTCGTCGGGCTCGTGCACCTCATCACGCGCCCGCTGCACGGCGATGCCGGCGACGGCGATCCCGAGGAGGCCGCCTCGCAGGAGCTGCAGTCGATCATCGAGACGGCCGAGGACGAGGACGTGCTCGACGAGGACCGCAGCGAGCTGCTGCGCTCCGCGCTCGACTTTTCCGACGTCAGCGCGAGCGAGGCCATGACCGCCCGCGTCGACATGGTCGCCATCGACATCGACGACGATTGGGACGAGATCGTGCGCATCATCAACGATTCGTCGTATTCCCGCCTGCCGGTCTACTCCGGCAGCGTGGACAATATCATCGGTTTCCTGTATCTCAACCGCTTTTTCAAGGCCATGATGGACGGCCGGCCGGACGATCTGCGCGCGCAGCTCATTCCGCCGTGCTTCGTCTACAAGACCACGCGCCTGCCCGACGTGCTGGCAAAGCTCCGCCGCGAGCAGAAGCACCTCGCCGTCGTCACGGACGAATACGGCGGCACGCTCGGCGTCATCACGATGGAGGACGTGCTCGAGGAGCTCGTCGGCGACATATGGGACGAGAAGGACGTGGTGGAAAACGAGGTCGTCACGCGGCCCGACGGCGGCTATGAGCTCGACGGCGCCATGACGCTCTCGGACTTTCTTGAGCTGCTCGACTGGAACGAGGACGCCCTCGACGACGCCGACAGCACCACCGTCGGCGGCTGGACGCTCGAGCGCTTCGGCACGTTCCCGAAGGTGGGCGACAGCTTCCGGTACGAAAACCTCACCGTCACGGTCCTCGCCATGGACGGCCGCCGCGTCGAGCGCGTGCTCGTGCAGCCCGACCCGGACGCGGACAAGGACAAGGACGCATAACGCATTCCGGTCGATGATCCGGCCTGTGCAAATTTTGCACAGGCCGGATTTTTGCTTACTTGTGTGAGACGTCTTGTGCCCGGAGTGGGAGAATTTGCCCAAGCGGCGCAAGATGTGGCGGTTTGTATCAGAAATCCGCTAGTGTGTGAAAGTTTTTGCACACGAAGAGGCATAAAGTTTCATTTTTCGCTTGAAATTTGCACAAATTGCAGGTATAATGAACGCATATTGAATCTTTGCAAGAGGAAAATTTCAAAAAGGAGAGAATCAACTATGAAGTTCAACAAAATCGTGGCGCTGGCGCTCGCCCTCGTCATGGTGTTTGCGCTGTGCGCCTGCGGCGGCGGCAATACCGACACCAAGACCGACGACACGGGTTCCGCTTCCAAGGTCGATACCAACACCGTCTCCGTCGGCGCGATCGTCATCGCCCGCGACGATGTCCCGACCGACGAGATCTATGCGTTCGTGTCCACCATCTTTGACAATCTCGACGCCATCACCGCTCAGCACGCCAAGGGCGCGGAGCTGAGCATCGAGGCTGCCGCCTCCGTCAAGGGCGTGCCGTATCACCCCGGCGCTGCCAAGTACTTTGAGGAGAAGGGCTTCAAGGTCGACGCGGTCAAGGAAGGCGCCGGCAACGGCACCGCTTCCGCGCTCAGCTTCGGCACCGGCGGCGAGTCCGGCACGTACTACGCCTTCGGCGGCGTGCTCGCTTCCTTCGTCTCCGGCAAGTCCGACTGCAAGGTCACGGCCCTCACCTCCGGCGGCTCTCAGGCCAACGTCGAGGATCTGACCAACGGCAACGTCCAGCTCGCGTTCGTGCAGAGCGACGTCATGAACTACGCCTACAACGGCCAGCGCCTGTTTGACAGCCCCGTCACCGGCTTCTCCGTCGTGGCTCAGCTGTATCAGGAGCAGGTGCAGATCGTCACCACCAACCCCGACATCAAGACCGTTGCCGACCTCGCCGGCAAGAAGGTCTCCATCGGCGCAGCCGGCTCGGGCGTGTACTTCAACGCCATTGACGTGCTCAGCGCTTACGACCTCAAGGAGTCTGACATCTCCGCCGTGTACCAGAGCTTCGGCGACAGCGCCGAGAGCCTGAAGGACGGCAAGATCGACGCCGCGTTCATCGTCGCCGGTGCGCCCACCACGGCCATCACCGACCTCGCCACCGCCGGCAGCGTCTACCTCGTCAGCCTCGACGACAGCCACGTGCAGTCTCTGCTCGCGGCCTCCCCGTACTACACCGCCGCCACCATCAAGGCCGGCACCTATTGATGCCCGAGGCGGTGATGCGCCGCATCCCGTAAACGTTCGCTACGGCGTCAGTACCCCTGACGCCGTAGCTTTTCCATCCTAACCGGAACGGAGGTTTCCCTCTATGTCTGACAACAAAAAGGCCGCGGACGCCGCGGCAAGCGCTTCACTGCAGGAGGAAATGGACGCCGTCATGCGCAAGTATGACCGCGAATCCGCCACCCGCATCTGGGCGGGCAAACCCAAGATCGTTATCTCCGTCGTCATGGCGCTGTTTTCGGTCTACTGCATCTGGTCGACGCTGTTCAGCACGGCCGCGCTCGAGATCCGCCTGACCGCGTTCCTCGGGCTGATCGTCATCATGGGCTACCTGACCTACCCCGCCAGCAAGAAGCATGTGCACGCCAACCGCCTGCCGTGGTACGATATCGTCATCATGGTCATCGGCGCGGCTGCGTTTTTCTACTATTGCTTTAACTACTCCGTGCTCATCAAGACGCTCACCAGCGCCGCCAAGATGACGCCGTTTCTCATCGCCGTCGGCGTGGCCGGCATCCTCGTGCTGGCCGAGCTGTGCCGCCGCTGCGTCGGCCTGCCGATCCTCGTGGTCGTCGGCGCGCTGCTCGTGTACACGTTCGTGAGCATGCTCAACGCCGGGCAGACGTTCCAGCAGGTGCTCAGCCGCGTGATCTACACGCTCTTTTTCGGCACGTCCGGCGTGCTGAGCACGCCCGTGCAGGTGTGCGCGAAGTTCATCGCCGTGTTCATCATCTTCGGCGGCTTCCTTGAGCGAACCGGCATCGCCAGCTTCTTCATCGACGCGGCCAACGCCATCGCCGGCTGGACCTCCGGCGGCCCGGCCAAGGTCGCCGTTATCTCGTCCGCGCTGTGCGGCATGGTGTCCGGCTCGTCCGTCGGCAACACCGTCACCACCGGCTCGGTTACGATCCCGATGATGAAAAAGACCGGCTACAAGCCGGAGTTCGCCGGCGCCGTCGAGGCGGCGGCCTCCACCGGCGGCCAGATCATGCCGCCCATCATGGGCGCGGCCGCGTTCCTCATGGCCGAGTACATGGGCGTGACGTACGGCCAGGTCACCCTCTGGGCCATCCTGCCCGCCGTGCTGTATTTCGGCGGCATCTTCATCTCCGTGCATCTCGAGGCCAAGAAGCTCGGCCTCAAGGGCATCCCGCGCTCGGAGCTGCCCCGCTTCAAGTACCTCATCCGCAACGTCTATCTGCTGCTTCCGCTCGTGTTCCTGATCTGGATGGTCACGGCGAACATCCGCTCGCTGCAGTTTTCCGCCGCGATCGCCATCCTGATCTCCATCGCCGTGAGCCTGGTCGGCACCATCTGTGACGCCTCGGCCGAGGTGCGGGAGACCAAGACCGGCAGCGTTGCCGGCATCACCGCCAAAAAGACCGGCCGCATGATCCTCGACTCGCTCGAGGCCGGCGGCAAGGGCAGCATCACCGTCGCCGTGGCCTGCGCCATGGCCGGCATGATCGCGGGCTGCATCACCGTCACGGGCCTGGCGTCCAAGCTCATCAGCGGCGTCATTGCGATCAGCAGCGCCATCCCGAACCCGACGCTCTCGCTGCTGCTGGCGCTCTTCCTGACGATGCTCTGCTGCATCGTGCTCGGCATGGGCGTGCCCACGACCGCCAACTACTGCATCATGGCCTCCACCTGCGCGCCGATCCTCATCACGCTCGGCATCCCGAAGGTCGCGGCCCACTTCTTCGTGTTCTACTTCGGCATCGTCGCCGATATCACGCCGCCGGTCGCGCTGGCGGCCTACGCCGGCTCCGCCATCGCCAAGTCCGACCCCATGAAGACCGGCATCAATGCCACGAAGCTCGCCATCGCGGCGTTCATCGTGCCGTACATCTTTGCGATGAACCCCTCCATGCTGCTCATGGATCAGGGCGTGCTCGCCGCCATTCAGGTCATCATCACGTCGTGCCTCGGCATCTTCGGCATCGCCGCCGCGCTCGAGGGCTATATCGTCACGCGCGCGCCCTGGTGGCAGCGCATCCTGCTCGCCGCCGGCGGCCTGTGCCTGATCGACCCGGAGTTCATGACCGACGTCGTCGGCATCGCGGTCATCGTGGTCGTCATCGTGCTGCAGATCGTCCTGCGCAAGCACAGCAAGCCCGCCGCCGCGTAAAAAAACCGGAACCTTTCGCTCGGATGCACGTCAGAATATCTGACGTGCATCTTTTTGCGCGCCGCGCGCCGCCCGGCCCAGAGGTTTACACACGCAGGCCGGCGGCGTATAATATTCCCGTGCGAAGATTCGGAAAGGAGCGATCTGCATGAAACGAAACATCCCGGCGCTCGTGCTGGCGCTGGCGCTCGCGCTGTCTCTGGCCGCCTGCGGCCGCAGCGAGAAGACCGCCGCGTCCGCCCAGCCGACGGCTGCGGCCGACAAGGCGGGGAACATCACCCTCTGCCCGACGTATGACAACGGCAAGGGCGGCTATTTTTCCGTCACGCTGCCGGCAAGCTGGGGCGACGATTACCTGACCGAATGCGGCGCCAACGACGGCGGCTATTACGTCGGCTTTTACGAAAAGACCGACCACAACAACGGTCTGGGTGGCTTTCTGTTCATGCTTGAGGTCTTTCCCACCGATTATGACTATACCGTGCTGCCGGAGTATCAGGCCATCTGCGGCCTGACCGTCGACGGCGCGAACTACAACCTCATTGCCGAGCTGCCGACCGACGTGCAGTTCGCCAACGAGAACGCCGACCTCTACCGCAGTATGTCCAACGACTTTTCGGCCATCCTCAAGAGCCTGACCTTCTCCAAGGGCGTCACGCGCACGGAGGTCACGGCGCCCACGCAGACGTCCGGCAGCGGGTCGTGAAAACGCAGTGCGTGCAAAAACACCGTCTCCCATCCGGGAGACGGTGTTTTTTGTTGGATGCCGTGCGGTTTCCTCCGGCGGCGCCGGTGGGGCAGTGCGTGTCCCACGTTCACCTCATCCGTCGCGGCGGAACGCGCCGTCGGCATACGCATACACCGCGCAGCCGAGCGCGGCGGCGTCGGCCGCGTCGTGTGTGGCGAGCACGAGGGTCTTGGCCCGCGCCGCGTCCGCGACCAGCGCGGTCACGCGCTGCCGCAGCGCCGCGTCCAGCCCGCGAAACGGCTCGTCGAGC
>ERZ1108170.1235-NODE-1235-length-17104-cov-3.475336_pt1 | contig 17104 bp, 26 predicted proteins | sample MGYA00403705_ERZ1108170 | MGnify/ENA primary metagenome ERZ1108170 (study PRJEB35170, sample SAMEA104062422) | human gut metagenome | biome: human gut; feature: human-associated habitat; material: faeces | place: Denmark | collected 2012-06-15 ...
GCGTTTTTTTACACTCCCAGTTTTTTTAATACCATTTCTCTTCAAAAGATTTAATTCTTTTTAACATATCCAAATCATCATCATATGCAGATTTCATATTTTCAATACAATCATTTTCTAGTCTTGTATCGACAATTCTATCATTCTTTATTATAACTGCAACACAAGAACCATCATTATAATCATACAGTGCATATATGTCATCTTCTTCACTTGTAAGAATCAAGTAATCTCCACAACATAATTCTGCATACTCTTTGATGCATGTAATTGGGTATTTTTGAATCATAGCATTCATATTTCTTATCCTTCCAAATGTTCCAAATAGTTTCTGCAATACTCAGCTTCCTTTTTTTCCACTCCATTTATTTCTGGATTTGAGATTAAATCTGCAATCATTCTTGCAACTGATTCTTTTGATTCATTGTCATCTAATTCACAATGCATGTGAAACCAATCATCACCAATTACACACACTGCGTCTCCATTAAAGCCTTGCATTACTTCTATACTTCCATCACAAAGTCCCTTGTAAATGAGATTTACATAATTGACAGCAACTACATTTATCTTATACTCTCCTTCATCTGTAACCATATTCCATTCACCTTCATATATATTCTTGGGTTCTGAGTATGCTATTACAAAGCCATATTTGTCATATAACACACATTCTGTAAACGCACATTCTGTAAAAGGTTTATCCTCATTATCATAGATTACAAGTCTTACAACAGCCTCTGTTCCATCCTTGAATTTTACTGAATGAGCAATTGTATCATCACTCATAAATCCATATTTTTCATAGACCTGAGCACTTGTGAGTTGAAGTAAGTCTTTTATCATACTTGCTTCACTTAATGGAATCTTTATTGTTTCAATGTTCATATTCAATACACTCCTTATATATTTTATATACCAATAATATGCTTTTTTATTTTCACAAAAATAAAAAACTCAGTCTATGACTGAGTTTTTGAAGATTTTCTTTCTTTTTCTATGTTGACTTTATAGATTGAAATTCCAATATATAAAATTCATCATAATTTCCAAATGCTCTTTGTTCTTCTCCTACTTCTCTTTTGTAATCATCCAACTTTCCAATTAGTGAATCTAATTCTTCATCAGAAAGATTTTCATATGATTCTACATCTTCTCCCTTGCAGTGAATATAATAATATGGACTTCTCATATTATTAACTATTTTTTCTTCTTTTTCAGATAACATATTTTCTCCTTATTTTACAGCTTTAATGAATTAAATGTCTGTTGTGCAATTAATGTATATTTTATTGAATTTTCAAGTCTTAGATAATTCACATCCAACTCTCTTATTCCAAAACGGACACGATCAAGTGCATCCGCATCCTTGACAATCTTAAAACAAGTTAAAAGCTTTGCTCTTTGAGAAATAGGAATGTTCATTCTCTTAATTTCCTTGATGGCAATCTCATCATCAATACAATGGTATTTCATCAGGAATCTTAAAAATTCATCATTATAATCTTCCTTAGTAAATCCCATGCTTGCAAGGTGTTTGGATAGTAAATTATAACTATCAATACCATGTTTTTCATCATCAATATCATTGACTCTGCCAATATCATGAAATGTCAATGCTAAACATAACGTGTTTAAGTCATAATTTGTAAAAATAGTGCCATCACATTCTCTATCACACATCAGCAATCCCAAAAACAAAACTCTTAGCATATGCAGCTTGTTATGATCAGATCCTCTTTTTGAAAGTGGAAACTCATTCAACATTGCTCTAAAAATCTGATATCTGTCACTGCTGAATCCATCAAAAAAGCTTTCACTTTTTGCTGAATAAAGTTCTATAACTTCTCTTTCAAGAATATCCTTGGGATTTATAATAACCTCTTTTTCCCCTCTGTCATTTTCATACCAAATAACATCTTCTTTTTTTATCTTTGCTTTTATGATTCTTGCCTTTGAAGAAAGCCTTGTTGCAAAGAAATTTGCTACATTGATATCCAATGAATAACTAAACCCATCTTGTGTAGATGAATCACCCTCTCCTCTGTAAATTGTTAATATATATGGCTCATTTTTTAGTGAATTTTCCATAATTTCTGTTTGTTCTTTTGTTCTTGATGATGAAATCTTGTTCAATACATCTTCATTTAATATGCCAAATCCATAATCCATAGATGTGTATAAATGCATAACTGTTTCAAACAGTTTATTCTTTGGAATATTGTCAATTTGAGACAAGAAAAAATCTATTGATAATGTGTCATCTCCTATGTAAAGATTACACATTTCAATCTTATATTTTTCTTTCATATAAGAGACTTTTTCAAAATAATCCTCTTTAGGACTCTTCATACACATAAACATTGGCATTGGCTTTATGTTTCCACCTATCTCTTTTTCTGTTGTATATAATGGTATTGAGAATAAACACTTTCCATCATAATAAAAACAAGGGTTACTTCCATTTGGTGAAGCATACAATGGCTCATCTTTTAAAAATGGATATTCATTAATAATCTGTTCGTATGTGCAGTATGATAATTGATAATTATCTTTTACTTCACCATTTAATTCTTTTATTGGAATTAAATCAGAAAGATGTGTTGAGTTTATGTTTTTCTTTATATCTGCAATTGTCATTTCATATTCTCCTTTATAAAATATGCCTCTATGCTAGATAGAGGCATGTATGTTTTATTACTTTACAATATCTGTTCCAAATCTCCTTACAAGTCTTGATGCATATTCATCATCTACAGCAAGATATGCAGATACAACACCTGATACACCATCTGCTTCATTATACATTAACCTTGCTTCATTGACAACTTCTGAGTCAGGATTACATCCAATGTCTGTATAGTTATCTTCACCCAGTTTTACAACAACCTTGTCCACATCAATGTCTTCAGAAGAAAAATAATATGATTCATCCTGGTTTATCATATCCTGTGTTGTCTCACTTGCAAATGAACCACTTGTAATACTCCACTGTGTAACTGTACTGATAAATACTGAAAAACCTAAAATTCCAACTGCTACCTTCTTCATGCTTTTCTGTAACTTCTTTACCATAACTCATCTTCTCCTTTTCTTCCCTTGATTTTGTATGTGTATCATAACAGATTTCACAGCTCTTCTATTTTTGCAGACAAAAATAAAAGAGTTATTTCTAAATGAGTTCCAAGATACAATTAATGCTTGGTTTCTGCTTGAAATCTCTCATATATGCATCTCTTAGCACATAAACAGCTTCTTCACACTGATTTTTCACGACATCATAATCACAGTTAGCAAACAGTTTTGCTTCTTCTCTTTCTGATTTATAAAAGTTATACATGTATTCCCTGTCATCCAATAATTCATCCAATGTGTATTTCTTATTTCTATAAGATTTCGTGAATTCTCGAAAAACATCTTTTATCCATGAGTCTACATTGCTTAAGCATTTTCCTCCTTTTACTGTGACTTCTTCTGTATCAAGCATTTTAGCTAAAATATCCACCATGTCTCTATCAATGTCAGAAAGAGTGGTGAATTTGTCTACATATGTTTCTACAGAAATAGGAATATCCATATTGATGCTTTCCCACCACTTACGAACCATATTTATTTTGTCCTGCTTTGTGGGAATACCAATTTCCTGTATAAGGGAAAATCTTCTAAATAATGCCTCATCTAACATATCTTTTCTGTTTGTTGCTGCTATTACTATTGTTCCTTGCTTTAATTTATCAAGTTCCTGCATAAGTGTAACTGTGACTCTTGATAGTTCTCCATCACCACCACTTTCACCTGTTCTTTTTCTTGCAACAGTGTCTATTTCATCCAAAAATATAATGACATCATTCTTATTGGCAAAATCAAAAATTTTACCTATATTGTTTGATGTTTTTCCTAAAAGAGAATCAATCATCTCTGAAAATCTCACTGTCAAAAGAGGAGTCTTCGTTATATATGAAATATAATTTGCAAAAAGACTCTTTCCACATCCGGGAACACCATAAAGTAATGTACTATTAGGCATATTGATACCCATTGTTTGTGCCTTTATACACGTCTTTCTTCTTGTTAAGATTTTATCTACTAATTCTTTTTCTTCTTCTCTTAGATAGTATCTGTCAATATTGAATTCCATCTCATTGTAAACTAAGTCACACATGCCGCTAATATTAAGCGGTAAGGCAATAAAACTTCTCTTAGTGCTGTTTAACTTTAATTGCTGTTTTTGACACCATTGCTTATTTTTTTCTGACTTTTCATTAGCAATGATGCACTTTGCATATGCTTTTGCTGTCTCATTGTCTTGGTTAGCAACTGCCTCAATAAGACTCATGACATTCCTATTTAATCCCATAGTATATCCTCCTAGATTATCCTAAATAATGCACCGTTCATGGTTTTATGCTGCTTTTGCATAGTAAACATCAATATTCTGCTTACGGATATATCTTTTTAAGGCATTCTTGCTTGTGAATACCATAAAGAATTCATCCTTCTTTCTTAAGACATAATAATTCCCAAAATCATCTTCTCTTTTTTTAGCAATATAGCAATCATCCTCATAATACTTTTCATATGGATGATTTTTAATATATCTTTCCACTTCATCCATACTGTTCAATGTTTCTAAAATATTTCCATCCTTACAGATGTCAAATAACAGTCCCATTTTTTTGTCAACTCCCTTATAAATATCAAAACAATTCATCTTTCCTACAAAAACCATTTTATTCTCTCCTTTTCTATTTATACCTTTCCAACAACTACTAACTCATTTACATATGCCATAAATTCATTGATTTTTTTGTAATTTGGACTATCTGGAAGTTCTGTATGCATCTTTGCATACTCAAACTTCTTTTCAAGTTCATTCAGTAAATCATAAAATTCAGATATTGGCTTTCCATCTGAATCAAAGTATTTTCCATTTCTGATATCCATCAACAAATCATGCTCTTTTTCTCTGTAAGTGACAATTTCTTGTTTTTCCAAAATGTCAATACACATGAAATACAATCTAACAAGATGCATCGCATGTTTACCAAGCTTCTGATGTTCAATGGCATTCTTATTTCGTTTTCCAATCTTTGAATAATCTTTTACAATATTATTCATTTCAGACCACATTGACTTGTAATCTCTTAACGGATAATGAGTAAGATTCACATCCATGAACACTTCTGTATCCAGATCAGAATCAATGGCTTTATCTGTGTAAAGCTTGATTGCATCACTTTCATATCCAAAATACTTATCCCTAAATGTGTATTCCGCATTTTTAATACTATTTAAAATATGGGTTTCTTGTTCTACTTGTGATAAGTCTCTCACAACTTTGTTATCAAGTCTTCTCAACTGTGAATTTGCATATCCACCAAAAGACTGAATTGCTTTTTTGGATAAAAACATCTTCTTGTTTTCAAGAAGCTTCTTTCCAATATCAGATACATATAGGTAATGCTCTGGTTTTAGTCCAAGCAATTCAATTGTGTTTGGATTTGAATTTGCAAGCAGTGAAACAATCTTATTAAATGAGTAAATAGTTGTATCTGTCTCTTCATTTGTAAAAACTTCAAACTTCTGATTTGTCAAAATTTCATTCTTTGAATTTACAGCAATTCCTCTTACATCAATATCTGAATTTTCATTTGATGTTCCATATGCATGGCTTCCTCCAAGTCCAAGTAAGATTACATTTTTACCCAAATGCTCATTATCTTTAAGAAAACTGTATTTTTCTGTTTTTAATTCTTTTCTGATATCTGAAATTTCCATGTGTTATATTCCCTTTCTTTTACTTATTTGTTTTGAAATGATACCCCTCTTTGCATTCCTCTTTCCTTAATGTAATAGATGCTGGATGATCAGAAATACTATATGTTGTAATTATAGAAAATTTAGTCTCTTCTCTTTTTTCTTCTATGTTGTATAAGAAAAATTCAATGTCACTTTCACCATAGATTTCATGATTTTCTTTAATCTGATTCTTATAATCCTTTAATATGCTTTCAAAATCCTTCTTTGAAATAACAACATACCTTCCAACTGTATTCCATGTGTCAAATTTCATACTGTATTTTGTTTTTTTCATAAATAATTTCTCCTTTTATTCATGTCTTATTATTTATTTACAAACTCCATGTTATCTGTATATACTGTCACATTCCCATACTCTAAATCAGGATGTGTAAGTAGTCCAATTGGTCTGTTTTCATCAATGCCATCCATACTTTTGAATAATCTTCTCTGACAATCCTTACAGCAACACACATAGCCAATTAATCTTTTTCCAGTCTGTACATCTTCTGCAGTTACAAGTAAATCTGTTGCATTCATAATCATTCATCCTCCATATATTTTCCTTATCTTTAGTATACCGTTAGTCTGTTTATTTTTATTTTTGCATATAAAAAATGCAGAGTTTTCCTCTGCATTTTTATTCAATTTCTCCTATAGATTCCACTCTTTACAAGTGTCATCTGGGAGTCCTTCAAGAAACTCCAATACTTCTTCTGGAACTTCCTCTGTCTTCCATGCAGTTCCATATTCATACCCACATGTAGGGCATGGTCTGCCAATAAACCCAAGCGGATGCTCATCATATGAAATCCATCCTCTTGTTTCATATTCAGTATTTGAACGCCCAAGGACATCCTTTTCTTTATATTCATATGCATCTCTATAGATGGACTTATCATATGAAGTTTCCTCATCATTATATACCTTAATTGAATAAGGCATATTTGCATATGCAATCTCATCCTTTGTTGGATAGAATGGCTGTCCTTTTTTCAAGCATTCAATTGCCCGCTTTTTGGCAGTTTCTTTTGCATCACAAGCCTCTTTGGTTAAATTATATGTCATAATTTTTACCTTTTCTTTTGCCTGCTCATCCCATCCTAACTCCTTCATATGGGTGCAATATGGTCTGGCATCATTCAAATGCCATCTGTCCCAAATATCACAGAACTTTTTCAGCATTTCTTCTGTCCATTCACCAATAGGAGTCCCTATTCTGATTTCTTCCGAACACTGTCCAGCACTTCCAAAACAGTTTCCATTTTGTCTTGGAGCAACAACTCCAGAAATAGAAAGTCTCCCATCAGTATATTCAATCTTGGCATATGCCGGCTTGAACACATTCTTTCCATATGCATATACCTCACATTCGCAAGGCTTTACTACCTTTTCAAAGTTTTTCATATTTTTTTCCTCCATGTCTTATATTTATAGATTAAATATGAAATCTTTGACAAAGTAAAATAAACCCCACTATCACAAGGTAGTGGGGTTATGGTTGAAAGTTTTTTTGTTGAATAAGTAATTTTCTATTCATTTCCTTTACTTTCTATATAATTTTTACAATATTCCATCTGCGCTGACACATTTATATATGCTCTGCTTTTTTCACCATATCTTTCTTTTATATAAGAAAGTCTCTTACTATATCCAATGTCATTACCATTTGTATCTACAGAACAGTCACCATCCCATAAAGCAACCAAATATGGAGTAATGCATTCTTTTGGAACATCCTTTGGATTAGAACCATGATATTTGATAGCATTTAGGAAATCTTTTCTTACTCCAACTGTTTCCAATAAGTCTGCTCCATTTTTCCCATGTCCTACTCTACCTCTGATATACCCTATATCATGCATATACCCAAGCAAATAAGCATCCTCTGGGGAAATTCCAAACGTGTGAGACATCCTTGCCATATGTTCTGCAACTGCTGCCATATGCAAAGCCTTGTTATCTCTTATAGGGTTTAACAGTGTCTCCCTATCAGTTATAACATCCAAGGCTTCCTTTTTCAGAATATGATACCATTCCCCGTCATATTCAAAACAGTACATGCCAATATTCTTTTTCAAATCATCAATAGTTGAAAATAAATAACTGCTTGTTGCATTGAAATAGTTTACTGCATCTTTGTCATTTCCAATGCATATAATCATTGGATGTCCAATCTCATTGCTATTTGACATATATTTTTTTAATTTCCCATTATCAATTATCAATCTTCTTCACCACCAAAAAGTTTACTAAAATTTTCTCCATTAATCATGCCAATTGTTTTTTTACTAATATTCCATAGTTCATTTAATTTTTCCATTATCTCTTTCTTATCTTGACTATTCTTAGGCTTGGACATTTTCATAATCATAATGACTCTTGATAATTCCTTAAATCTATCTATTTCATTTTCATATTTATCCTTTAATGTTTGCTCTATAATATATTTATTAAATTCTATCATTTGTTTTCTCTTAATAAAGAAAATAATTGAGAATACAACAATTGCCACAAAAATTTCGATTAGGCTAATAAATGCCATGTATCTTGATATAATTGAAAATTTGGACTTACTAACTATAAGATCACTAATTGCTACAATCCATACAATGGGATGTACATATGAAAGCAAGTCAAATCCATTACATCCACATGAAAATACCATTTTAGGAAGTAATTTTGTCAATGATTTCACAAAACCCTCATTTATATCTTTCAGTTTATTATTCATACCTTTTACCTCATGCAAACTAAAATACTTACATCTTCATTCTTAAAAATTTCCGTAATAATTTTAAAAACATTTTCCCATTGAAGCTTGTCTAATCCACAACCAATCATCGGCATGGCAATTTTCTTTATATTGTGTTTCTTGCATACTTCTCTCATTGAAGTAAGTGCATTGATAAGTGTTTTATATGTAGGTTTATCCCAATAATTTCTTTTCGTGATTAAATTAAGAACTCTATCCTTTTTGATACAAAATCCCTGGCGTTCCTTATCTGTTTTATCCCAAAGGAAAATTGCATTCTTATTATATTCTCTCATTAACTCATTTTTTAGATTAAAGCGTTTATTGAATTCTACAGCAATACCCTTTCCCATGCCAAAATCTGCACTTATACAATGTGCAAGAAAATAATCATCTGAAACATTAAATAAATCCATTTTTTCTTCTTTGTAATCCATTTTTACCTCTTTTCAGATTCTAAAACCACACAATCATCATAGAAAATAAATCTTTCTTCTGTTTCTTCATATTCTGATTCTTTTACAATTTCAATCTTTCTTTTAATACTGATTGGAATCCTTAAAATTCCTTCTTCATTTGACACCATAAAAACAGCAACATTTTCATCTGTTTCCTCATTTCTAATACTTCCTTTTACCAACTTAAGATATGTCTCTAATCTGCCATTTACAGATTCCAAATAAAACATTTTCTCTTCTAACTTATCTTTTTTCTGCTTTCTTGTTCCTGTAGAACTCATGTGTTCACGCTCATTTTTTCTGATAATTCCAAGTAGATATGTTATACTTTTACTTAATTTTTCAACTGATTCTTTATCATTAGTCACTACATCCTTTATCATCTTATTAATTTTTTTTCTGTTCTTTTGTGTCTTAATTAATCCTATAATTGGCATGCTTACCATACAAGAAAACAGAACCCAAACAATAAATGGTACAAAGCAACATGTGAACAAAATCTTTAATGCTGCCATGAATATATTTGAACTTCCTATTGACATAAAATCATAATGACTCATGCCTGATGCAACCAAGCCAAATATCAACATACATGAAAAAGATACATATACCTTTTCTGCTTTTGAAATTTTGGATTCATTGTCTAAATGATAGTTGTTTGCAACTTCTAAAATACTATTTTTTATCTTAATTATATTAAAATCATTTTCTATTCTCATTCTTCACATCTCCTTTTGTTTGTTAGCATATATGAAATAACAGCATACAAAGAATTATAATCTTTGCAATTAACAACTGAAAACATGTAGCTTTCATTACTCAAAAAATCAATCAGTTCTATTTCTATGCCATTGCTTGTAACAACAATACTAAATTTATTTCTGCCATCAATAGGAAACTCAAACTCTTTTGATTTTTCTTTATATATCATATCATTTATGAGTTCTATCATGCTTTTTGCAGTCTTATTTTCCACTTCTATACACATCCTGAATTATTATATATGGCTTATCACTTGTAAAAATAATCTTTGAATCTGTATCTGTGTAATATTCAAACCCAACATTTGACTCTGAAATCTTTATCTCATTCACTTTTTTTGTTTCTTTATCTTCCACCAATATGATTACTTGTCCCATTGAGCGTTCCCAACTTATGACTGTTCCTTGCTTAATCATTGCATAAGTATCAATAGCATAACTTATTCTTTCTAGTATCCTTTCTAGTATCCCTACCTCTATTATACAACTATGACCAAGACTAAGGCCATCAAAGTAAGAAAAATATTCATTCATCACATTATTCAAAGACTCTATTGTATCACTCTTGTCAATCTCCATTTTCAGTTTTCCTCTTAACTGTCTTGTTTCTCTTATCCAATGGGATATATATATCACTGAAAAATACATGAGTCCTGAAATAATACTAAATGATAATTTAACTCCATTACTGCATTTGAGCATTGCAGTTATTAAGTAAACGATTGCAACTACCAAAAAAGTGCTTATATACTTCAGCTTTGTTACAATGGTTACTTCTTTACTTGCAAGATCTGATATAGAAATTGCTTTATATAGTTTTTTCTTAATATCATCAACATTAAAATTGTTTTCTATTTTCAATTCTTGTTTCTTTTCCATATGTACAAATCCTTTCTAGGAATTTAATTCCGCTTTATTTTTAAATATATTATCCTTATCATTCAATGTGCTTGTTCTATATATCTTTTCCTTTTCTTTGTACTCAGCTTCTACTGTAACCAGCTCATCATTGATTTCATCAAACACCTTGTATATGGTATATTGACTTACTTCCAATTGTTCCATCAACTTTTTTAACTGCTTTTTATCCCTCTTTGCTTCCTTTGTTTTTATCCCCCAATTATGAAGCTGTTCATAAAACTGTCTGAGTGTTTCATTTCTTTTCAGATAAACCTTTTTCTTTGCTTCTATCATTTCATCTGAATAATGTGTCACTTCCGGTAGCTTTTCATTTACCCTCTTCCATATATGAATGAAGTTCTGTGTAAGATTTTTTATAGTTTCATCAGTGATTGATATCTTTTCAGACACAAACACACTCTTCATAACAACATGATCATCTTCCATGAAATATATATCTAAGATTGGATATCCTTTTTCTACACCACTTAATGTGAGAGCCAATTCAAACAACAAGCCTAGCAATAAGCAACAAATTAATACAATTAGTGCAGTTCCAATAACCATTGCTATAATTGATAATGGAAAATAATCAATTATAAATTCCCATATATTTTCATCACTGATATTTAATAATTTTTCCATAATTAAAATTCATCCTTCTTTATTCTTTAATATGAATATTTTTTATCTTTTCTTTGTTCTATGATACTATTTTTTGATTTTAAAGATATTTTGCAGAGAAAAATACACAATTTTTTTTGGTAAATTTTTTCACAATTAAATATTACCAAATATTGACAAACGTATGTTTTTTTTATATACTGAATACAGACTTAATCATATGACTTATATATAAATACAAATTTCATTCAATTCAAAAGAAAAGGGATAACTGTTGTCAGTTACCCCTTTTCTTTTTACCAGATTCTTGCAATCCAATTGCAAAATCTTTTTACTCCTATTGAACCGAACTCTGAGCAAGTCGGCCTATCAATATTTATGACATATGCCAAACATCGATCGTTCTTTAAATCCTCTCTATCTGCCTCCCACTCTTCTTCATAGGAAGATACATATAATAAACTATACAACTCTCCTATGTTTGTCCACTGATGAATTACATGATATACAATGGCATCATACTTTTTTTCAAAGTTTTCTACCATTACTCTTTCTGCTTCATCAGCAAGTCTCATTGTTCCTCTTTCTGAAACAAAGAGTTTTCCTTCTTTGAAGTGGTTGACTAATTTGCCAGCACCAATTAATCCTAATCTGGTTACTGCTTCTTCTTTTTTATTCATGTTTTTTTCTCCCTTATTATTTTTTATATCTTTAACATGCCATTTTACACTTCACAAAATAATCATCTTTTCACTATATGTTTACTTTATGGTATTCATTGTTATATTTAATAACCTTTGAACCATCAGGTGTTAAATAGATGCTTCTCTCTACTATTTTCCCACCTATATTGAACTTTGCTTTCTTACCGGTCTTTGTGGTGCGCAATGTCCAACCATCTCTGACACATTTGCCATTTTCATATTCTATGTATGACATGTACTCTTCAATATTCCATACTGAAGCTTTATAGTCATGTTCGGGTGTCTTACTTGCAAGCTTTGCACACATTTTTGCATCTTCCAAGTTAGTGAATTTGTCACCATATTCACCATATACCTCCCATTTCATTTTCTTTTTCAAATTCATCACTCCTATTTTATTTTTATATACAATTAATATGAGTTACTTGAATCATCAAAAAAAAATGGATATCTATTTATTATCTTTTCCACTTCTAAGCATATTGAACAGCATTTCTACCATTGACTTACTTCTATACCCCTTTCTACACTTAGAAATAACCCTAAGTTCCCATTTGGTATCTTCATCAAGTCTTGTTGGACTTTCATATTCGCTATCAATATCTGACATGAATGGAACTGCAACTAAAAATCCATAATATGGTGATGATTCCAAATTGCAGTTGTTTATATGTTTCCACAATTTTCCATCTTTTATATCTGACTCTATTTCCTTATAACACTCCATAGTTGTAACTATATAATTCTTTTCACCATAAAAATTTAACCCATTTCCAGAATAAATATCTTGTTTGCAGCTCTTTACCTCATAGCATACAAATATTCCTTTTTCAATATCAGACAGATGGCATTGCCCTTCTGGAATAAATTGAACAAAATCCACTCTTTTTGCTTTTGTTGTCCAAGGATTGAAACTAACTTCACTTGCCCAATATTTACCCATTCCTGTTAATTTTTCTTTAATTAAAAGGTTTCTTAAAAACTCAGTTGTTTCCTTTCTATCCATATCTTTTACCTACTTTCTTATCTCAACCAATGCATCTCCAATCAAAATAGCTTCTGCTTGATTATCGGATACATCAATACCATATTTATCCTTTACCATTTTTATTGCCCACTCCTTCGCTTCTTCTCTTTTCCTTGGACATGCAACATCTTTCTTTACTGCTTTTCTCCATTCCGTTGGAGAAAGTGTTGTAAATTCTTTATAAAAAGCTAAAGCATATCCCTTCACTGATCCTACTATATGTCCAAGCATTCTTTCTGTTCTTGCATTTCTCCCAACTGTGTTTTTTTCTGCTACAATAATGTCTGGGTTATATGTACTAAGTACCTTGTAGATACTCATTATCATTTCTTCTACTCTGATTTCAGAATCTTTTTCTTTGGAATAATCCAATTCACCTGATAAAACAAGTTCTCCTGCTTCAAAGTATGCCCATCCTGATTTTGTAGAAGAAGTATCCAGTGAAATCATTCTGCATTTTCCTTCATTGTCTTCATATATACCTTTTTCCTCATCCAAGATTTTCTGTAATAATCCAATTAATTCACCTTTTTTGGGTTTTTTATTTAATGTATCTTTTATTTCTTCATATAATTTTTGATTCATTTTATTTACTCCTAGTAAAAAATGCATTTTCTTGTGCAGAAAATGCATTTTATTCTTTAAGCAGCTACTTGCCATACTCCTCTGTTGTTTGAAACAAAAATAGAATATTTTTGCAGAGTCTGCCTAATTTTCTCTTTCCAATGTGGATTCTTTTCACATCTGTTATGGTTTTCTATATTACTATAGATATCATTCAATGTTAAAGAACCCTTATCCTTCATAACTGCATACACAATATCCTTCCATGTTGCAGTTTCACTATCTCTAATATCAACTGCATGCTTTGTTGGAAGCTGAAAGTCTATCATGTATGGCATAATCTTTTTTAACACCATAATATATTCATGCACAATCGGAACAAAATTTCTACTTTTGTAAGCTTTGTTCTCAATTGTTGATGTACAATTATGTTGTGTTTTAATGAGTATCTGCTGCATTTCACCTGGCTTTACAATATCTTGTAACATAGAGTGAAATCCACCTCTTCTAACATCTCCCATGAGTACTGACATATATGAACCTTTTTCCATTGCAGCATAAAACTTCATGATTACTTTGTTTAATGCATTCATGAATGTATCCCATGGCATCTGCCCTAAATCTCTCTTGGACAACTCACCAGTTGGATCAGGATACATGGATCCTGCATATGGAATTTTTATAAGTTCACTATATGGTGGATGCATAAATACCATATCTGCTCCATAGAACTCATCTGGAACATCATCAGTAAAAGCATCTCTACATAAGATGTCATGTCTTTTGGGATTTGGGTTTAAATCAAGACCAATATAGTCTACTCCCATATCCTTTGCTACATCACTTCCAGTACCAGAACCTGCAAATACTTCTGCAAACTTCTTTATATGATATTTCCACATAAGAAATGCCTGAATATATCCAGAACAATTTCCTCTATAAGAATTATCACCCCATTCCCCACGTGATGGAAATGAAAGAATTGTCTGGTCATTTTTTTGCAATTCTTTTATTATAGTTTCTTTATTCATAAAACTTACTCCTTGTTATTTATTTTTAATAAATATGAATCCATACTTATCTATAAATAAACAATGAGTTTTTTTCTATTTCATGTGCTACCTTTGGAATATTGCGTGCATAAATTAAATGCCTTTGCAATCTTGTAATTCTATAAGGTTCCAAAACCATTTGTGTTGAACTATTAAATGTATTATCCCTTTAGAATCTTGTAATCCTATAAAGCTTCAAAACTCCAAACAACTACAAGACACCAATGGGAACCCTTTGGAATCTTGTAATTCTATAAGGCTCCAAAACTTTGAGAATGAAACGCTGATAATCGATCTTCCTTTGGAATCTTGTAATTCTATAAGGCTCCAAAACTTGTCTTATTCATGGCACATCTCCGTTCCTCCTTTGGAATCTTGTAATTCTATAAGGCTCCAAAACCTCAAATATTAAATTACAAGTTTCTCCTATACTGCATTTTCCCACAGAACACAAATGTTCCATGCCTATATCTGCCTCTCTAGGAGTATCTGCTTCTGCAGTTTTAAGATGCCAAATCATCTTAATAAGTAATTTATTTTGTATTGTAGTAATCCCAAATATATTGTTCAATTCTTGATGCATTTGTGCTTTGACAGTGAATAAAATCAATTCCTGCATCTTTACAGAATTTTTTTACTGAACCATATGTTGCATGGGATAGAAATTCAGTTATAAATATAACCAAATCTACTGATTTGTTGATTTGATTTGCCTTCTTTGCAATTATACAATTAGGAAAAACATTTTTCAAGTTTTCTTCTAATTCTAGCTGTTGCCGGTTCTCCATCAGAAATGCATACTTTTTATTATAATCAATTTCTTTGGTTTCAACTTCAAGTTTTGGCAAATCTGCTTGGGATTCTTCTGGCAAAATATTTTTTATTGTGTCTTGCAATTCTTTGTTTTCTTCTATGGATTTTTCCAGTTTTTCCTTTAGCTTTGAATTAGTTCTTTCTAACTCCACTATAACTGAATCAAGCTTTGCAATCTTTTTTTCTGAATCATCATCTGTATCAACCTCATTATTATTTGGTTCATTCAGATTACATTTTTCAAATGCTCTTTTATATGCTTCTATAATTTTTTCTTTATCATTTGTTTTTTCTTTTTCTGTTTCCACATTATTACTCAATTCTTGTATTTGTTTTTTTGCTTGTTCAAGTTCATTTAGCTCCAAAACCTTGTTTACATCATTTAATATACATGATAAAAAGATTACCTTGCATACTTTTTTCAAAACTTCATTAAAAATATAATAGCAGTCATTGTAAGTAAACCAATTATCATATGAAAAAACCTTGGCTGATTCCAATGGTGTTTCTCCATTCAGTATTTTTTCTTTTTTTCTGTCATAGTCTTCTTTAAATATATTAAATTCATTTGCAATAAAATCAAATTCAAAATCTCTGACTTCCAGAAAATGCATTCCGATCAGTGCATTTACGGAAATCGTCGCTCCCCATCCAAGCATCTCTGCGATAATAACCACAAAAAACACATAAATACCATATGCCATCCATTCTGATTCTACTGCCGAGAATATAATAAGTGCCATAAGTACTGAAATTATGAATGTTACAACCCTCGCTACCGATAATTTGACAGTTTTCCACTTTGTAGTCACCATCGTAAGAAGTGCAACACTCCCTGCCGCCAGTGAATACTTCAGTCCAAACAGATTGGCTATGTAAATCGCCAGACTGCTTCCTATCGCAATTTTTAGTGCCTGCATCCCAATCTTTTTACTTTTCATTGTTCCTCCTGAAATTTCATGCGTATATCCCCACAAATTCTGTACACTTGATTTTGTATCCATATTTATGATGTCGAGAGCAGGATAACTATGTCAAATATTTTCTTACCTCTATCATACCTGCTCCACTCCAAAAATAATTTTAAATTGCATTTTCGATTTTTCATTTTCCTGCAGCTTCTCCATTATTTTCCTGTGCTAAGCATCAGTTTCTTTGCAAACATCAATCCATCCTTCTGCATCTGCTGCATCATCCAGATCTTCCTGTTGTTTTTGCTGTTACTTTCCATACATGACAAGTATTTTTTCAATAAGCTCTGGATTATCTTCGCCCTCAACCATACACATCTATGTCACGCTCATATTGCAAATATCCAAAACAACCCCTGTAATCATTATTATACCGATTATCAGACTAATAAACCACCTTTTTTTATCTTTACTCTCCTATAATGGTCTCATAAATTTAGACACTTTTTCGGACGGATTATAATGAATCTGATATACTAAAATCAGTATGAAAGAAAGAATTTTTGAATAATGCAGCCATTATATTCAACGATAAGCGTGAAGAAAATCTCAAAGAAAAACTCGCCGAAGAACGAAAAGAAAAAGCTGCATATACTCTGTATTGGGAGAGACAAAATCGGACATGATTTTAGAAGTTTTTTGAAATTATTTTTTGAAGTGCAAAAAGACATAAAAA
>ERZ1108170.1248-NODE-1248-length-16950-cov-7.236283_pt1 | contig 16950 bp, 19 predicted proteins | sample MGYA00403705_ERZ1108170 | MGnify/ENA primary metagenome ERZ1108170 (study PRJEB35170, sample SAMEA104062422) | human gut metagenome | biome: human gut; feature: human-associated habitat; material: faeces | place: Denmark | collected 2012-06-15 ...
AGATGAAAACTTATACAAGTTATTTGGCGAAATGTCAGTGATACAGTACACTAGACTGCAAATAAGATATGACTATCACACACGTCTCTTCTTCCAATACTAATCTCTTTAACGTGTCTTTCAAATTACTACTTATATTCCCTGCATCACTCAAAAATTGTTTACGTATTTCATTTATTCTTTCTTGCTTAATATAATTTGCTTTTTCACTCAAAAAATCCTTCATCATCTCAAGCCGTTCTAAGACACATTGCTCCATACCTTCTTTTATTCTCCACATCACTTTACAATCTATTCTTTAACCTTATGTGCCAAAAGAGTTTTCCCCCATCTCTCAACTATCATTGTATCGTCATTTAAAAGTACGCATTGCGTTCCTATTGGAATAAAACTATATTGTCTATAAGATACCTGTTCCGAAAAATCCACATCAAACATCAAAAGCATTGTTTTAGATGTATAATCCTCCATATTATTAATTTCTATTTTCTCTTCTTCAATGAATGTATCAATATGCGGCCAAAATTTTCCTCCATAATCGAAACTATGTACTGTTTCATATGATACAACATATTCGGGATTTTCGTACCTTTCCTCCCCAATTCGAAAATATTGAGGTGCATATTCCAGTTCATATCCAAGAAAATTTTCTAAATCATATAAATCCTCTTCCAAAACTCCATCTAACGTTGTTCCTGTATACATATCTGATATTACCGCCACTTTTTCAATACGCCATGTTCCAAAAAATGGACATTCTATCGCTTCTATTTCCTTTTTATCCTCCGATATACCTATCCCAAATATAAGTATTATCAATAATAGTATTATTTCTATAATTTTCTTGTGTTTTTTCATTTCAATTAGTCCCTTTCCATCATACCTTTACAGTACCCTGATTATTCACTTCTATAGGCCAAAAGAAATTTGTTCCACACTTTTACAATCATAGTATTTTTATTCAAAAGTACGCATTGTATTTCCGCCGGAGCAGTACGATAACCATATGTCACCGGGTATAATATCTCTCCTCTGAAATCCAAATTAATTTTCAAAAGAAGCATCTCTGCTGTATCATCCCACCTGTCATTAATCTCAATTTCTTCTTCATCAAGAAATGTGTAAAAATCCGGCACGGATTTTTGAAATTCTTCTACCGTTTGATAAGTTATTACATACTTGGAATTATAGCTGGTGCCATCCAACATAAAACCATCAACTTTATATTCTAACTCACATCCAACAAAAACTGCCGCATCATATAAATCTTCTCCCCCCAGCTCCATTCCCACATATTCCTCTGATATTTCTGCCACTTTTTCAATACGCCATGTCCCGAAAAAAGGACATTCTATCACCCCTGTTTCTTTTTTACATCCCGATAGATTTAACAATAATATAAGCAGCAGCGCTGATACCTTCACTTTTTTTATACTACTCATAGCCATTGATAAATACCTCCGCTTCTGCTGCTCTTCGTTTCTCATCATCATGTAGTTTAAATACATTGCGCACTTCTTCGGCGTCATATTCCCCTTTACCTTCACGTATAAATGTAGGCATTTTCTTATCCTCCTTTTTCCACCACCCTGCCCCATACTGATGTGTAAATGAAATTAATGCATCAAATTGATTTTGTTCTAACTGTATGCTATTTGCAGCCAGGAACTCATTTAATGCCGTTTCTGCTTCTTGCAAATCACTACGAAACAAGTTTTTTGCTTCGTCAATAGGCATATATGTAGAACCAGATACTTTATATGATACACCGTTATCTGGAATGTACGGAGGAACAAATGACACACCCGGAGCATATTTGTCAACAAGATTTTTTTTTCAATTTCTGTATTATAACTACCTTGTGAAACCCAATGACCGTATCCAAATGTTATTCCACCGTCACTTATATAATTGCCATTCTCTGTCTTAAAAACATAATGTGGATATATCCCAATTACCTCTCCATTTTCATCAACCTCTCCAATCCCCCATGCCTTTGCAGTTTCACCAGATAATTCGAAATTAATAATCATCTCTATTCCTTGATCACTAATATGCATTTTCCCGATATCTGCTACTATTTCTTCTATACACTCCAATACTTTCTGTCCATCATCATAAAAATAAATAATTCCTTCATTTTTTGTACATATCATATAAGATTTATCTCTATTAAGTGTCTCTTTATCCTCTCCCTCATCATTTCCATCATCAACTTCCTGCCACATTCCTCCTTCAATAGAATCTTTGTCTACACTACATTCACCACCTTTCACACATCCCAAAAAGTGCCCATCCAGTTCTATATCCATTTTATTTAATCGACCGATACCGGATAAATGTATCAAAGCATCATCCTTTTTCAAGTGTATTGGAATTGAATTCTGTCGCGTTTCTACATATAACACAAGCATCACATGTGCATTCTGTATCATCAGATACTTCCGTTTCACTCACACCATTTTTACACTCTTCCTCTGTGAATGTTTCTGTATCATCTTGCTGTTCTTCATTTGAAAATAGTCCTTTAAAGAAGTTAACTACTTTTTCCACTACATCACTACAAAATTCTTTTATACCATCTATAACATCTGTTATATCAAATTCTCCCATGCACTCTATCCTTTTCTGCTTCTTGTATGGTATTTTTCAGTATCATAATATATTTCTACACAACAAATCATCTTTGTTCTTTTCATGCATCATACCCCAACTAATGAAACATTCTATATGGATTCCCATAATCTGTCAGTTGTTCTCTTTTCAAATCCACGCCAAATTCTACATGCATATTCATTGCTCCATTTCCTCGCATATAATACACAATTCCTTTTTCCTTTTCCCATACTATTAACAAATATTCTTTTGAGCCATAAAAATAATCATTATAATAACGAAATATCCTTCTTTCGCCATCCACTTCTACAAATGAGTGATATCCATTTTCATCCATTATATCCCTTGTGCCACTTTCGCAACAAACTATATAGCAATCATCACAAAATTTCTTCTCATTCGTTTGCAGACAATCAATAATTTCCCTGTTTTTCTCATTCGTATATCCTTCTACACTTGATGGCATATAATAAATAATTTGATCGGTAACATAAAAATATCCTAAGTATCTGCGACCTAATTTTATCTCATCTAACGGATTGCTAACCTCTAACTGTTCCAATTGTAATGCATATAAATTTCCATTTTTTAATGAATATAATTCCATTATACTCAAATCAATATTCTGCCAAATTTCCCTATAACTATATGGAAAAAAATATCCTTCATATTCAATTTTTTTCTCCTCCATTTCGTAAAAGAATGGATTTTGATGATTAAATTTACTGCTTTTATAGTAGGTATTGTTACTTCCTACCAAAAGAACTACAATAAATAAACTCAAACATATCAAAGAAATAGGGCGATTATTTTTCACCATATTGTCACCTCTCACCCGTTTTTATTGATTCAATAATGTTTTTAGCACAAGATATGTCCCAAAATTACTATCTACTGCCTCAGCATCGTAATTTCCATCTGAAATATATAATCCTTTTGATATTATATCCGTACCAATCCAAACGGATCAAGTTCCCACATTGTATTAAAAACATACCCATACAATGTTGGATTTCCACCTGCCAGCCCTATCGGATCCTGTTGCGTATACTGACCAAGACTTGGATCATAGTAGCGGAAACGATTATAATACAGACCGATTTTCTTTCTTATCCTCATACTGCCCCTGGAAACGAGATGGAATAAAATTCTTTTTCACCTGTTTTTGCACCCCCCATAGAATATCTAGAACCAAAATACAATTACATAAATAATTTTTACTTTAGTCCAATAAGAACCTAACCTTTTACATGTCTCTCATGGAAAGTAATCCAACTATCCTTGCTTTTTAATGAATTAAATAAAGCTGTTTTCTGTAATGCTACATATATTGCCACTGCTCTCGCTTGACAATTAATTGATTTTTGTGGATTAAATTCTATGTCTGTAAACCACTGATATTCAGATATATTCAAGTCATAGCCAAAATTTTTTATTAAAGCAGAAATATATATATAATCATAAAATGCTGTTTTGGGCTCTAACGTCCATATTTCATCATTTCTCACAAATCCCACCAACTTTCCAGAATTACAGTGTCGTTCATCTCTCTTTGCCTGTTTCGGAGACACGTTTAACAAATCTAAATATGGTCCCCCATTCTCATATTGCTTTGCTGCTTGAAAAACATTTTCCAAAAAAATACCATCTAATTCCAAAGAAAATGCTCCGATCTCTTTTCCAACCCGTACCTCACTCTTGCTTGACACTTCCAATGCCTTTTCATGTTTCATTTCATAGATAGACTGATGTAACGCTCTAATATTTTTTTGTTTTTGTGTTATCGAAAATCCTCCACTCCACGTAAAATCAAAATTTTCACATATAACAACATCATCTTGAACACTCCATGCAGGGCGTTTTGCCATATTGATAACCTCCTTTTTTCATAAATAATCTCTCGGTATCTCCAAGCCACTAAACATAAGGCTTTCAGATTCCATTTTTATTAAAATCCCCCACTTTTTATCAAAAAACACTTGATAAACAGCCTCAAAAATGCGGCGCATTGCGCCTGTTTAATCAGAAAGCATATTTGTTCTAGCACAGCCGGTAAATTTTTGATTGAAGGCGATTTTTATTGCCAAATAATTACATCTGTCATTTTAACTATCAAAACTTTCTTTTTGAAAATCTCTGTAAATATTATCCTGATCCAGATGCCATTTCCAGCGACACCTAAGACCTCATTGACCGTTTTAGGAACTTGGATTTTTCATACACAGATGAACTGATACTGAATAAATATTCCAAGTATGGTCCTGCCCTAAGAACTCCTTCCTGTATGCAGCATTTTTATCTTCTTTCCATTGATTTTAAAATTACATCTTTGACTGACTGGATTGTACAGCTTAAAATCTATCCGTTATCCCTGTCTGCAAAACTGGAAGAAAAATGAATCATGATGGTGTTGAAATTTCGAAAACAAGAATCAAGTTATGATGACCGTTGGCAAGCTACAAATATGTCTGTTCCTGTGAATCCCCATGTTCTGATTCAAAGTACGAAAGAACCGTCCATCTGGCTATGAAAGCCAATCCACGTCTTATAAATATACCGCTGCGTGGCAACGTAAAAGAAAAAAATACAATGCAAGAACTTCTGCTGAACGCTCGAATAAGCGTGAGAAAATAGACTTCAAATTAGAAAGCGGCAGACACCGCTCTACTAAGATGTGGTACTGCCGCCTCTATCACATCCTGATGTTACAGCATCTGGATGCATGGAATCTGCCATTTGAATTCCCCTCAGAAAGTTGGTTTTGAATGTAGCATAATCCTATAGATATCATACCTTATTTTTCGGTATAACAACAGTACTATGTCTATTTCTTGTACTCTTATTTTCAATTTCGGATAATATTTACTTGTCAAACTTCAATGCCAGAGTTTCGCTGGCATAATCAATCAGAATTCGGAGACATCATATAATGTATTTTTTATCAGTTTTACTTTTTTAAAATAGTTTCTACATTCACTCAAGTCCAACTATAAGATTAGCTATTTTATTCATCAAAAAGCTCTAATGCTTGTTCCTGTAATTTCATTCCAATATCCTCAAGCTCTCTCAGCTCTTTTTCACTAAAACCACTATTAAAGCAAAACGCACCAAAAATATCGACCATTGCCATCGCTAATTTTTTAGGTACTAATGACTTTCCTTTGTAATACTCTATTGCAAAGGAAAGTGCTTCTTGCACTTGTCCTAGCATTTCCCTGTCCAATTCTCGAAATGCTCTTAATTTCACTGGAACAGATTCCTCACTTACCAATCCAGTATATATAGTCTCTATAGCCTGCTCTATATCCATAAAAATACTCCTTTAGAAATCTCTATAATCACACTCTTCAATAACTTCAACCATTTTATATACTTATAAAATATAGTAACTCACTCTTCTATTTCTTATAAATTCATAAAACAATTACCTCCTTTTATAAGAATTTAACCATAATCAAATTTCCACATACTCTTCTTTTTTACTTTGTAAACTTCTCTAATATTTCATACTAAAAATACATTCAATAATATATTTTCAGTTAACCTGGACACGTTATTGTCAACTTATTTGCAGGTACTCTTCCTTCAACTAATGCCTCTTTAGACGAAACAGCATTTGAATATGGTCTTCCTCTCTTCAATCCCGCTGCACGTGCCTTTTCTGGAGTAGAAACATCTATAATGTTTTTATTCCCTAAAACATCTGGAATAACATCATCCGTATCAAACATAACTATCCTTTGCCCTGGTTCATTCCATTTTTCAATTACCTTAGGATCTGTTGTCGTTGATATAAATTGTGCGCCATTATGTCTGCTTCCATTCATAAGATGTCCCGCAATACTCATATTTCTTCCTGGTAATTTAGCTGATAAACCATCAGATACAACTTCGTCAGGACGTAAATTTCTCCAAACTTTAAAAAGTCCCAATAAATCCAGTTCAATATTTGTATCATAAACATATCCATACAGAGTTGGATTACCACCTGCCAATCCAATCGGATCCTGCTGCGTATAACATCCTTCCTCTGGCGAATAATACCGGAAACGATTATAATACAATCCCGTCTCTTCATCCTCATACTGCCCCTGGAAACAAAATGGAATAAAATTCTTTTTACCTAATGCTTCCTCCGTTTTTACACGCCCATAGATATCCAGATTTCTTTTCCAAACTTTCTTTCCCTCTTCATCATAGGCTTCCACTGGAGTTCCCAGATAGTCACTTATAATACTGTAATTCCCATCCTTGGTGATTTTTCCTCTGGGAATAAAGTCATCCTGAAATACCCATGTAATCAGATTATCCGGTATATTTTCTCCCTGCTCTGCTTCTTTTTTTGCTTTTTCCTCCTCTCGTTTTTCCAGCTTCAAAATATAATCCGCTTTGAAATCTACTTTATTTTCAGTTTTCCTTCTGCCCACTGTGCTTTTCTCTTCCCATTCATGAAACAAGTTGTTTCCATTCCACAGGAATCTTATTACTTTTTGCTGCCTTCCCTCTGATGCTCCTTTACTATGTATACTGGTTACTGACTTTTCAATCCTCCTGCCAAAAGTATCATATTGGAAGCTGACACAGCTTTTGTCCGGTCTGGTTACTTCCCGGAGCATGCCGTTTCCAAAATAAAGGTATGTCCATGTACCTCCATCCGGTTCTATTTTCTTCGCCAGATTTCCCTCTTCATCATAGAAAAATTGCCTGCCCTTGGTTATAAGCTTCCCATATCCTCCCTGATATTTGTTCCGCTTTTCCTTCAAGTTAATACAGGATTTCTCTAAGCGGCTGCCCGCTCCGTAAATACAATCACTGCAATCTTTTGTTTCATACAGATTTCCTACAATATCTGCACTTCTAAAAATTGTCTCAAAACCAGATTCTTTTGCACTTACTAAGTTACTAAACTGATCATAAGAATACACTGTTGTTCCTTTTGTCAGTCCATTCGTAACCTCCTTTAACTGATAATTCACATCCCATTCATATCTGTGCCTGCGCAATGTATCCGACCAGCCGACAACATTTCCCCAAATTCCCTGATGAGCAGCGTCTGCCTTACTTCGCTGATTACTTACTTCGTGAAAAATCGGTCTGCCAGCTTTATCATAATCCCATGCACTACAGATATTATTAGAGAACAGACGCTGAGTCTCCTGCCCCAAAGCATTATATTCCATCCTGGACACCCACGGCTTTTCTTTATCCAAATATGCCGCCACTTGTGTCGCCTGTCCCATTTCATTCCGACTGGTAAGTATATTTGCTCCAAAACTGCTTACTGTCTGAATACAGTTTCCCAATTCATCATACTGATTAGATATCCAGTGCCTGCCACTCTTTCTTAATCCTTCCCAACGAATCTCGTTCAAACTTTACCTTGCCATATTGGTTTTCCGCCTCTATTAGAGCGCCATTCTTATTATAAGTAAAGTTCTCATAAGTTTTGTCATAATAATCAGCTCTTATCACACGTCCCAGTTTATCATAACAATACCTTGTATATCTGCCTCCCGGACGATTAATTTTTGTAACAAGACCAGAATAATCTCGTTCATATGTGCGGGTTAAAATCAAAAAAATTTACACGCTTTATTTTACCCTTTTTGGTTTCCTAAAAACACTCCGTCCAATACTTATATTTTTCACTTCTACAATTTATCTTCTGTAAATACTCCTTTTTTCTCTTTTCAAAAGTTCCTGTAGCAAAGCTCTTTTCCATTTCACTTGAAAAAAGGTTCATTAACTCCTTTCCTAAACTATTATATAAAATTGGTGTTATATCCTTAAATACCTCCTCAATCTCTTGTCTTGTCACATGCCTTTCATAATATTGAACAATTTCCTGATTCCAAAAAAAAGCGTCAGAAAACTGTGCATCAAAATCCCATATTTCACTCGTCCAAAATGGTCTTTCTTCATTTATTGCAAGCAAATTATCGCTTTCCTTAAAAAGCAAAACTGAAATATACTTAAAGAATGAATATTTTATCGCTAAAGATCCTCCATAAATTTTATCAAATAACTTTACAATATTATTTCTATCAAATACAATTGTTGTGTTAAACAAAGAAATGTCACCGAGTATTGTTTTATTTCCCATTTCCATCCGTTTCACTGTCTGTTCAACATAATATTCCATTACATATGGATATTTTTCTCCTACAGAATTTTTAAAATTTTGTTGATTAAAAAAAATCATAGAATTAAACTGACTATAAATATCTTCTGCCATTTTATTCTGATGCATGATTGCTTCTTCAATTATTCTTAAATAAAATGGCAATAAATATTCCATTAATTCCGGCTGAATATCTGATGAAAATCTACAATCATCCGCAAAATTTTGTAGAATTAAGTATTTTTCCGTAAATACCCCATCTATTTTTTCATTTGTAATAAAGCTTTTCAACACATCTTTATCTGTTTCATAAAGATTCATTTTTACCTCTGGCTTCTTAACTTTTATTGACATATTTTCGGCACCTTTGCATCTGTCGATTTTGGAGGTTGCAGTTCTGATACTTTATTAATATTGGGATACTTATTATTAACAACATCTGACATTCCCCTACTTCTTGCCTCATTTAACGCTTTTCTCAAATTATCAAGTTCTGCTCGTATCTGTTCATCATGTGTATACCATCCTTTACTTGGCGGTCTCATTTTTCCCAGTATTTGTTCTCTTATTCGATGCACAACTCCATGCGTTCCACCATTATTATATAACCTTTTATCCCTATACGCTAATTCCCATATCTTTTCTAGAAGTTCCTCATCTGTGAATTTTTCAAAATTGATTTTTAGTCCAAATGGATCAAGCCACCAATTTGGATCACAAACATATCCATAAATCGTCGGATTTCCGCCTGCCAATCCAATCGGGTCCTGCTGCGTATAACATCCTTCCTCTGGCGAATAATACCGGAAATGATTATAATATAATCCTATTTCTTCATCCTCATACTGCCCCTGGAAACGAAATGGAATAAAATTCTTTTCACCTAATGCTTCCTCCGTTTTTACACGCCCATAGATATTCAGATTTCTTTCCCAAACTTTCTTTCCCTCTTCATCATAGGCTTCCACTGGAGTTCCCAGATAGTCACTTATAATACTGTAATTCCCATCCTTGGTGATTTTTCCTCTGGGAATAAAGTCATCCTGAAATACCCATGTAATCAGATTATCCGGTATATTTTCTCCCTGCTCTGCTTCTTTTTTTGCTTTTTCCTCCTCTCGTTTTTCCAGCTTCAAAATATAATCCGCTTTGAAATCTACTTTATTTTCAGTTTTCCTTCTGCCCACTGTGCTTTTCTCTTCCCATTCATGAAACAAGTTGTTTCCATTCCACAGGAATCTTATTACTTTTTGCTGCCTTCCCTCTGATGCTCCTTTACTATGTATACTGGTTACTGACTTTTCAATCCTCCTGCCAAAAGTATCATATTGGAAGCTGACACAGCTTTTGTCCGGTCTGGTTACTTCCCGGAGCATGCCGTTTCCAAAATAAAGGTATGTCCATGTACCTCCATCCGGTTCTATTTTCTTCGCCAGATTTCCCTCTTCATCATAGAAAAATTGCCTGCCCTTGGTTATAAGCTTTCCATATCCTATTAGTTTAAAGATCGTAGTTTATTTTTTAGGTGGTGGTGGGCGTCCTTAAGTGGATACATAATTTAAAAAATATATATTTCCAATTTTTACATCATGTTATTTACCTCATCTTCAAAATCGCATGCTATAATAACATTCTTACAGCATCTCCTCAAATAACTAAGCAGATTCGCAATATTTTCTATATATTGGCTTTCCTCAATATTGTGCGGTTCAATATCTAAGTAATACTTCCAATACAAAAAATCCGTAGAATCCAATAAATATTGCTCGACATTATATTCCTTATTCTTTTGAACACTAATATCACACCACTCAGTAATGATATAATTTACTGCTTCTTTTTTACCATTAATAAAATTTATTAGTAAAGCAAACAGTTTTTCATAATCCATATCAGTATCAACAAATACCTTACAATATAAATCGTTGTACATTATTTACCTCCTACTCAAACGGAATGAACGGTGGATTATCAAATGCTCCACCCTGTTTAATTATCGAAATATCTACTTCCATTCCAAAAATTTCTTGTAATTCTTTTCGCAAACCACTTAATTTAGCTTCTCCAGCTTGTATTTTACCTGTTTCTATTGCATGCAACATTGTTCGTTCTTTTGCAGAACCAGGATTAGGAGTCTTAAAATATTGGTTTATAAGTGAATCAAATTTATCACCTGATACTCTTAATGCAATATCTATATCTGATGTTGGTTTTGCGGTTCCTTTTGCTCGACTTCCTTGTACAACAATATCACCACTTATATCTCCAACCCTATCTCTAAGTAGTTTCGAAGCATTACTAAACTGTTCTTGTGAAATTCCTTGAGGTAATGAATATCTACTACTCTCAATCTCCACACCTGGCTGTTTATCTGTGGCTGCCTCGCCTTCCGTTCCTGGGCAATTCGGCTTTTTCTGATGCCCACTGGGGTCAAAGTACCTCACCGGATTGTTGGCACAATACGCATACAGGTTAAGCCCGTCTCCCCAGTAGGTATCCTCCTGGCTAAATCGCCCTATGGTAGGGTTGTAATACCTGGCCCGCAGGTAGTATTGGCCTGTCTCCTGGTCATATAGCTGGCCTGCATAAAGGATGCGGTTGGGAAAAGCCTCCTCCTGCCCAAGCAGGTTCCCAAAGGCATCGTAAGCGTAGCGGTTTTCCACCTCTGCCTGTCCATCCGTCAGGTAGAGGGTGCTTCCCTGCTCGTCCAGATGGCAGCTGTGGTACTTCTGGTCCTCTGTTTCCAGGCTGACCAGGCCGTTGCCCCTCAGGTACCGCCTCCAGAAGCTTCCTTCCCTTCTTCCCCCATCAGCTCCCCCTGATGGTAAAGGAAGGTATAGCTTTCCCCCTTACCGGTGGTCAGCCCTGCCCTTAGCCCCTCCCCATCGTAGTGGCTTTCTGTGCTTCTTCCCTCCGGCCCCTCTACCCTGACCTGGCGGTTTAACAGGTCATAGTGGTAGAAGGTCTCTTTCTCTTCCTTCTTTCCCCCGCTCCCTTCTGGGCTGACGGTGGTTTCCTTCACCAGACTTCCGTTGGCATCGTAGGTGTAGTCCGTGGTTTCTCCGAAGCTGCTTCGCCGGGTCAGCTGGTTTCCCTCATTGTAGCAACAGGTTTCCTGAAAGTCAATTACCGGGCAGACTGCCCCGGCTTCCTCTATCCAGGCATAGTGGTAGTGGGTCTTTTCCCGCCTTCCTCCTTCCCCCAGCCGCTGGCCCCTTTTGGTCAGCCGGTTCCCCCTAAGGTCGTAGGTAAAGGCAGCAGCGTAAAGCAGCCAGGCCTCTCCCTTCTGGACAGAAAGACCGGACAGGTTTCCTTCCCCATCATAGGTGTACCGGGTAATTATCCCGTTTCCGCTCTCTATAGTGGCCAGCCGGCCTCCCGGCGTATAGGTATAGCGGGCCATACCTGGCCCTCCTGGGTCTTAAGGCTTTCCTGCCGGCCCTCCCCATCGTAGGTGTAATACAGGGTCTTTCCCCGGTGGTCCGTGAGGCTTCTTAAGGTGCCCTCCGGGTAGTAGGTACAGGTCAGCACCACCTTTCCGTTACGGGTTTTCTCCAGCAGCCTTCCGTCCGGCCGGTGCCGGTAGGTATAGGTAAAGCCTCCCCCCTTTGCCTCTTTTAAGTGGCCAAAGTCGTCGTAGGCCCATATCCCCATCACCTGGCGCTTTCCCTTCCGGTCGGTGCATGCCTGGTATACCGGCTTGCCATAAACGTTAAACCGGGTTTGGGTCCGGTTGCCTTTCCGGTCCACCTGCACCACCTGCCGGCCTTCCTTATCGTACTGGAAATACTCTGTATGGCCAAACTGATCCCTGCGGGAGGCTACCTGCCCCCGGGAGGTATAGGTGTAGCTGACCACTCCCCCCAGGGCAGCTTTGCTGGTGCGAAGGTTACCGGCAGCATCGTAGGTATACTCCTCTTTTCCTCCCTCCGGGGCATGGATAGCGGTGATCCTTCCTGCCTCTCTGGCCCTTTCGGTGGTCAGGGTCCGGATCTGCCCCTCCAGACCATAGGACAGGCTTACCTCTACCCCGTCCCCATCCCGGCTTTTGGTCCGGTGGCCGGCAGCATCATAGGCGTATTCTGCCCGCAGGCTTCCCCCTTCTTCCTGGCCCACCAGGTTCCCCTCAGGTCATAGTGGTAGCGGGTCACGGCATAGGCCTCCTGGGCCAGGGGAAGGCGGCGCTTTTGCTGGATCCGGTTGTCGTTTCGATCGTAACCATAGCCAAACACCGGCCCCCCCAGCTCCTTTACCCCGGTCAGCCGGTCCTTTAAGTCATATGTGCAGGAAAGCTCCCGCTGGCCTTCCCTTCCCTGCTGCACCACCTGAATAAGATTCCCTCCCCGGTCGTAGGAAAAACGGGTCAACAGGCGGATATCGTTTTCCCTGTCCTCCAGCACCTGGTGGGCCAGCCGGTCCCGGTCATCAAAGAAACGGTGAAGCACATAGCCCTCCGGGGTCCGGATGCGGATACAGTTACCGTTACCGTTCTCATCATAGGCATAGGCGGTTTCGGCCCATACCTTCTTTTCCCCCGCAATACCGCTGTCCAGCAGCTCCCTCTTTCTCACCAGCCGGCCGGCTCGGTCGTAGGCATAGTTTATCCGTTTTCCCCCCGGGCAGCCTTCTGCCGCTTCCCCTTCCTGTGCCTTTTTTCCGGCCTCGATTCCCTGCTCCTGCCTTAGCCGGTTGCCTCTGGCATCGTAGCCATAGGTAACCCTTGCCCCGGTACTGTCCTGGATCTGGATTAGCCGGTTTCGGGCATCATAGGCAAAGGTCAGGGTCAGGTCCTTTCCTGCCTGTAAGAGCTGCCCCCTCTTTGGTATAGCTTCCCCCATAGCGAATCTCCTGAATCCGGTTGCCGTTCTTATCGTAGCGGTAATCGGTTCTTTGATAGGGCTGGGGCCCTCTGGCCTCCTGTGGCTGGCCCCCTTCCCCCAGGGGATGCAGCTCCCGGATCCGCTTCCCTCTAAGCTCGTAGGCATAGTAGTGGCAGCCCCCCAGGGCATCCTTCCTTTCGATGCAGTTGCCCATCCGGTCGTATACGTAAGCCGCCACCACTTCCCCCGACGGCCCCGTAACCCGGGTCAGCCGGTCCTCGGCATCGTAGGTATAGCCATACCCTGCCCCGTCGTCGGTGGCCGGGTCGTACTGCTCCGGCAGGATATGCTTGATCCGGTTTCCTGCCCCATCCCGGATAAACCGCTCTGTCCCCCCATCGGGGTAATGGATGGCCAAAAGCTGATGGTCCCGGTTGTAGCGGTAGTGGGTTCCTTCCCCTTTTACAGATAATTGGTAAGCCGTTCTCCATACAGGACAATCAGCTGATTCAATACCTGATCCCAGTTCCGATACCTCTGCGTCCATTTTTTGACTACATTTTCACTGGCAAGGTACAACATCTTTTCCAATGCTGTATCGCTTGGAAATACACTCTTGGTTTTCGTAACTTTCCGGTACTGACGGTTCAATCCCTCTATGATATTTGTGGTGTACATAATGCGCCTGATGTCGTCTGAAAACTGGAAAAAGGAACTTACATCTTCCCAATTATTTTCCCAGTTGCTGATAGCATAGGGATATTTCTTTCCCCATTTCTCCTTAATATTCTCCAATTCTGATAAAGCTGCTGTTTCATTCGGAGCATTATATACCGCTTTGAAATCCGAAGAAAACTTTTTCAGATCAGTATAGTTTACATACTTGAAAGAATTACGTAGCATATGAATGACGCATCTTTGGATCTCTGCCTGCGGATAGACTGCCTGAATGGCTTCTTTAAAGCCCGGAAGCCCATCTACACAGAAGAAAAGGACATCTTTTACTCCGCGATTCTTCAGATCATTGAGCATTCCAAGCCAGAACTTGCTGGTTTCATTGGCTCCTACTGTGATGCTGAGGATATCTTTGTACCCTTCCACTGTAACACCAAGAACAACATAAGCAGCACGGCTTAAGATCCTGCCATCCTCCCGGACTTTGTAATGAATACAATCCATAAAGACAAAAGGATACACCGGGTTCAGAGGACGGGACTGCCACTCCTTGACCTGAGGGAGAATCTTATCTGTGATCTTGCTGACCATTTCAGCTGATAATTCAATTCCATAAAGATCCTGAAGCTGATCATGAATGTCACGTGTACTCATACCACGTGCATACAAAGAGATTACTTTTTCTTCAATCCCGGAAATACCCCTCTGATATTTAGGAATCAGCTTTGGTTCAAACTCCCCATTCCGGTCTCTTGGTACGTCAATTTGGAATTCACCGTACTGGCTTTTTAAGTTTTTTGTGGAGTGACCATTTCTTTTATTGTCTGTCTGCAGATCTCCCTTATGATTTTTTTCATAACCGAGGGTTGCATCCAGTTCCGCCTCCATCAGCTCCTGCAGGATATCTTTGAAACTATCTTTCAGAAGCGTGTATACATCTGCAACGCTGCTAATGTTGTTTTCTGAGATAATCTGTCGAATTTGTTCCTTTGCAACTGCCATAAAAATACTCCTTTTCGATAAAAATTGTCATATCTGAATTCTTACCAAAAAGGAGCCATTTCTTACCAAAAACACAAACTATTTTACACTACCGTTCTGTGCTATAAAAATGAGCAAACGGATATCCTTCTTATGCCACCACACATGAAGAAAATTAACATAAAACCTCGTATCAAAATAATAATACAGGATTCGATGCTTCTTACGTAAAATCAGATAATATAAGGTTTTCAAGGACTTGTCAAAACATCAGTTCTGTGGAACAACTATATTTCTACATTCGCAAAAATGCTGATATTGTAAGGATTTCAAGTACAGTCTGAAAACTTTGTCCGACACTTTAGTCTAAATGCATTATTCAGAATATGCGGAGATACATCTCATTCCACTACCGCCAAAATAAAAAACATCTTCCTTGGGATTACTGCTTTTTTGAACAATTTTTATATCTGAAATACCGCTTGTAAGACTGAGTTTTATAAAAAACCTTACCATTTATAGCAAAATTTCACAGAAAAACGCACCCTTTTGCAACGTTTTTTGTTGCTAAGAGTGCGTTACATCAGCATATTAAATTCACAATGTCCTTTCGTATACCCAACTCGGCAAAATTTTGCTAGTGTCTAATAATTAACATTATGGATTTCTTGATTGCTTCTGGGCAGTCATGATGATTAATTAATAGATGTGCAGGAGTTGTATGTTATTGGGAGTTCGAAAATACAACCCCAATTTAAAGAATATTAAACACTTCCAAAAAGCATTGTAACATTCTTTTTGTAGCATTTCCTGCAGTATCCATTCTTTCTTTAGCTTCTTTTATTATTTCTGGATGCATTTTTATATATGAATGTCCCATTTCATTATCAAATGAACGCAATGTATCAATACACATTTCTAGTAATTCATCATCCTTTGTATGAAGCAATTTACCTATTATCTCTAGTTCCTCTTGGATTATTTGATTATCAAGACAATATACTAATTTTTTTTTCCATTCTAAGTCTTTATTCAATATATCATTAGAAAGCTTTTCCCAATCATCCTTTGAAAAATCATTCATAATACTTTGTGCAATAAGAAATCCATCATCGTACCATGAATCAACTGTTGATTCCTCTGATAATAAATTATCTAACTCTCTATACATACAATCACCTCTTTCTTAAAATCCTGATGGTTTTGGTGCATTAATTTTTCCAGTTGGATATCCAGATATTACATCATTTCCAAGTTTTATTACATCAACTTCAACACCATCAACAATTTTTCTATGCCATGTTGCCCCATCTCTTCCACGAACTGAGATGAAAGGAGAATCTCCAACCTCTTTTATAGTATCAATAATCTTTGAATCACTCCATGAATCTGGAAAAACAGTACTTTTCTTAATTTTAGAAATACTGCCATCTTGTAAATCTTTTACAAACTTTATATTTCTAGTTCCATCTGCATTGACTGACAGTTCTTCCACTGCAAATAAATCATTGCTATTATTAATCTGGGGAGAATGTCCTCCTATCACCTCATTTTTAACAGGGCTTTTTCTTTGTCCTTCTAATATTTTTTTCTCCATTTCGGGACTAATTTGAGTTGAATATTTACCACTCTCAAGCAAATCACCTGCATTCCTTAAATCCCATACATCCTCATATTCAACCTTCTGGGATACCAGCAATGCATCTGCCTTTTCCACTCCTGCCAGCTCGGCACTTG
>ERZ1108170.1256-NODE-1256-length-16872-cov-4.388119_pt1 | contig 16872 bp, 11 predicted proteins | sample MGYA00403705_ERZ1108170 | MGnify/ENA primary metagenome ERZ1108170 (study PRJEB35170, sample SAMEA104062422) | human gut metagenome | biome: human gut; feature: human-associated habitat; material: faeces | place: Denmark | collected 2012-06-15 ...
TTTAAGGAAGGGTAGTCGAATAAACGTTTATTCTTATATTCAAATAAGTTTGGAATATTTTCTTTGTTTTTCACACCGCCGACACCGCGCTCACAGCGGTTTCCGGTGATATACTGGCGGTTTCCGGAGAAACGGTTGATCGTCAGCAGACAGTGGTTGGTACAGCCCTGACATCTTGCAAGTTTGGTATCGAAAGTCAGTGCATTGATCTCGTCGATGGAGAGCATTGTTGTCTGATAGTCCGCTTCATGGCGCTCTCTTGCGATGAGAGCAGCACCGAAAGCACCCATGATACCTGCGATATCCGGACGGACACATTCACAGCCGGAGATCTTTTCAAAGCTGCGGAGCACGGCATCATTGTAAAAAGTACCACCCTGTACCACGATGTTTTTTCCAAGTTCGCTTGCGTCAGAGAGCTTGATAACTTTAAATAATGCATTTTTAATGACGGAGTAGGCAAGCCCGGCAGAGATATCAGCGACGGAAGCGCCTTCTTTCTGTGCCTGTTTTACTTTGGAGTTCATGAATACGGTACAGCGGGTCCCAAGGTCAATCGGGTTTTTGGCAAAAAGGGCCTCTTTTGCGAAATCCTGTACAGAAAAGTTTAAGGATTTTGCAAATGTTTCGATGAAAGAACCACAGCCGGAGGAACAGGCTTCATTTAACTGCACACTGTCCACGGTCTGATTTTTGATCTTGATGCATTTCATATCCTGACCGCCGATGTCTAAGATACAGTCTACCTCAGGATCGAAAAATGCTGCCGCATAATAGTGGGCGACGGTTTCTACCTCGCCGTCATCTAACATTAACGCAGCTTTTAAAAGCGCTTCGCCGTAACCGGTAGAGCAGGAGTGTACGATATGTGCATTTGCCGGAAGCTTTTCATAAATCTCCTTGATAGAACGGATTGCAGTGGAGAGAGGACTTCCGTTGTTGTTACTGTAAAACGAATACAATAAAGAACCGTCTTCACCAACCAGGGCAATTTTTGTTGTGGTGGAACCGGCGTCGATACCGAGATAACAGTTGCCTTCGTATGTGGAAAGATCGCCTGTTTTTACATTGTGTCCGTCGTGGCGGGCACGGAAAGTATCATATTCTTCCTGATCTTTAAATAATGGATCAAGACGTGCTACCTCAAATTCCATATGTATATCAGAGTTTAGTTTTTCAAGCATGGAAGAGAGGGTTGTGTTCTGTTCCGGTTTGCAGTTTAAAGCAGAACCGATCGCCGCATAAAGGTGTGAATTGTCCGGGGTGATCGCATGCTCATCATCTAAGTTCAAGGTGCGGATAAATGCAGCCTTTAACTCGGATAAAAAGTGGAGTGGACCGCCTAAGAATGCGACGTGGCCGCGGATCGGTTTACCACAGGCAAGACCACTGATCGTCTGGTTAACGACCGCCTGAAAAATAGATGCAGAAAGATCTTCTCTTGTAGCACCTTCATTGATCAGAGGCTGGATATCTGTTTTGGCAAAAACACCGCAGCGGGCAGCAATCGGGTAGATTGCTTTGTAATTCTTTGCATATTCGTTCAGACCGGAGGCATCTGTCTGGATCAGGGAAGCCATCTGGTCAATAAAAGAACCGGTACCGCCTGCACAGATACCATTCATACGCTGTTCTACATTACCGCCTTCAAAATAAATAATTTTTGCATCTTCACCGCCAAGTTCAATGGCAACATCCGTCTGTGGAGCATAGTGCTGTAAGGCAGTAGATACAGAGATAACTTCCTGTACAAAAGGAACATCCAAGTGCTTTGCAAGCGTAAGTCCGCCGGAACCGGTGATCATTGGTGCGACCTTTTTGTCGCCAAGCTGATCGAATGCTTTCTGGATCAGAGAAGAAAGCGTTTCCCGTATGTTGGCAAAGTGTCTTTCATAATCGGAAAAGAGCAGATTGTCCTGTTCGTCGAGCACGGCAACCTTTACGGTGGTAGAACCGATATCAATTCCAAGTTTGTGAAGCGTATTATTTTCCATAATTTCCTCCAGTCAGTAACTCCGGAAAATCCGGATAAAATATATAAATAAAGTGGCTGTTTCTTCTTATTAAAAAGAATGCCGGGCAAAAGCCAAGCAAAGTACATTATACGACATGATTTTACAAAAGACAATGTGCAAATCGGGGAAAAGTATAAACTTTTTATGAATAAAATCAGCCCGGATTGACAAAGCACAGGCATACGGATATACTGAAAAAAGTGATGTCCTGGTTACAGTTTACATGATCGGTGTATGTGACCGGCAGCGTGTTTTCAAAGAAAGGTTAAGGTTTTATCTGATGAACTGGTTAAATAAATTAGAACGTAAAATTGGTCGTTATGCAGTTCCAAACCTTATTATATGGCTGATCGGAGCATATACGATCGGCTATGTATTCGGAACCGTATCACCTGGCATTTTAAGCTATCTGACACTCAGTCCTTATCATATTTTACATGGACAGATTTGGAGACTGGTGACATGGGTGTTTATGCCGACCGAGTCAAATCTGATTTTCCTTTTAATCATGGCATTGTTTTATTATCAGCTTGGTATGGCTCTTGAACGTACCTGGGGAACTTTCCGTTTCAATGTCTATATTTTCGGCGGAATGATATTTACTGTGATCGGTGCATTTGTTTTGTACGGCATTTATTATGCGATGAATGCATCTGTAATATCGCAGATGCCTGCACTGGCGGCACAGTTCTCTTATTCGATTGCGTCGGGATTTTCCACGAACTATATTAATATGTCCATTTTTCTTGCATTTGCCTTGATGTATCCGGATATGCAGGTGATGCTGTACTTCATTATCCCAATCAAGATGAAATGGATGGCGATCGTTTATGCAGTGCTGACGCTCTATGAGTTTGTGATCAGCGGCTGGGCTGGAAGAGTGGCAATTTTTATGTCACTGCTCAATTTTATTATTTTCTTCTTTTCGACGAGAGATTTCAAGCGTTATTCACCGCATGAGATACACAGGAGACAGCAGTTCAAGACACAGATGCGTCAACCCAGACCGGGTTCCGGCATTACAAAGCACAAATGTGCCATCTGTGGCAGAACAGAGCTGGATGATCCGAATTTAGAGTTCCGTTTCTGTTCAAAATGTGACGGTAATTATGAATATTGCCAGGATCATCTGTTTACACATAAGCATATTAAAAAAGGTTAAAAAGTATGACAAGCCGGATGGTATTTCTAAGTGAAATATCATCCGTTTTTTGAATAATGGTACAAAAATGTAATGGAAAAATGAATGAGAAAAGGAGAAAAGAAACATGATCCAGGATATATTTCCGATGCACCTTAGCAATGAATATCACAAAAAAACACCGCAAGATAAAAGTTTTCTGATGATTTTCAATGAAAATCGCATTTTGGTAAAAAATGATGGGCAGATGTGTTATCTGACGTACGGAGAACTAAAGACAATCTGTCGCAAAATGGAAAGGAAGATGCCAGCATGTGTTTACCTTTTTTCAATCGGCAGTGACGATTATTTTTTGATGAATCCGGGAGTTGGGTTAGAGGTGCCGGGATTTGCATATTATAAAATGTTTGAAACGCGTACTATGCAGCCGAAAGAGCAGGTACTTGCAGCGGCGACTGCCTGGCATTTATACGTCTGGTACCGTGATAATGTCTATTGCGGAAGATGTGGACACAGACTGGTGCATAGTGAAAAACTCAGGATGCTTTCATGCCCACACTGCAATAATATGGTTTTCCCGAAAATTGCGCCGGCAGTGATCGTAGGTGTGACAAATGGCAGAAAGATTCTTATGACGAAGTATGCAAACCGTGAATACAAACGGTATGCGTTGATTGCAGGATTTACGGAAATTGGTGAAACTGCCGAGGAGACAGTAGCACGGGAAGTGAAAGAAGAGGTTGGACTTTCCGTAAAAAATATCCGCTATTACAAGAGCCAGCCATGGGGATTTGACAGCAATCTGCTGCTGGGTTATTTTTGTGAGCTGGATGATGAGGGAGATGCGATTCGGCTGGATCATGAGGAACTTGCCTGTGCAGAGTGGGTTGATTTTGAGGATGTCCCGGATGATCCGGAGGGACTCAGCCTGACGCGGGAAATGATGTTATATTTTCGTGATATGATGAGCGTAAGAGAGTCAACAAGCTTGCATGATTGACGAACGGCGAATTGGAACACGGCAGATTCTAAAAATCTGACGAAACTGGTATATAAAATCATACCAAATACAAAAAATGTCTTGACACTCCAAAGAAACCACTGTATTATTACAGTAATACAAAAAGTGAAAGATTTGCGGATGGAAAACTTAAGAATTCTTAATATTTACTTAAGTGCCTTTTTTTGACAGATAGATAATGATACAATCACCGTAAATCGAATTAAGAAAAGGGAGAAATAAAAATGGGTGACAAGACAAAACCAAAAAATGGAAAGAAAAAAATAGTAATTATTGTGCTTGTAGTTGTGATTGTTATAGCTGCAATTATTGGAAATGCAGTAAAGAAAATGACAAGTCAGGTGGCAACGGCGGTCAATACAGTAGAGGTTGAGCCGGTACAGAAAAGAGATTTATCGGATACGATCTCTTTAAAAGGTACTGTATCAGGTATCACGAAGAACAATGCAACTTCAAAAGCATTGGCAGAGGTTACAGCAGTTAATGTTCAGGTCGGAGATATCGTAAAAGAAGGCGATGTGTTATGCACACTTGATTCTGCTACGATCAAGGATCAGATCGCAGATCTCGAAAAAAATATGTCTGACACCAATGCGACAGACAGTATCAATTCCAGACAGACAGCAGAGGCAGTCAGCCGTGCGAAAGAGGATCAGCAGACACAGCTTGCTGATGCGCAGAAGACAATTGACGATGCAAAAGAGGCTTACCGTGTACAGAATATCATGTGGGATAAGAGCGAGGATAAGTCAGATGCGGATTATCAGGCTTTATTAGCTGCACAGAAAGCGGTCACAAATGCAGAGGAAGCATATCAGAAAACATTAGAGACAACGAACCGTGCGGTTGCAGATGCACAGCTTGCGGTAGAACTTGACCAATATAAGGCAACAGATTCTACATCCAAAGATAAACTGACAGATTTAAAAGAACAGTTAAATGACTGTAACATCACAGCACCTTGCGGAGGCGTTGTAACGGCAGTCAATGTTTCTGTCGGAGATATCAATGCAGATTCCAAAACACCACTTGTAACGATTGAAGATACCAGTTCTTTAAAGATGGTTGCAACTGTGGAAGAAGCCGATATTTTAAAGATCGAAGAGGGAATGAAAGCAACTGTAACAGCAGATGCAATGGGAGATGAAACGATTAACGGAACCGTAACGAGAGTTGTCCGTGTCAAAGGACAGTCTACAGGATCTGATGGACAGACAACAACATCGGGAGGATATTCCGTTGAGATTTCTTTGGATAACACAGAACTTCTTGTTGGCATGGAAGCAAAAGCAAAAGTAATGATCAAAGAAAAAGGTGAGGTTTTAGCAGTTCCATATGATCTGGTCAAAACAGATGATGATGGTAATTCTTATGTACTTGTAGCGGAGGCAAATGCAGATGGTTCTGCTACGGCAGTGAAAAAGAATATCACAGTCGGTGAGGAGGTTGATTATTATACTGAGGTAACCGGTGGAGATCTGTCAGAAGGGGATAAGCTGATTTATGATTATTCTGGAACTGTGATGGAAGGACAGCAGTTTACACCAGAACAGATGTATTCCGAACAGGATATGGGAACTGGAGCAGCTACGGATGACAGCTCAGATGCAGAAGGTATGAGCAACGACGTGGAGGGAAATGAGTAGTGAGTGAACCAGTAATCCGAATGGAAAATATCGTAAAGACATATTATTTGGGAAAACCAAATGAACTTGAAATATTACATGGGATCAATCTTACCGTAAATAAAGGAGAATTTGTTTCCATTGTCGGTGAATCCGGTTCCGGTAAGAGTACACTTATGAATATTATAGGAGTCCTCGACCGTCAGACACAGGGAAATTATTATCTGGAGGGACAGGATGTCAATGGAATGTCAGATGAGGTGCGAAGTGCGATCAGAAACCGCAGGATCGGTTTTGTATTTCAGAACTTCAATCTTCTTCCGAGGGCCAATGCGTTAAAAAATGTCATGGTACCGTTATTATATGGAGAAGATCATTCCAAAAATAGAAAAGAACATGCCATGGAAATGCTTAAAATGGTGGGAATGGAGGAACGTGCGGATCACAGACCAAACGAACTTTCCGGTGGTCAGAAACAACGTGTTGCGATTGCAAGGGCAATGATCAATGATCCGGCAATCATCCTTGCGGATGAGCCGACCGGAGCGCTGGATTCTAAGACAGGTCATATGGTCATGGATCTGTTCCACAAGCTTCATGAAGAACAGGGGAAAACGATTGTCCTGATCACACACTCCCAGGAACTTGCACAGGAGACAGAGCGTATCGTTACTCTGTTAGACGGACAGATCGTGGCGGATAACGGAGGTGAACATTAATGTTTTGGGAAAATATCAAAGAGGCGGTCACGAGTATTTCCAGCAACAAGATGCGTTCTCTTCTGACGATGCTTGGAATCATCATCGGTATCAGTTCGGTGATCATTATCACGACGATCGGTGGTTCCATACAGAGTACGCTGACGGCAACCATGAATTCCCTTGGTGGAAATATGGTACAGGCGTATGTCGAGGCACGTTATCCGGAAAATGATGAAGACTGGGCTACCTGGGAACAGCCGGAGATGACAGACAGCGATTATGTCACACAGGATATGATCGATGGATTGATTGAAAAATATCCGGATGAGGTAACAGGTGTTGCAGCTCAGACTTATCTTGGATCAGGAACTATTAAAGATGAAAAAGATTCCAGTAATTATGCAAACGTCAGTCTGGATGGTATTACGCCGGAATATTTAGAGTTCATGAAACTGGAGATGCATGCCGGAAGAAATCTGACAAAGGAAGATAATAATGGCAAAAAGAAAGTTTGTGTGATCGCAGATACGATGGCAGAGAGATACTTTAACGGAAAAGATCCCATCGGTGAAACCATTTCCGTTGCAACATCGGATGGCGGAATTTATGATTTTGTTGTAGTTGGTGTTTACGTATATAATCAGGCATTATTTGGAAAAGTGGACACATCCATTCCGGAAAAAGACCGAAGTACAGATGTAATGATCCCGCTTCAGACCTGCTTTAAACTTCAGGGTGCTGACCGTACCGGCTATGATTATTTTAATCTTATGATCGACCCGCTTGCGGATGTCAACCAGGCAACCGCTGATGTCTTATCATATTTTGATGAGGTATATGCGAACAATAAAAACTTCCATGTCAGTGCATACAACATGGCATCCGACCTTGGTATGATCAATACGGTACTTAACGTGATCACGATTGCGGTTTCCGGTATTGCGGCGATTTCACTGATCGTAGGTGGTGTCGGCGTTATGAATATCATGCTCGTGTCCATCACGGAGCGTACCAGAGAGATCGGTGTCCGTATGGCGCTTGGTGCTAAAAGACGTACCATTCGTATGCAGTTTGTCATAGAGGCGATCATGCTCTGTCTGATCGGCGGCATCATTGGTATCCTGATCGGTGTAGGAATCGGAGCATTGCTTGGAAAAGTGGCTGGATTTGTCATTCAGAATATGTACTCTCAGTATGCAAATTATATTATTATGTCGGTGCATCCTTCTGTAACGGCGATCATGCTTTCATTGTTCTTCTCTATGCTGACCGGTGTATTCTTCGGATATTATCCGGCAAACAAGGCATCAAAGATGGAAGTCATCGATGCACTGCGCTATGAGTAAAGGAAAAGAAAAATTTATTTTTAAGATGGATTTACCGGAGGGTCTGGCAGAAATGTCAGCCCCTTTTTTGTTCCTTCGTTTTCCGAAATCCTGCAAATAAAATTTTTCGGGCATGGTACATGCGTCTTTTCACATAGAATATAAAAAGGAATATTGTAGCAATATTTGGCAGCAATGCATTGTTGCTATGCAATCATCAGAAAATGAGATGGAAAGGAAACGTATGAGCCATAAGAAAAAGAAAATTTTAAAAGTAACGGCATTGTTTGTTTTTATGTTTATTCTGGGCTGGGGCGTGGGCATGGTGCAGAAACAGCAGGTAAAAAAGACGGTGCAGACAGTGTCTGTCCAGAATCAGGCAGATAACTGGGGACTGGGGTTTGGTGCAGAAGGAACTCAGCCGACAGGCAATGTGACGGCGGATGAATTGAAAGAATACAACGCATGGTATGTGGGGGATAAAAACAAAAAGGTTATTTATCTTACGTTTGACTGTGGATATGAAAACGGAAATACAGAACCGATTTTGGATGCATTAAAAAAACATAATGCAAAAGCTACATTTTTTGTTGTGGGGCACTTCCTTGAATCTGCGCCGGATATCGTAAAGCGGATGACAGAAGAAGGGCATGCCGTCGGTAACCATACTTATCATCATCCGGATATGTCATCCATATCGGATATGGCTTCGTTTCAAAAGGAAATTGATGATGTTGCATCGTTGTACCAGTCGATCACGGGAAAAGAAATAATCAAATATTACCGTCCACCGCAGGGAAAATACAGCACAGCAAATCTTAAAATGGCAAAAGAACTTGGATACAATACGTTTTTCTGGAGCCTTGCCTATGTAGACTGGAATGTTGATGATCAGCCGACGAAGGAAGAGGCATTTGATAAATTGCTGACGAGAATCCATCCGGGAGCGATCGTTTTATTGCACAGCACTTCAAAGACGAATGGAGAGATTTTAGATGAGCTGCTGACAAAATGGGAAGAAATGGGATACACATTTGCGCCGCTTTCGGAGTTGATCGAAGAATCCTGACAGAAAAGATTGTGGAAAAATACAAAAGATACAAGGGATAAGACTTGTTTGATGACGCAGAGGAAGGTATAATGAACGTGGAGTGCCAGTGAGAAAGAAGCGGTTTTTAGTCTGGGTAAAATGCTGCATGATAAACTGGGACGGTATGAAAACAATATTTGATACGAGTAAGAATAGGGATGCATATGAAAAGAACAAAATTTAAAACAGGAATATTGGCGGTGGTTTTTTGCAGTCTGACATTTTTGTTTTCCGGGGATGGTAACAGCATTTATGCGGATGAAATTCTGACAGATACAGAATTACCGGTCGGTCGTTTTTCGTTTGAAGAAAAAACAGAAGAAGCAGATGATGAGGATTATGAGTCTGTAGAGGAAGATGACGCTGCGGAACAGTCATTGCTTCGGATGACAGGTATATCTGCCGATGACTGGGAAAAGTATGGAAGTGATTATTTTTATGAACAGTTATCGGATGAGGAAAAAAAATACTGGGATGATCTGGATGCCATATGTGCAAAATATCTGACAACAGAAACGGATGCAGTGACAACGAATACGGGAACGTACCGGATGAAGGCGATATCGGGAAGCACTCTTGAAAAAGAAAAGCAAAAAAAGGTATTGCGGATGTTTCGGTATTCAAAACCACAATATTATTTTTTAAATGCGACGATTTATACAATTACATACTCAAACAAAAAAGTTTCTATGATATTTGGTATTTATCCTGCGTTTGGCAAGGGTGCAGACCGGATGGAGGAAACTGAAAAAGTAAAAGCGCAGGTTGACACCTGGCAGAAACAGATTGATGAATGCAGCACAGAGGACGAAAAAGTACAAACCATACATGATCTGATCATTCAAAAGGTTGAATATAATCATGATCTTGTAAATAGCGATTTTGCAACAGAAAATACAGAATATTCACAGTCCGTATACAGTGTTTTATGTACGAATAAGACGGTATGTGCAGGATATGCCCAGACATTTGAGATGATGTGCAATGGAACCGGTATTGATACCGTGGCAGTGACTAGTTTTGATCATGAGTGGAATAAGATAAAGTTGGAAAATAACTGGTATAATGTCGACTGTACCTGGGATGATAACGGAAACGATAACGTTGGATATACCTATTTTCTGCGGAATGATGATTATTATGACACATCCAGCAGTTATTCTAAAAAACATCATGCGGAGGAAAGCTATTGGGAAGGATATCTGCCTGCAACAGAAATGGATAGTGTTGGCAGCCCATGGATATCTGTGAACGAAAATGCAAGTGGATCAAAGATAGGAATGTACTGTTATAATGAGGAGGCAGAAATCTATTATACCACGGATAAAAGTAATCCGGTGACATCCGGTACGCGGATGTTATATCAATCGGATTTTTTATGGAACAGCTCCGAATATCCGGTGATAAAAGCAGTTGCCATGGAAGATGGCAAACATAACAGTGCTGTGGTCACAAAATGTCTGCATAATTACAATGCAAGTATACTTGCAGATGCAGCCTGTGAAAAAGCCGGAACAAGAGAGTATACCTGTACGATCTGCGGAAATAGTTATATGGAAGAAATCCCAGCCACAGGGCATACAGTTGTGATAGATCCTGAGGTGGCAGCTGCTTGTGAAACCGCCGGTATTACGGAAGGAAGCCATTGCCGTGTCTGCGGAAAAGTACTGGTTGAGCAGACTGTCATCCCAGCCACAGGACATACACCGGTTACAGATGACGCGGTAGCGGCAGCTTGTGAGACAACCGGACTGACACAAGGAAGTCATTGCATTGTCTGTGAAAAAGTACTGACAGAACAGACTGTCATCCCGGCTGCAGGACATGTACCGGTTACGGATGCTGCAGTGGAGGCAGCTTGTGAGACAACCGGACTGACAGAGGGAAATCACTGTAGTGTTTGTGAAAAGGTGCTGACGGCACAGAATGTGATCCCCGCAACCGGGCATCAATGGAACGAGTACAAAGAAAGTGGAAAAATAAAACGTAAATGCAGTGTCTGTGGAAAGACGGAAACGGTGGGCACTTATTTGGACGTAAAGAAAATCCAGCTTTCAAAAACCACATATGCTTATGATGGAAAGGCACATATGCCGACTATAAAAGTGACAAATACTGCTGGCAAGAAATTAAAAAAAGGAACGGATTATAAGGTAAAGAAACCGTCTGGACGAAAAAATGCCGGTATTTATACCGTCACCATTGTGATGAAAGGCAAGTATAGTGGAAAATATCAAAAGACATTCCAGATCGTTCCTAAAGGTACTGTGATTTCTGGGGTGAAAGCAAAGAAAAAAGCGTTTACCGTGTCATGGAATAAGCAGAAAAATCAGACAAGCGGTTATCAGATCCAGTATGCGTTAGATGCTAAATTTAAAAAGTCAGTTGTGACAAAGAGCATCAATAATACCAAAAAGACAAAACTGGATGTTTCAAAATTAAAATCAAAAAAGAAATATTATATACGCATCCGCACTTATAAGACAGTAAAAGTGAACGGAAAATCACAAAAGGTATATTCGGACTGGTCTAAGACAAAGGCAGTTACGACAAAAAAATAAAAAGATATACACATTCATAAAAAAATATACTATAAGTATAAATAAAAAAGTGGGAGAAAGAAAAAATGGCAGACAACAGTTTAAAAATCAGTTACAAAATATATTTAGAGGCAGAGGATATTTCACAGTCAAGGATTTCTTCTACGGCATCCTATGTAAGTAATCTGTTTAAAAATTGCACCAATTCCTATTTGCAGAAGGCAGAAGTAGACAATGAGAGTGATATGGATGATTTTACACTTCGCCTGTATATTGATGAAAAGATTGAGGAAGAAGAGTGCAGCTCGCCGGAATGTGCAGAAGGTTTTCTGGAAAACATCGCAGAGTTTTTAGACGCGATTGCGGCTGCACAGTCATATCTGGATATGGAGGGAAGTTTTTCTATTTCTTATCATGGAGTAGAGGACACATTTCAGTTCCATTCGGAAGCAGGAAGAGATCTGTGCGATATTGAATAAGATTATAGAACATAATTTCCTATGAATGAAAAAACCGGTCTTTCAAATCAGTTAAATCTGATAAGAAAAGACCGGTTTTTTATGGTAAGAAATTATTGTTTTTCCGTCTCATCTGGTGGAAAATCCGGTTTTTTTATGTAGACTTTCTCAATCCGGTTTTTGTCCATCTGTTCGACACGGAGAAGGACATTGTCATCGGTGATGATGATTTCGTTTTTCTCTGGCAGATGATCTAAAAGACCGAGCAGATATCCGCCGATCGTATCATAATCTTCAGAGCTGAAATTAAGATCTAACTCATCGCAGAGATCCTGCAGATTTGTGGAACCGGAAACGATAAATTCGCGGTCGTTAAGAGGCAGGATCGGATCTTCCTCATCAGTGTCATATTCATCACGAATTTCACCTACGATCTCCTCTAAGAGATCCTCAAGTGTGATAAGACCTGCAGTTGCACCGTATTCATCGAGGACGATTGCGAGAGAAATGGAAGATTTACGCATCTCCATAAATAATTCTGCTGTATTTTTGTGCTCAAAAGTGAAATAAGGCTCACGCATGATATCCCGTACAGAAAAATGTTCTTTGTCCTTACAGAGAAGCAGATCTTTCATATTCAGGATACCGATGACATTGTCGGTCGTGTCTTCATAGACAGGGAGTCTGGTAAATTTGTCTTCCTGAAAAATATCGATCAGCTCGTCATAAGTGTTATTAACATTTGCAAAAGTCATATCTGGTCTTGGAACCATGACTTCCTTTGCCTGTGCATCGCCAAAATCAAACAGATTGTTGATCATTTCATGTTCTTCTGATTCAATGACACCGTTCTCTTTGCTGACATCCACGATCGTGCGGAGTTCTTCTTCTGTCATCTGGTTGTTGGCTGCCTTTGGATCCACATGCAGTAAAAATAAAAAGCCCATGGAAAACTGATTTACCAGAAAGATGACAGGAGTCAGTATTTTCATAAGAAAACCAATGATACCGGAATAGGCAATGGAAATCTGATCTGCATAAAATGTAGCAAAGGTTTTTGGGGAAATCTCACCAAAGACAAGGATCAGAAACGTAAGGATACCGGTTGCAATACCTGCGCCGACGCTGCCCCAGAGCTTGATTGCGAGCGTGGTTGCCAGCGAGGAGGCAGAGAGGTTGACGATATTGTTGCCGATCAGGATGGCGCTGAGCATCTTGTGGGAATCGTCTGTAATGCGAAGTACACGTTCAGCGCGTTTGTTTCCGTCATCTGAGAGAGTACGCATCCGGATTTTATTTACGGTCGTAAGAGCTGTCTCTGCGGAAGAAAAGAATGCAGAGAGAATCAATAAAATAATTAGAAAAATAATCTGTGATATGGCACTTGCGTCCACGAATTTTCACCTCATCAAAATATAAAATTTTCCGGCACTATAGCAAAAATAGCGCCGGAATGATTAAAATTTACCATATATTATATCGGAAAGAAGATTATTCGTCAATACTGTAATTCGGAGCTTCTTTGGTAATGTGAATGTCATGTGGATGACTCTCACGGAGAGCAGCTGCAGAAATCTTAACGAATTTGCTCTTTTCTTTTAAGTCTTCGATGGTCGGGCAGCCACAGTAACCCATACCAGAACGGATACCGCCAACCAACTGGAATACAGTGTCTTCCACGGATCCCTTATAAGCAACACGTCCTTCCACACCTTCCGGAACCAGTTTTTTTGCACCCTCCTGGAAGTAACGGTCTTTACTGCCGTTTTCCATGGCTGCAAGAGATCCCATACCACGGTATACCTTGTACTTTCTTCCCTGATACAGTTCGAAGGTACCAGGAGCTTCATCACATCCGGCAAACATACTACCCATCATACATACGTTAGCGCCGGCAGCAAGAGCTTTAGTCATATCTCCGGAATATTTGATACCACCGTCTGCAATGATCGGTACACCAAATTCTTTTGCTGCATTGTAACAGTCCATGATAGCAGAAACCTGAGGAACACCGATACCTGCAACGATACGGGTGGTACAGATAGAACCAGGTCCGATACCAACCTTGACAGCATCAGCACCGGCCTTGATCAGATCACGTGTGGCATCACCGGTAGCAACATTTCCTGCGATAACCTGCAGATCCGGGTAGGTTGCTTTGATCTTTTTTACTGCCTCTAAGATATTTTTGGAATGTCCGTGTGCGGAATCGACAACAATCACATCAACGTGAGCTTTTACCAAAGCTTCTACACGCTCCATCATGTTACCTGTGATACCGACACCGGCACCGCAGAGCAGACGTCCTAATTCATCTTTTGCGGAGAGTGGATATTTGATCTGTTTCTCAATATCTTTGATGGTAATAAGTCCTTTTAAGTGGAAGTCTTTATCTACGATCGGAAGTTTTTCTTTTCTTGCTTTTGCAAGAATCTTTTTTGCTTCCTCTAAAGTGATACCCTCCGGAGCAGTGATCAGATTTTCGGAAGTCATGCTTTCACTGATTTTTTTTGTGAAATCTGTTTCAAATTTTAAATCACGGTTTGTGATGATACCGACTAATTTGCCACCCTCGCAGATCGGCACACCGGAGATGCGGAATTTGCGCATCAGATCTTCAGCATCCTGTAATGTATGATCCGGGGAAAGGTAAAATGGATCTGTGATAACGCCATTCTCAGAACGCTTTACTTTATCTACCTCGTCTGCCTGTGCCTGAATTGACATGTTTTTATGGATGATACCGATACCGCCCTGTCTTGCCATTGCAATGGCCATTCTGTGTTCTGTAACGGTATCCATGGCAGCACTCATCATAGGAATATTTAAAACGACCTTTTTGGTAAGATGCGTTGTCAGATCAATCATGTTTGGTGTAACTTCTGAATACTGCGGAACTAATAACACATCATCAAAAGTAATACCTTCACCAATAATTGTTCCCATTTTATTTTCCTCACTTTCTTCTTATTGAATTGTATGAAAAAGATATATTAGTTTCTGTATCATAGCAAAAAAAAAATACTCTGTCAATGAGATATAAGCGTGAATTTATAAAAAATAGATATATATTAGTAAAAGTAATAAAATGCGCAAAAAAACCTTATAGAAATTATGGTTCACAAATGATTTGATGTGTGTTATGATAATTTTAGGCGACGGAGCCAGAGCATAGGCGTACGTCGCCCATTTTGTACCTAAATATAAAATAATAAGGGGGAAAAGATATGGAGTTTCGTCCCTGTATCGATATCCACAACGGAAAAGTAAAACAGATCATTGGTGGAAGTTTAAAAGATGCCGGAGATCAGGCGACAGAGAATTTTGTGGCCAAACAGGATGCAGCATATTTTGCAAACCTGTACCGGAAGGAAGGTATACGAGGCGGACATATTATTTTACTGAATCCGGCAGACAGTATATATTATAAGGAAACAAGAGCGCAGGCAGAACTTGCACTCCGTGCTTATCCTGGCGGACTTCAGGTTGGTGGCGGCATCACAGCAGAGAATGCGAAAGAATTTTTAGATGCCGGAGCGAGTCATGTGATCGTTACTTCGTATGTATTCCGTGATGGAAAAATCAATTATGAAAATTTAAAGCATTTAAAAGAAACAGTGGGGCGAAAGCACTTGGTACTTGATCTGAGCTGTAGAAAAAAGGATAATATCTATTATATTGTGACAGATCGCTGGCAGAAGTTTACAGATGAAAAAGTCAGTATCGGGCTGTTAGATGATCTCTCATCCTACTGTGATGAATTCCTGATCCATGCGGTGGATGTAGAGGGAAAGGCGAAAGGAATTGAAAAGGAACTGGTAAAGTTACTTGGTGAATGGGGAAAGATACCGGTTACTTATGCCGGAGGTGTCGGCAGTTTTGAAGATCTTTGGGAACTGAAAAAACTTGGAAATAACAGATTGAACGTAACCATTGGAAGTGCACTCGATTTATTTGGCGGTCCGATGTCTTATGATAAAGTGTTGCAGTATATGAATGAATAAGGAGTGATTTTTTAGATGAGCAGGTATACGAAACAGGATATCTTTAATATGGTAGAAGAGGAGGATGTGGAATTTATCCGTCTGCAGTTTACGGATATGTTTGGAACCTTAAAAAATGTGGCGATCACATCCAGTCAGTTAGAAAAGGCATTGAATAATGAATGCATGTTTGATGGATCGTCCATCGAGGGATTCGTCCGGATCGAGGAGTCGGATATGTATCTGTATCCGGATCCTGATACATTCGTGATTTTCCCATGGCGTCCACAGCAGGGAAAGGTTGCAAGGATCATCTGTGATGTTTATACATCGGACAGAAAACCTTTTGAGGGTGATCCTCGTTATATCTTAAAGAGAGCGGTGGAAGATGCAACACAGATGGGGTATCGCTTTGATGTCGGACCGGAATGTGAATTTTTCCTGTTTAATCAGGACGAGGATGGACAGCCGACAACGATCAGCACGGAGAGGGCAGGATATTTTGACCTTGGACCGATCGATCTTGGTGAAAACGCGAGACGTGATATGGTGCTGACGTTAGAGGATATGGGATATGAGATTGAGGCTTCTCATCACGAAGTGGCTCCTGCACAGCATGAGATTGATTTTCGATATGATGAGGCGGTTAAAACGGCAGATAATATCATGACATTTAAACTGGCAGTCAAAACGATCGCTAAACGTCATGGAATGTTTGCAAGTTTTATGCCAAAGCCAAGGTTTGGAATCAATGGCTCCGGCATGCATGTCAATATGTCACTCTGCAAGGATGGAAAAAATATTTTTGATGATCCGGACGGGGAGTTAGGACTCAGCAAAGAAGCATACTGGTTTATCGGTGGATTGATGAAACATATGAAAGGAATGGCAGCGATCACCAACCCACTTGTCAATTCCTATAAGCGTCTGGTTCCGGGATATGAGGCACCTATTTATATTGCATGGTCAGTGA
>ERZ1108170.1257-NODE-1257-length-16871-cov-5.342293_pt1 | contig 16871 bp, 16 predicted proteins | sample MGYA00403705_ERZ1108170 | MGnify/ENA primary metagenome ERZ1108170 (study PRJEB35170, sample SAMEA104062422) | human gut metagenome | biome: human gut; feature: human-associated habitat; material: faeces | place: Denmark | collected 2012-06-15 ...
TCAAAAGGGGGAGGTTCTCTTTTGTGAAAGAGAACCTCCCCCTTTATCCGTCCCCTGCGCGGCGCAGGGAAACGATGCAGCGCCATGCGCTGCAATTCTGCCCTTTGGGACAAAAGATAGCGTAGCGGCGCTTTTTCGCCCTTTTCTCAGGTGGGTCACAGCTATAATGAGAACCCATCAGGGGGAGGTGTGCCATGGTCATCTACATAGAAAGCGTCTTCGCGTTCAACGTTCTCGTCGACTATCTGTTGTTGTTCGGCGCGGCGAGAGTCGCAGGGCGGACGGTCGCGCGGAGAAGACTTTTGCTCGGCGCGGCGGTCGGCGGTATTTATGCGGCAGTGCAGCTCTTTTTGCCGAAAAGCGTCGTTTTGTTGCTGCTTGGGCTCGCTTTGATGGGCGCGGCGGCGTATCGCGGCAGTGGGCGGGCGGTCAAGCTGACGCTGCTGTTTTTCCTTGCCTCGTGCGGCCTCGCTGGCGTGGTGATGCTCTTAGGTCAGAGTCTGGGGTCGATGGCGCGCCTTGCGCGCGGTGTGGTGACAGCAGACCTGCCGTGGGGCGTCTTCCTGATCGCGGCGGGGACGTCGTATTTGCTGCTTTCCGTCGTGTTCCGCTACGGCGCGGCGCGGACAGGGAGCGAGACGGCGGACGTGGTCATCGCCTATCGAGGAAAAACAGCCCGCGTGCGGCTGCTGCGCGACACGGGCAACACGCTCTGTGACCCTGTGACGGGCCTCGGCGTGCCGGTCATCGACCGTCACGCACTGGGAGACCTCATCAGCGAAGAAGAGACCGCGACGCTGCCGCATATTGCGTATTGCAGCGTGGGCAAGGCGGACGGAACGCTGCCGCTGCTGCGCTGTGAAGCAATAACGGTTAACGAAATCAAACTCGGCCCGCGCGCCGTTGCCCTGGCGGAGCATCCGCTCGGCGACGGCGGTGCATATGCGGGACTGTGGTGCGAAGGATGCGAAAAGGGGGAGAAGCATGGAGAGCTTGCTCAAAACGCTGTGGCGTAAGCTGCGCTTTTATCTCATCGACTGGGGGATCATCGCGCGGCGGGGGATCTTCTACATCGGCGGCAGCGATACGCTCCCGCCGCCGCTCGAGCGGGAGAAGGAAGCTGAGCTCATCGCGCGCATGGATGAAGGCGACGAGAGCGTGCGCGGCACGCTCATTGAGCACAACCTGCGGCTTGTCGCCTACATCGCGCGCCGGTTTGAAAATACCGGCATCAACATCGAAGACCTCATCTCCATCGGCACGATCGGGCTCATCAAGGCAGTGAACACTTACCGCAGCGACAAGAACATCAAGCTCGCGACCTACGCCTCGCGCTGCATTGAAAATGAGATACTCATGCACCTGCGCAAGACCGCGCCGCAGAAGTCCGAGGTCAGCTTTGACGAGCCGCTCAACACCGACTGGGACGGAAACGAGCTGCTGCTCTCCGACATTCTCGGCACCGACGAGGACCTTGTCTTGAAGCCCATTGAGGACGATGTCGACCGCCAGCTTTTGATGGATGCGGTCGACAAGCTCACTGCGCGGGAAAAGCAAATCATCACGCTGCGCTTCGGTCTTGGCGGACGGGAGGAAAAGACGCAGAAGGAGGTCGCCGACCTGATGGGCATTTCGCAGAGCTATATCTCGCGCCTTGAGAAGCGGATCATCGTGCGGCTGAAGAAGGAAATCCTCAAAATGAGTTGACAAGCGGCGCAAAAAACGGTATGATTCAGCGTGGAAATGCGAAGAAGAGGAGCAGTATCCGCATTCGAAAGCGAAGAGAGAGGGCGGCCGGTGTAAGCCCTTGTGCAGGATGTGGGGAAGTCGCCTTGGAGCTGCCGCGCTGAAAAGAGAGTAAGCCGGACGGGGACTCCCGTTACAGAGGCATGAGTGTCCGCACAATGCGGGAATCCAGGTGGTACCACGGTCATTGATCGCCCTGAGCAGTCAAAGCTGCTCAGGGCGTTTTTTAATGAAAGGAAGCGAATATGGGCATACAGTTTGAGACCGACTACAATATGGAAACGCTGACGGCCATGGCTAAGGGCCTGCGCCGGACCGTGCGCAAAAAGCGCAGCCGCCGCGTGCACATTTTTGCGGCAGTCGTGCTGATCCTCGGCCTTTTGACAATTCTTGCCACGACCGCAGGTGGCGAGCCGCTCGGCGCGAGCGGCGTCGTGACGCTGCTTGCGATGCTGGTGGTCATTCTGGTGAGCCTTTTCGAGGACAAGCTGAACGCCTGGTTTGCGAGAAAGCGCCTGCTGCCGGGCACGGAGCACGCTGTTGCCACGTTTGAAGAGGACGGCTACGTTTCGGCAACGGGTGTGACGGAAAGCCGGTTTTCCTATGCCCAGATCGTGGCCGTCGCCGAGACGGAGCGCTACTTCGTCTTCGCTCTGTCCTCGCACCATACGCAGGCGTATGACAAGAGAACTATCCGCGGCGGGAGCGTTGAAGACTTCCGCGCGTTTATTGCCGAAAAGACGGGAAAGCCCGTCGAAAAAATCAAATAAGAGCAATATTGTTCAAAAGATAGGAGAAAACCAATGAAAGAATTACCCAAGATCTATGAGCCCCAGCAGGTCGAGGGCCGCATCTATCAGATGTGGATGGACCACGACTGCTTCAAGGCCGAGCCCGACCCGGACAAAAAGCCGTTTTCCATCGTCATGCCGCCGCCGAACGTCACCGGCCAGCTGCACATGGGCCATGCAATGGACTCGACGCTGCAGGACATCCTGACGCGCTTTAAGCGCATGCAGGGCTACTCCGCCCTATGGCTCCCCGGCACTGACCACGCGGGCATCGCCACGCAGATCAAGGTCGAAGAGGAACTGCGCACCAAAGAGGGCCTGACGCGCTACGACCTCGGCCGCGAGAAGTTTTTACAGCGCGTGTGGCAGTGGAAGGAAAAGTACGGCAACCGCATCGTCGAGCAGCAGAAGAAGATGGGCGCGAGCTGTGACTGGTCGCGCTCCCGCTTCACGATGGACGAGGGCTGCTCCAAGGCCGTGCGCGAGACGTTCTGCGAGCTCTACGATAAGGGCCTGATCTACAAGGGCAGCCGCATCATCAACTGGTGCCCGCACTGCCTGACGGCGCTCTCCGACGCGGAGGTCGAGTATGTCGACAAGCCGGGCCACCTCTGGTATATCCGCTACCCGCTCTCCGACGGCAGCGGCGATATCGTCGTCGCCACCACCCGTCCTGAGACGATGATGGGCGATACGGGCGTTGCGGTCAACCCTGAGGACGAGAAGTTCAAGCACCTGATCGGCAAGACCTGCATCCTGCCCATTATGAACCGCGAAATTCCCATCGTGGGCGACGAATACTGCGAGATCGGCTTCGGTACGGGCGCCGTTAAGATGACCCCCGCGCACGATCCCAACGACTTTGAGGTCGGCCTTCGCCACAACCTCGAGGTCATCCGCGTCATCGCCGACGATGGCACGATCAACGAAAACGGCGGCAAGTACAACGGCATGGACCGCTATGAGTGCCGCAAGGCCATCGTCAAGGACTTAGAAGAGCAGGGCTACCTCGTCAAGACCGAGCCCTACTCCCACAACGTCGGCACGTGCTATCGCTGCCACAACGACGTCGAGCCCCTCATCTCCGCGCAGTGGTTCGTCAAGATGGAGCCGCTTGCCAAGGAGGCCATCCGCGTCGTGAACGACGGCACGATCAAGTTCGTGCCTGAGCGCTTCACCAAGACCTATATCAACTGGATGGAGAACGTCCACGATTGGTGCATCTCCCGCCAGCTCTGGTGGGGCCATCAGATCCCCGCGTGGTACTGCGACGAGTGCGGTCACATCAACGTCAGCCGCCAGGATCCGACGAAGTGCGAGAAGTGCGGCTGCACGCACCTCACGCGCGAGGAGGACGTGCTCGACACGTGGTTCAGCTCCGCGCTGTGGCCGTTCTCCACGATGGGCTGGCCCGATCTGGACGCGCCGGACCTCAACTACTGGTATCCGACCTCCGTCATGGTCACGGGCTATGACATCATCTTCTTCTGGGTCGCGCGCATGATCTTCTCCGGCATGGAGCAGATGAAGAAGGAGCCGTTCAAGACCGTGTTCATCCACGGCCTTGTCCGCGACGACAAGGGCCGCAAGATGTCCAAGTCCCTCGGCAACGGCATCGACCCGCTGGAGATGGCCGAGAAGTACGGCGCGGACGCGCTGCGCTTCAACCTCATCACCGGCAACTCCCCGGGCAACGACATGCGCTTCTACGTCGAAAAGTGCGAGGCGATGCGCAACTTCTGCAACAAGATCTGGAACGCGAGTCGCTTCGTGATGATGAACCTGACGATCGACCACGTCGAGCTGCCCGAAAAGCTCGAGCTCGAGGACAAGTGGATTCTCTCGAAGCTCAATACGCTCATCCGCGAGGTCACGGACAATATGGACGCCTTCGAGCTCGGCGTCGCGTCCGCAAAAATTTATGACTTCATCTGGGACAACTACTGCGACTGGTTCATCGAGCTGACGAAGAACCGCCTCAACAGCGACGATCAGACCACGCGCGAGAACGCACAGAACGTCCTCTGCTATGTCCTCATCGAGACGCTCAAGCTCCTGCACCCGTTCATGCCGTTCATCACGGAGGAGATCTGGCAGGCGCTTCCGCACGAGGGCGAGTTCCTGATGCTCTCCAAGTGGCCGGAGTACAACGAAAAGTTCAGCTTCCCCGCCGAGGAGGAGGCGATGCAGACCGTCATCGAGGCCATCACCGCCATCCGTGCCCGCCGCAACGAGATGAACGTTGCGCCGTCGAAGAAGGTGCACTACGCAGTCGCCACCGCGCACGCCGATACATTCAGCGCCGGTATCCCGTTCTTCACGCGTCTGGCCTCTGCCAGCGATGTGACGATCGTGCCCGCCGATGCCGCCATCGACGCCGACGGCAAGGTCGAGGTCGACACCCACGCCGCGCGTATCTTCATGCCGCTCGCCGAACTCGTCGACTTTGAAAAGGAGCTCGCACGCATTGCCAAGGAGAAGGCAAACGCCGAAAAGCAGCTCGCCGGTATCGAGAACAAGCTGAAAAACGAGGGCTTCCTCGCCAAAGCGCCGGAGGCGGTCGTCAACGGCGCCCGCGCCGATGCAGAGAAGCTCAAGGCGCTCATTGAGAAGCTCGATGCTTCCGCTGCGGCGATGAAAAAATAATTACTTTCCTTTAGGAAACGGATTTGGTTCCTTGTGTCGCGCAGGGGACGGATAAAGGGGGGGGTTCTCTTTCACAAAAGAGAACCTCCCCCTTTTGATCCCCCAAGAGAAAGGTTTTGACATTGCAAGCGAGTAGCTTGAAGAGCTGCGGCGCTTGCCGAATCGGGTGCCTGCTATTTTTTGTTGCTATACGATTTGACTTTCTTCTATCTTCGCTGTCGCTTTGCCTGCGATTCGTTAGTCTTACGCAATCTCCGTCTACTATGGATTTGTGCAAATTTGCTTCTGCCTGCCGGGGCGACTTTGCTGCGCTCGCCGCAATATACGCACTATCGGTAGTAGGAGATTACACTGAACCTGCGATTAGATTCGAGAGCGGCAGCGGATAATAGAAGTGAGTCAAATCGTATAGCAACACCAACCGCAGCAATGCCGCGCGCAGGCATTCCCATTCCGGAGGCATAAAAGTCATTCAAGCCCGAGACTGCCAATCAGACCCTTTCTCTTGGGGGTCAAAGGGGGATATTCTCTTTCCGAGGAAAGAGAATATCCCCCTTATTCGCTCCCCTGCGGGTACGCAGGGAATGTGGTGCAGCGCCGGCGGCGCTGCTATTTCTCCGCGCACGGCGCGGACTTTAGGCGTTTTCCCATGAAAAGCTCACGCGTAAGCGCCGCTTGGGCCGCACCGGCCCGGCAACAATATCCTTATCGCGTACGACGCTGCCGACGCGCAGCGTGGAGAGCAGAAAACCGAGCTGTAGCATGTTGAGCAGGATCGTCTTGATGCCAAAGGTGAAAAACGGGAAGGCTACACCGCCGCTGATGGGGATCAGCGTGAGGTCGCAGCAAAGATAGGCGGCCGCCTGCGTGGTGAACGACAGCAGCACGGAATAGGAAACGAGGCGGGCGAGCATACTCTCCTGCCTGCGGCAGCGGCGGAAGGCGAGAACAAGCAGCGCCGTCAGCAGCGTGATGAGCGCGATGAGCGCCAGCCAGCCGCAGCGGTGGACGAGCAGTGTTAGCGCGTGCGCCTGTAAGTCGACCATGCCGAAGCCATCCCAGCGGGCAAGGTGCTGTGCGCTGTACGGCCCCACGCCGCCCGGACCGATAAATTTGGCATTTTGCAGCAGTTCGCGCAGTACAACGGTTTGATAGCCGTGTCCGTCAATGTAGGAGTGAGGATCAAGCACAATGGCGAGCTGACGCGCGAACCAGTTTGCACCGAGAACAAGGACCCACACGATGTCGGCGGCGAGCGGCAGGGTGGTGAGCAGCGTCTCCAACTTTTTGCCAAGGCCGAACCAGCCATTGCGGGCGCAGAAGATCAGCAGCGCGCTGTCACAGAGAAACAGAAAGCCCAGATCGAGCAGGCACGGGACGCGTAGGCAGAACATGCACTGCACCGCGAGGCAGACGAAGGCGGCGAAGACGCCCCAGCCGCGCCGCCCGCGCAGCGCATAGAGCAGCACAGCGAACATCAGCGGGAGCAGCGGCGGCAGACCGCGCAGGAGGATATGTGTCGAAACATAGGTGTAGTGGAAGAGCCAGAACCCGCCGATGGGCAGGAGACCGAGCAGGATCAATGCGGCATGGAACACAAGCGCAAGCGGCAGGGCGAAGCGCCCGAGCAGCGTAAAATCAAGAAAATACGCCGCGAGCAGCGCTGCCGTACCAAGTAGCAGCGCCACGCTCTGATGCACAGCAAAATAGGACAATTCGTAGTCACGAAAGCTTACAAGCGCGGTGAACGCAAGCCCTGCAAGCGCGATGAGTGCCGCGAGCACGAAAAGAAGCTTTGGTGTTTTCGGACGGTGAACACGGTCGAGTGCCGTGCCGATCTCATAGGGATCGCCTGTCAAACGCAGCGATTCCGCGGCGGCTGCGGCCTCGTCCATGCCGCCTGCCATCAGTGCGTCACGCTGGTCACAGAGGTGGGTCAAAAGTTCGTCTTCAACGAGAGGACGCGCCGCTTTCCATCGCAGCTGCTCAGCCGCGGTGCGGGCAAAGTGTGTGAAAGTTTCAGGCAGAGCCAAGGCAGACGCCCCCTTTCAGCACGCGATCGACCGCAGTGGTAAATGTCGCCCATTCGACTTCTTTTTCGCGCAGCAGCGCGCGGCCCTTGCGCGCTAAATGGTAGTAGCGGCGCGGACGCGCTGCATACTCGTCCTTTTCGTAGGAAATGATCAGCTCCTTTTCTTCGAGCGAATGCAGCAGGGGATAGAGCGTGCCGGTCTTGAGCGCGAACGCGCGCTCGGAGCGGCGGGAGAGCTCTTCGATCATCTGATATCCGTACATGTCCTGCCCGTCGAGCAGCTTGAGCACAAGCATCGTCGTACTGCCCGCGAGCAGACTTTTGTCGACCGTCATACATACGCCTCCTGATAAGTAGATTGTCTACATAGTAGATTGCCTACATAATAGCGGGAGTGCGGCGCGTTGTCAAGTGGGAAACAGGATATTGCAAAAAAAGAGCGATTTTGCTATGCTTGTGGTATCCAAGATAGGAGGGAGAATTTCCATGAACAAGATCACGCTTGGCAAGACGAATCTTGTCATCGAGAAAAACGGGTTTGGCTGCCTGCCGATCCAGCGCATCAGTGAGCAGGACGCGGTGAAGCTGCTGCACAAGGCGTATGACGGCGGTATCAACTTTTTCGACACGGCGCGCGCGTATTCCGACAGCGAGCAGAAGGTCGGCGCGGCGTTCTCGTCGATGCGCGACAAGATCGTGCTGGCGACAAAGACCGGCGCGCAGACGGCAGAGGAATTCTGGAAGGACCTGGAGACCAGCCTTCGCACGCTGAAGACCGACTACATCGACATCTATCAGTTCCACAACCCTGCCTTCTGTCCGAAGCCGGACGGGGAAGACGGCCTGTACGACGCGGCGCTCGAGGCGAAAAAGCAGGGCAAAATTCGCCACATTTCGATCACGAACCACCGCCTCGCCGTGGCACATGAGGCCATCGACTCGGGCCTCTACGAGACCTTGCAGTTTCCGTTCAGCTACCTCGCGGGTGAGCAGGAGATGGAGCTCGTCAGAAAGTGCCGCGAAACAAACATGGGCTTTATCGCCATGAAGGGCATGGCGGGCGGCCTGATCCGCGACGGCTTCACGGCGGCGGCGTGGATGGCGCAGCAGGATGGCGTCGTGCCCATCTGGGGCGTGCAGCGCGAGAGCGAGCTTGATCAGTTTTTGCAGTGTATCCGCGAGGGCGTTGAGCTGACGGATGAGCGCAAAGCGACTATCGAGCGTGACCGCAAGGAGCTATGCGGCGAATTCTGCCGCGGCTGCGGCTACTGCATGCCGTGCCCCGCGGGCATCGAGATCAACCAGTGTGCGCGCATGTCGCTCATGCTGCGCCGCGCCCCTGCAGCGGCGTGGCTCACCGAGGAATGGCAGCAGAAGATGCACCAGATCGAAAACTGCCGCCACTGCGGCCACTGCATGTCGAAGTGCCCCTACGGCCTGAACACGCCCGAGCTTTTGCAGGCAAACTACAAGGACTACTGGGAAGTGCTCGCGGCCAGCAAGGCGGAGAAATGAAGCTGGATTTTTCACAAAAATACGCCGTCCGGCCGCTGACGGCGGGGGATGTAGACAAGATTTTAGCGCTCTGCGCGGAGAACGAGCAGTTCTATCGCTACCATCCGCCGCTTGCGACGAGGGAGAGCGTTTTGGAGGACATGACGGCGCTGCCGCCGGGAAAGAACGCGGCGGATAAGCACTACCTCGGCTTTTTCGACGGAGAAACGCTCGTCGCCATGCTGGACCTGATCGAGCGCTACCCGCAAGATGACACCGCCTACATCGGCTTCTTTATGACGAAAAAGGAGCGGCAGGGCCGCGGCCTTGGCACGGCGCTGATCGGCGAGCTGTTGGACGAGCTGCGGCGGGAGAAATTCTGCAAGGTGCGTCTCGCGGTGGACCGGGGCAATCCGCAGAGCAAGGCGTTCTGGGAGAAGAACGGCTTTGCGCTGACGGGTGAGGAATTCCCGCACGGCGATTCGGCGTATCTGCCGATGGAATGCGAGCTGTAAAAGTAAAGAAAGCACCGCTGTGCAGAGGGTATCTGCACAGCGGTGCTTTTCATTTTTTGAGATTATTTCAATTCGTAAGTCCAATCTTCACCGTCCTGGCGGTAGAACAGCTCGCTGAGATCATCTTCTTCAAACACGCGGAGAAGGTCGAGCATGTCGGAAGATGCAAAATCGAGCGAGGGGAGACCGGCGAGCTCCGCCCACCAGACCTCGCCCTCGTCGGAAGAGCGCAGCGTTCCGGTGAACTGCTCCGCGCGATAGAGCAGCACGACATGACGCACGCCGTCTTCGCACCAGTCCTTGATCCCGCACAGGCGCGGAGAGGAGATTGTCAGACCTGTCTCCTCCTGAACCTCACGAATGACGGAATCTGTAAAGGATTCACCCTTTTCAACATGACCGCCCGGAAAAGCAACGCCTGGCCAGTTGGGATCTGTGCGGTCCTGCACCAAAACCTTACTGCCGCGGCGGAGCACGCACATATTCATCAGTTCGACGGACTCAGAGCGTTTCATGTACAACACGTCCTTTTGGGTTTGAAAACTTGCTTGCTATCCATGACTACTGCGCACTGTGCGGCACCTTTGCCTTGGCGCTGAGCTTGTCGGCGCGGATGGCAAAGACCTCGACCGCGTGGGCCTGCTGCTCGGTGAATTGATCTTCACGGCCCGCCATGTGGCGCATGAGGGCGGTCAGCGCGGCGAGCTTTTCTTCACTGTCCAAAAATTCGACATGGCCGACGCCGGTGACGGAGGCGAAGTAGTATCCGCACTGGCAGGCGACATCGTGCTCGTCGAGCGCACCGCGGCAGTCCATTTCAAAGGCGACGGTCGGATTTTTGCGCAGAATGTCGAGCTTACGGCCTTTGCGTGCGCTGTGGCAGAAGAACGAGAACGCACCGCCTTCACAGGCATAGCCGAAATTCAGCGGCAGAAGATACGGCTCTCCATCGTCTACCATGGCAAGATGGATCACTTTACAATCGTTGATAATGGAGAGAATTTCGCCCAGATCGGTGATCTCGCGGTCGCTTCTTCGCATGGGAGGTCCTCCTTTGATCGTTTTCGTCATTTTACTGGGCGGAAGCGCAGATGTCAAGGCGGCGCGGCAAAGAAAAATCAAAAGACCGGCGGTCTTCGACAAAAAAACGGCAGGTGGACAGGCTATACTTTGAGAAACGAAAGGGAAAACGCTTGAAAGAAACGGAGGGAGAGCAATGGAGGTCATTTCATCGGGCGAAGGGCGTGAACTGACGCTCACGCTGCGCGGGGAGCTCGACCATCACGCGGCGAAGGAGGCGATGCGAAAGCTTGAATGGGAGCTGGACGCGGCGCTGCCGAGCAAGCTGACGCTGGATTTTTCGGGCGTGAGCTTTATGGACTCGTCAGGTATCGCCGTCGTGATGCGCGCGCTCAAGCGTATGCGCGCCATGGGCGGCAGCGCTGCGATCAAAAGCGTTCCGCCGCAGGCGAAAAAAGTGTTTACCGCCGCGGGAATTTTCCGCATCGTACCGCTTGAGGAGGGGGAAAAGAGCGATGAAAGTAAAACCGAATAACTACATAGCCATTGAATTTCCGAGCCGCAGCGTCAACGAAGGGCTGGCGCGCGCCGCGGTCGCGGCGTTTGCCGCGCAGCTCGACCCAACGCTCGACGAGCTCGGTGACATCAAGACCGCCGTGAGCGAGGCGGTGACGAACGCCATCGTCCATGCCTATCCGCAGGAGATCGGCAAGATCGCGCTGCGCGCATGCATCTTCGACGGAAATCTCCTTGAGATCACCGTGCGCGACTGGGGGTGCGGCATTGCGGACGTCGAAAAAGCGCGAGAGCCGCTCTACACGACTGGCGGTGAAGAGCGCAGCGGCATGGGCTTTACGATCATGGAGAGCTTCATGGATTCGCTCGCTGTGCGCTCAAAAAACGGCAAGGGCACGGTCGTGACGATGAAGCGCAGGATCGCGCTGCGCACGGCGCGCCGATGAACGCCGCGCCGGAATTGCTCGAGGCCGCGGCGCAGGGCGACGAGCAGGCCTGCGAGCAAATGCTGCGCGAGAACAGCGGCCTTATCTGGAGCATCGTGCGGCGCTATTACGGCCGCGGCGTGGAGCCGGACGACCTCTATCAGCTCGGATGCCTTGGATTCATCAAAGCAGTAAAGGGATTTGACTTTGCATTCGGCACGCAGTTTTCAACCTACGCTGTGCCGAAGATCGCGGGCGAAATTCGACGCTTTCTGCGCGATGACGGCGCAATCAAGGTGAGCCGCAGCATGCGTGAGCAGGCGGCGACGATCTTCGCCGCGCGCGAAAAGCTCAAAAATACACTCGGGCGCGAACCGGCGCTCTCCGAGCTTTCGGAGGAGACGGGATTCAATGCCGAGGAGATCGCGCAGTCTGAGCTGGCGGTCGCTGCGCCGGACAGCTTGCAGCGCGAAACGGGCGACGGCCTGACGCTTGAAGGGATGCTGGGCGGTGAGTCGCCCGAGGATGGGCTCATCGAGCGCATCGCGCTGCGCGAGGCCATCGACGAGCTCCCCGAGCGCGAAAAAATGACGATCCTGCTGCGCTTTTTCAAGGGGCTGACGCAGGAGCAGGCGGCGCGCCTTCTGGGCGTGTCGCAGGTGCAGGTATCGCGGCTGGAGCGCCGGGCGCTGGAGAAGCTGAGGGCGTCTCTTTCGGACGGGCTTTGAAGTAGCTTTCGTCTTGAAATTCCGTCATCGTGCCCCAGTAGCGCTTGGGCATGTGCGTCATGCGAAGCTTTTCATTTTTGCGCGCCTCGATGGCGACGGTGTCGTAAAAGCGGCGCCAGAGGCGGCGATAGCCCGCCTCGACTTCGTCCGGCTGCGCCATTTCAAAGTGATTGAGCGGCACGATGCGCGACACGCCGCCGCTATAGAGCAGCGCCTCGCGGTGCGTGCGGTCGTAGAGGAAAAACGTCTCGTTGTGATAGCGCTCGCAGAAGTGGCGGCGCAGGACAGGGAGCACACGGTTTTTCGGTTCGATCTCCGCGCCGAGTACGCCGTCAAAGTCGGAAAAGCGGGTGAAGCCGCGGAATTGCTCGACCTCGCCCGAAAGCTGCCGCACGGCCTTGAGCAGCGGCAGATAGGTGTCGTCGCTCAGGCGCGAGAGCAGCGGCGCGCCCTCGCGGTAAAATTTGACGATGAAGCGGTAAATGGCCATCTCCTTGCCGGGAAGGCAGGTGAGAAACGCGCGGCGCAGGAAGGGGCCGACTTCCGGACTTCGCTTGTAGAGGCTGCGGTAGATGCGCTGCGCGTGGGCGCGGTCCGTCGTGACCGCGCGAATTTCAAAAAGGGAGGGCTCGTCGTCCCCATCGCGCAAAATCGCGGTGGGGCGTTCTTTTTTTGTGTAGCTTTCAAACACGCAGCAGAGGAGCCCTTCAAAGCTGCCGTCGTATTGATAGATGATCTCGCGCCATGCCATAGCGGCCTCCTTAGCCGACCTGATCGAAAAGGGATAGCTGCTGCGCCTCGGCCTGTGGGAGCGCGCGGCGCTCCACGGCCATCAGGTTTTGCAAAATGCCCTCCTGCGACAGCTTGAGCGGCGAGGCATAGCGCCCGCCACAGGTGAGAAAGTATTGCGCACGCTTCATCACGACGCCGAGCTTTTTGAGGTCCTCCGCGCGCAGCGCGCCCGAGCGGCGCGCGACTAAAATGCGCTTGGCGCTGACAACGCCGATGCCCGGCACGCGCAGCAGCGCTTCATAGTCCGCGCGGTTTACCTCGACGGGGAAGAACTCGGGATGGCGCAGCGCCCAGCAGCACTTGGGGTCAAGGGCAGGATCAAAGTCCGGCGCGCTGTCGTCGAGCAGCTCGTTTGCGCGAAAGCCGTAAAACCGCAGCAGCCAGTCCGCCTGATAGAGCCGGTGCTCGCGCAGCAGCGGCGGCTTGGTGTCGAGCGCGGGCAAAAGCGTGTTCTCGACTACCGGCACATAGGCTGAGTAGAACACGCGCTTTAACCGATAGGAATCGTAAAGCGCCTGCGTGAGATTCAGAATGTGCAGGTCGCTTTCCTTTGTCGCGCCGACGATGAGCTGTGTGCTCTGCCCCGCGGGGGCGAAACGCGGTGCGTGCTTGTATTTGACAAGCTCCTGCTTGCTCTGCTTTGCGCGGTCGCGGATCTGCGTCATCGGGCGCAGGATGGCCTGCTTTGTTTTATTGGGGGCGAGCAGCTTGAGTCCTGCTTCGCTCGGCAGCTCGATGTTCACGCTCAGGCGGTCTGAAAGAAAGCCGAGCTGTTCGACAAGCTCCGGCGACGTGCCGGGGATAGCCTTGGCGTGGATGTAGCCGTTGAAGCGGTACTCGCTGCGCAAAATCGACAGTGCGCGGATCATCAACTCCGTCGTATAGTCCGGCGAGCGCAGCACGCCGGAGGAGAGGAACAGCCCCTCGATATAATTGCGGCGGTAGAATTCAATCGTCAGCTCGGCAAGCTCTTCGGGCGCGAACGTCGCGCGCGGTGTGTCGTTCGTGCAGCGGTTGACGCAGTACTTGCAGTTGTAGCAGCAGTCGTTCGAGAGCAGCACCTTCAAGAGCGTCACACAGCGGCCGTCGGCCGAAAACGTGTGGCAGCAGCCCGCGACGGACGTGGACGTGCAGCCGATCTTGCCCTCCTGATAGCCTCGCCTGGCCCCGCTCGAGGTGCAGGCGGCGTCGTACTTTGCCGCGTCGGAAAGGATCGTGAGCTTGTCGAGAAGGTTCATGTTCTCAGCGGGCGGATCTCGCTCTGCGGCGCTTGGGCTGGTCGAGCAGGAGCAGCGTGTTCATCACCTTGGTGGTGACGACGCTGACGCCGATGAAAACGAAAATAAATGTGGAAGCAGCCATGGAAAATTCCTCCTGATAAATAGAATCTTTGTTCGAGTATGATTATAAATCGAACAAACGTTCTTGTCAACAAAAAATCGAACAAAAAGTCGATTTTTGTCGAACGGAGTTGACCGGAGCACGAAAAAAGGGTAAGATGTGGAAAGATCAGGAAAGGTGAAAACAATATGAGCGATTTTAACGCCCGCTATGCCGCTGCGAGAAAAGCGGCCATTGCGCGGGATTTTGCAAAACTCAACCCTGAACAGCGCCGCGGCGTGCTGACGACCGAGGGCGCGCTGCTGCTGCTCGCGGGCGCGGGCAGCGGTAAGACGACGGTTCTCATCAACCGCGTCGCAAATCTTTTGACCTACGGGCGGGGGAGCGACAGCGCGGATGTGCCGGCGTGGGCGACGGAGGACGACCTTGCATTTTTGGAGAGCTATCCCGAGCATCCGACGAGCGACGAGCGCAGCCGCATGGTGCACCTCTGCACGCTTGAGCCCGCCGCGCCGTGGTCGGTGCTGGCGGTGACATTCACGAACAAGGCGGCAAACGAGCTGAGAGAGAGACTCTCCGCCTTCGGTATCCAGGGCGCGGAGAGTGTTTGGGCGATGACGTTCCACTCCGCCTGCGTGCGCATCCTGCGCCGCGATATCGACCGCCTCGGCTTTTCGCGCGACTTTACGATCTACGACACGGATGACTCCAAGCGCGTCATCAAGGACATTTTGAAAGAGCTGAACATCGACGAGAAGAAGCTCACGCCGCGCGAGGTGCTTTCGGCCATCTCGAACGCAAAGGACGCGATGGAGTCGCATCAGGACTACTCCCGCCGCTGGAAGGACAGCGGCGACTGGCGCAAAGAGGCCATCGCCAAGATCTATACGCGCTACGTGCACCGTCTGGCCGAGGCGAACGCGCTCGACTTTGACGACATCATCCTCCACGCGGTCACGCTGCTGCAGCAGGAGAGCGAGGTGCGCGACTACTACCGCCGCAAGTTCCGCTATGTGCTCATCGACGAGTATCAGGACACGAACCGGCTGCAATACCTTTTGATGAAGCAGCTCGTGGGGGAGAAGGGAAACATCTGCGTCGTCGGCGACGATGACCAGAGCATCTACAAGTTCCGCGGTGCGGATATCACAAACATCCTGAATTTTGAAAAGGAGTACAAGGGCTGCCGCACGATCCGCTTGGAGCAGAACTACCGCTCGACGCAGAACATCCTCGACGCGGCGAATGCGGTCATTAAGAATAACACGGGCCGCAAGGGCAAGACCCTCTGGACCGATGCGGGTGCGGGCGATAGGGTGCTCATCAAGACTGTCTTCAACGAGCAGGACGAGGCGAACTTTGTCGTCAGCAGCATTATGATGGACTACAACCGCGGGCGGAACTGGAAGGAAAATGCCATTTTGTACCGCATGAACGCGCAGTCGAACGCGCTCGAATACGCGTTCAAGCGCAACGGCGTGCCGTATCAGGTCGTCGGCGGGACAAAGTTCTTCGAACGCGCGGAGGTCAAGGACATGCTCGCGTACCTCGCGGTCATCAACAACCCGAGCGACGACTTGAGACTACGCCGCATCATCAACAACCCACCGCGCGGCATCGGCAATACGACGATCGAGCGCGTGCAGGATCTCGCGAGCGAGCAGGGCGTGCCGATGATGGCCGTTTTGCAGCACGCAGGGGAGTACGCCGTGCTCAAGAGCGCGGCGGGCAAGCTCGAGCGCTTCGCCCAGCTCATCGCCGCGCTGCGCGAGATGGCGGACACGATGGAGCTCGCGGAGTTCTATGACGCGGTCTGCGAGCAGACGAGCTATGTGCGCACCCTACAGGAAAAGGGCGACGTGGAGAGCCGTGGGCGGCTCGAGAACGTGCAGGAGCTCAAGTCGAACATCGTTTCGTTCCTCGAAAACGATCCGGAGGATGCGACGCTCTCGGGCTTTTTGAACGAGATCGCACTCTACACCGATCTCGACAGCGCGACGAGCGACAACTGCGTGACGATGATGACGATGCACAGCGCAAAGGGTCTTGAGTTCCCGTGTGTGTATGTCGTCGGCGTGGAGGAGGGCATCTTCCCCGGCGAGCGCGTGCGCTACAACGATGAAGAGGTCGAAGAGGAGCGCAGACTGTGCTATGTCGCGATGACGCGTGCAAAGGAGCGCCTGACGATGACCTGCACGCGCCAGCGCATGCTGTTTGGCCGCACGAGCGTCAGTGAACCCTCGCGTTTTTTGGAGGAGGTCCCGTCGGAGAATGCCGACTGGGTCGGCCGTCAGGCGCAGGGCGCGTCCGGCTTTGGCGACACGAGCTTTGACGAGGGAAGCTCGTATTCTACGCGCGGCTACGGTAGCTACGGTCAGGGCGCGGCGCGCTACGACAGCGTCATGCAGCGCAGACCAAAATCGCAGGCGTCGCAAAAACTCGCGGCGCAGAAGCCCGCCGCCTCCGCGCCGCTGCTTCAGCTTTCCTCCGGCGACCAGATCCACCACAAGACGTTCGGTGATGGAATGGTCGTTTCCGTTGTACCCATGGGCGGCGATGCGCTCATCGAGGTGGCGTTTGATACGGTCGGCACCAAAAAATTGATGCTGAAAACAGCGGGGGTACATATTACTAAGTTGTGATTGCCCCACACCGTGTGGGGATGCGGATAAGGGGGCCATTCTCTCACGTGAGAGAATGGCCCCCTTTGACCCCCAAGAGAACGCGAGGGGAGCTCCCCTCGCCCCCCGACATTGCCGGTCTGGGGCTTGAAGAGCTGCACGCGCTGCGCAATCAGGTGCGGTGTACATGGCTTCGCCATGAAT
>ERZ1108170.1260-NODE-1260-length-16832-cov-6.902843_pt1 | contig 16832 bp, 14 predicted proteins | sample MGYA00403705_ERZ1108170 | MGnify/ENA primary metagenome ERZ1108170 (study PRJEB35170, sample SAMEA104062422) | human gut metagenome | biome: human gut; feature: human-associated habitat; material: faeces | place: Denmark | collected 2012-06-15 ...
TCTAGACAGATCGTCGTTTAATACAGAACCCGGCTTACGGTCCATCTCGTTTTCCATGTTTGGTTTTGTCTGAGCTGCTGCGGAGGCCCCGCAGCGGCTCTTTTTGTTTGTTCCCGCAACTTTTACCACTCTGTGACTTTCCGTTTGGCCCGGAGTGTGGTATACTATGTGCACCACGGCGATTCATCTGTCCGCCGTGGTCAAACACAACAGACAGGATGTGAAATCCTCCGATGAAAGATGGTTTTTTGAAAGCAGCTGCTCTCTCGCCCGCGCTGCGGGTGGCGGACTGCGCCTATAACACAGAGCAGATCCTTCAGGAGCTGCGCACCGCCTCCGCACGCGGCGTGAAGCTGGCCGTATTCCCGGAATTCTGCCTCACCGGCTACACCTGCGGCGACCTGTTTTTGCAGCGCACGCTGCAGCAGGGTGCACTGACCGGCCTGCAGACGCTTCTGGACGCCAGCCGGGAGCTGGACGTCGTGGCGCTGGTGGGCCTGCCGCTGCTGGTGCGGGGCAAGCTGTACAACTGCGCCGCCGTGCTCTGCCGCGGCCAGCTGCTGGGCCTTGTCCCTAAGACGTACCTGCCCAATTACGGCGAGTTCTACGAAAAGCGCCAGTTCACCCCCGGCTCCACCGAGGTCGAGACCCTCACGGTCTGCGGCCAGCAGGTGCCCTTTGGCACCTCGCTGCTCTTCCGCTGCCGCGAGATGCCCAGCTTCGTGCTGGGCGTGGAGCTTTGCGAAGACCTGTGGAGCGCGCTCCCGCCTTCCACCTTCCACGCGCTGGCCGGGGCCACCGTCATTGCGAACCTCTCCGCCAGCGACGAGACGGTCGGCAAGGCGGAGTACCGCCGGGCGCTGGTGGCCAACCAGTCCGCCCGCCTGCTCTGCGGCTACCTGTATGCCTCCGCCGGGCACGGTGAGAGCACTCAGGACATGGTGTTCGCAGGCCACGACCTCATTGCGGAAAACGGCACCCTGCTGGCTGAAACGGCTCCCTTTGCAGGCGGTCACGCCGAGACGGAGCTGGACTGCCAGCGGATGGAATCCGAGCGGGCCCGCAACACCAGCTTCGAGCCTTCCGCCGACGGCTATCAGACCGTGGACTTCAGCCTGACGCTGGCTGACACCGCCCTGACCCGCTTCGTGGACCCGACCCCCTTTGTACCCGGCGACCCGCAGCGCCGCGCTGAGCGCTGCGAGCTCATCCTGAAGATGCAGGCCGACGGTCTGGCCAAGCGGCTGGAACATGCCCACGCCAAAACGGCCGTCATCGGCATCTCCGGCGGGCTGGACAGCTGCCTTGCTCTGCTGGTGGCCGTCCGCGCCATGAAGCAGCTCCGCCGCCCCACCACCGATGTGCTGGCCGTGACCATGCCCTGCTTCGGCACCACCCGGCGCACCCGCAGCAACGCGGAGATCCTGTGTGAGGAGCTGCACGTTTCCTTCTCCGAGATCGACATTGCCAACACGGTCCACAGCCACTTTGCCGACATCGGCCAGGACGAGAGCGTGCTGGACGTCACCTTCGAGAACGGTCAGGCCCGCGTCCGCACACTGGAGCTGATGGACACCGCCAACCGCACCGGCGGCCTCGTGGTGGGCACCGGCGACCTCTCGGAGCTGGCGCTGGGCTGGGCCACCTACAACGGCGACCACATGAGCATGTACGGCGTGAATGCCGGGGTGCCCAAAACGCTGGTGCGCCACCTCGTCCGGTACGAAGCCGACATTGCCGCCACCGATGCGCTCAGGACCGTGCTGCTGGACATCCTCGACACTCCCGTCTCCCCCGAACTGCTGCCCGCAAAGGACGGCGAGATCGCGCAGAAGACGGAAGACCTGGTCGGCCCGTATGAGCTGCACGACTTTTATCTCTATTATGTGCTGCGCTTCGGCTTCAGCCCGGCCAAGATCTTCCGGCTGGCCAAAGCTGCCTTTGCAGGCCGGGCCGAATACCCGGACGAAGTGCTGTACAAATGGCTGCGCAACTTCTACTGGCGGTTCTTTGCCCAGCAGTTCAAGCGCAGCTGCCTGCCCGACGGCCCCAAGATCGGCAGCGTGACCCTCTCGCCCCGCGGCGACTGGCGGATGCCCAGCGATGCGGCGGCAGCGCTCTGGCTGGCCGAACTCGAACAACTGTTTCCGCACAAAGGATGACCCATGAAACCACATTCCAAGCTTTTCGTCAACCTGATCTTTGTTCTGGCCGTGCTGGCCATTGCGGGCGTTCTGTTCGCCCTGCGGGCCGCACACGCCACCGGCAGCACCCTGGAAGCCGAGCTTATTTACGGCGACGCCAACACGGTGCAGAAGTTTTCTCTGGACAACGACGCCACCTATGATGTGGACACCGGTTACTACACCGTCCACATCGAGGTGAAGGACGGGGCCGCCCGCTTTGTGGATTCGCCCTGCCCGGACCACATCTGCGAAAGTTTCGGCTGGCTTTCGGCGGAAGATCAGACCGCCACCTGCCTGCCCGCTCGCGCCGTGCTGACCATCGCGCCGCTGTCCTGAGGACACAGTCAAAAGGAGAATTTCCATGTTCGATGAAAAAGACACCACCCGGCACATCCACCGGGGCGCACGGAAGGACCCGGACCGCACCGTTGAGGTGGACAGCTCCGCATTTTTTGCGCCGCAGACTGCCCAGCCGGTGACGCCGCCGCCCTCCAAAAAGCCGCCCCGGCAGAACAGCTCCCCGGCCCGGCCACCCCAAAAGCCCAGCAAAAAGAAAGGCTCCGGCTCGAAATTCGGGTCGTTCCTGCTGGTCTTGCAGGCCGTTCTCAGCGTGGCAGCCTTCGTGCAGCTCTGCCGCACCCGGATGCTTCCCGCGCTCTACCTCGTCATCATTGCAGCACTGCTGGCCCTGTTCTGGCTGCTGGTCAAGCGCTGCCAGGAGTACAGGACCCCCGGCAGAGTCTCCCGCGTCTTCTCGGTCTTCCTGTGCGCGGCGCTGGCCCTCGGCTGCGTCTGGGCACAGCAGGGCCTTGCCGCGCTGGGCAGCGTGACCTCCGGCCTGCTCACCGGTGCCGAGGCGAATAAGATCACCAAGGAGCCGTTCGTCGTCTACCTCAGCGGCGTGGACACCCGCGGAGAGCTGACCGAAAAGGCCCGCAGCGATGTGAACATCCTGGCCGTGGTCAACCCCGCCACCAAGCGGGTGGCCCTCATCAACACCCCGCGCGACTACTACGTCGATCTGGCGGGCACCAGCAGCAAGGACAAGCTGACCCACGCCGGTATGTACGGCGTGGAGACCAGCATGGCCACCCTGGGCAACCTCTACGGCGTGAATGTAGAGCACTACATCCGCATCAATTTTGCGGGCTTCATCAGCATCATCGACGCGGTGGGCGGTGTGGATGTCTACTCCGACCAGGCATTCACCTCGGTGGGCAGCCCCGGTTACTATGACCCCACCACCTTTGCCGAGGGCTGGAATCATCTGGACGGCAAGAGCGCACTGGCCTTTGCCCGCGAGCGCCACGCCTTCGCTTCCGGCGACATCCAGCGCGGCATCAACCAGATGAAGGTCATCGACGCCATGGCGAACAAGCTCAAGTCCCCCACCGTCCTGATGAGCTTTTCCAAGCTGATGGACGCCGTGTCGGACTGCTTCGTCACCAGCCTGTCGCAGGAGCAGATCTCCGCGCTGGTCCGGATGCAGCTGAGCGACCTCGCCAACTGGGATATCCAGAGCTACTCCGTTACCGGTTCCAGCGGCAAGAGCTCCCAGTGCTACTCCGCTAAGGGGCAGAGCCTCTACGTCATGAAACCGGACGAAAGCTCGGTGGCGCAGGCCAAGGAGCTGATTGCCTCCGTGCTGGGCGGTGAGGGCACGGTCAGCGACACCCAGCAGACTCCGGAGAAGACCGAAGTCCACACGCCGACGGCAGACCCCAACGCCGCCGTTTCCGTGCCGGAGACCCCGGCGGACAGCGTCGTCCTGGACGAGCCTGCGGAGAGCGTCCCGGAAGAGACCCCTGCCAGCAGCGAGCAGCCCGCAGAGGCTCCGGCTGAGACCCCTGCCGAAACCCCGGCCGGCAACGAACCGTCTGCCTCCACCGAAGTGCCCGCCGAGGAGCCCCCTGCCGAGAGCAGCAGCTCCACTGAAGCACCGTCCATCTCTCTGCCCACACAGGAGCAGGTCGAGCAGGCCGCCTCCTCGCTCCATCAGGCGGCGTCCACCGTTCTGGATGCCCTGTTCGGTTCCAGCAGCTCCGCAGAATAAGACCCCGCTACAAAAAAAGTCCCGACCAGACCGGTCGGGACTTTTTCTTGTTTCATGTTGGAGCGGATTATTCAGCGGACTCCAGCTCGAAGGTCTTGACGGAGGCGGTGCCGTTGCGGCCAGCCTTGTCGGCGCGCAGATACTGGCGGGTGGTCTCGCCGTTTGCGGTCACATCTGCCACATACACGGTGTTCTCCTCAGCCTCGATGGGGAACTCCTCAACCATGCCCTTCATGGGCAGGGCGCTCAGGTCGTCGTATGCGCCGTTCAGCTTCCACAGCTTCATGGTGTCGCCGTTGGAGAGGGTGAACTCGCCGTAGCAGTCGGCATCGTAGGTCTTACCGTTCACTTCGAGGGACTCGGTGCTGACCACGCTGGCGGCGGCAGCCTCGCTGGATGCGGCCTCCGAAGCAGCCACAGAAGAGGCAGCCTCGCTGGAAGCAGCAGAGGAAGCGGTGGAGGAAGCGGTGGAAGATGCGGTGCTGGAGCAGCCGGTCACAGCAAAAGCCAGAACAGCAGCGGCCAGTGCCAGACCCATTGCACGATTCAGTTTCATTGTATGATCTCCTTTGTTTGAACCAATCCTTTTTCTGTCCGGAAGCAGGAGCAGTTCTGCTCTTTCCTCACGAACAGGCACAGGGCCTAGTCTACCACAACCACAACCATACTTCAAGCATCTTTGGCGCATTTGTTTTCAAACTGTGACTTTTACTTCCGGATCTTCTCCCATACGCTCTGGCCGTCCAGGGTCGAAGCGTCCACGCCGAGGTACTCGCAGACGGTGTGGGCGATGGTGCCGAAGCAGAGCTTCGTGCCCAGGTCCACGCCGGGCTTGACGCCCCTGCCGCAGATGAGGTACGGCACATACTCGCGGGTGTGGTCGGTGGTTTTGGTATAGGACGGGTCGCAGCCGTGGTCTGCCGTGATCATCAGCAGGTCGCCCTCCCGCATACCGGGGATGAAGTCAGCCAGGAACGCATCGAACTCGGTGGCAGCGGCGGCATAGCCCGCCACGTCGCGGCGGTGGCCGTAGAGCATATCAAAATCGACGAGGTTCACAAAGGCCAGGCCCTCAAAATCGCGGGTCTGCAAGGCTTTGGTGAAGGCGATGCCGTTGGTGTTGCCGGTGGTCTTGATCTTCTCGGTCACGCCCTCGCCATCAAAGATATCGAAGATCTTGCCCACGGCGATGACGTCCTTGCCTGCGTCTTTCAGCAGGTCGAGCATGGTGGCGCGGGGCGGCTTCAGGCTCAGGTCGTGGCGGTTGGTGGTGCGGTAGAAGGTATCGGCGGTGCGGCCCAGGAAGGGGCGGGCAATGACGCGGCCCACGCCATACTCGCCCTTGAGCATCTCGCGGGCGATCTCGCAGTAACGGTACAGCTCGTGCACCGGCACCAGCTCTTCGTTGGCGGCCACCTGGAACACGCTGTCGGCACTGGTGTAGACGATGAGGGCGTTTTCCTTCATGGCCTGCTCGCCGTAGTCCTTCAGCACCTGGGTGCCGGAATAGGGCTTATTGCAGAGCACCTTGTGGCCGGTTTTTTCCTCAAACTCGTGGATGAGCTCTGCGGGGAAGCCCTCCGGGAAGGTGGGCAGCGGCTTCGGGCTCACCACACCGGCGATCTCCCAGTGGCCGATGGTGGTGTCCTTGCCCATGCTCTGCTCCTGCAGGCGGGCAAAGGAACCGGTGGGAGCGGCGGTCTTTTCCCCGGCGGTCACACCGTCAATGTTGAACAGGCCCAGCTTTTGCAGGTTGGGGCAGTTGAAGTTGGGATGCTTTGCAATGGCTCCCAGCGTGTTGGTGCCCTCGTCGCCAAAAGCGGCGGCATCCGGCTCGGCGCCGATGCCAAAGCTGTCGAGCACGATCAGAAAGACACGTTTTTCCATCTTGGTTTTCTCCATTTCTTCCGGGTCAGCCCGGATAAGTGACACTTTTACCTGCCACCATTATAAGCAAAAACAGGCCCGTTTGCAAGGGCTGTCTTTCCATGCTGCACAGCTGTCCTGACGGGCAGGATCTTAGCCATTTCTTTAACGATTTCTCTGTGCAAAATCCGCAAAATTACCGCGTCCCTGCGTCAAACATCTGTTCAAACCTCCCGGCATGCAAAAAAGTTGTATTCATCCTGAAATTTCACTTGCTCTCTTGTCAGAAAGTGATTATAATAGTAGTTGGTAAAGTTTTGGATTTTCACTTTACCGTACATTCCAACCCACAGCACGGGGAGTTTTCCCTGTTGGTCGTGTGCGCGGGCCGTTCTGCATGACAGCAGACAGCCTGCTGCAAAATAAATGAGAGAGTGAGAACGTAGACGGAGGTATTTTGAATGAGAAAAACGAAAATTATCTGCACCCTGGGCCCTTCCACCGACAAGGACGGCGTCCTGCGTGAACTGATCGCCAACGGCATGAATGTTGCCCGCTTCAACTTCTCCCACGGCTCCCACGAGGAGCACAAGGGCCGTCTGGACCTGCTCAAGTCCCTGCGCGAGGAGCTGGGCAAGCCCGTGGCTGCTCTGCTGGACACCAAAGGCCCTGAGATCCGCCTGAAGGACTTCAAGAACGGCACCGAGATGCTGGAAGCCGGCCAGACCTTCACCCTGACCACCCGCGATGTGGAGGGCACCAAGGAGATCTGCTCCATCACCTACAAGGATCTGCCTCAGGATGTGGCCCCCGGCGGCACCATCATGCTGGATGACGGCCTGATCAAACTGCAGATCCAGACCGTGAACGATACCGACATCGTCTGCACTGTGCTGAACAACGGCAAGATCAAGAACAAGAAGGGCGTCAACGTGCCCGGTGTGCATCTGTCCATGCCGTATATGAGCCAGCGCGATAAGGACGATATCATCTTCGGCATCGAGCAGGGCTTTGATTTCATCGCTGCTTCCTTTGTGCGCACCGCACAGGACGTGTACGAGATCCGCAACCTGCTGAACGAGTACGACTCCAACATCCGCATCATCGCTAAGATCGAGAACCGTGAGGGTGTGAACAACATCGACAGCATCCTGGCTGCCGCCGACGCCGTCATGGTGGCCCGCGGCGACCTGGGCGTCGAGATCGACTTTACCGAGCTGCCCGGCATCCAGAAGAACATCATCGAGCGTTCCTTCTCCTTCGGCAAGCCCATCGTCACCGCTACCCAGATGCTGGACAGCATGATGGTGAACCCCCGCCCCACCCGCGCCGAGATCTCGGACGTGGCAAACGCCATCTACGACGGCACCTCTGCCATCATGCTGTCCGGTGAGACCGCTGCCGGTGCCTACCCCGTGGAGGCCCTTAAGACCATGTCCGCCATCGCCGAGCGTACCGAGACCGAGAACCATGCCCGCGTGGAGTACCTGACCGAGGCCACCAACGGCAAGATCAGCGTGAGCGATGCGACCGCACACGCCGCCTGCCTGACCGCCAAGGACGTGAACGCCGCTGCCATCGTCACCGTGTCCGAGTCCGGCACCACTGCCCGCCTGCTGAGCAAGTACCGCCCGCAGCAGCCCATCATCGCCTGCGTCATGAAGGAGCAGGTGCAGCGTCAGCTGTCCCTGAGTTGGGGCATCACCTCCCTGATGATGCCTCTGGCGCACAGCACCGACGAGCTGATCGAAATGTCCACCGCCCTGGCCAAGGAAAACGGCTTCCTGCACAACGGTGAGCTGGCCGTGGTGACCGCCGGCGTGCCCGTGGGCATTTCCGGCACCACCAACATGATCAAGATCCACATGGTGGGCAACTGCCTGGCCACCGGTGTGGGCGTCGGCCCGGAGAACGCCGAGGTGTCCAACGCCACCGGCAAGGCCTGCGTGTGCCGCACCCTGGACGAGGTGCGTGCCAAGTTCAAGCCCGGCATGGTGCTGGTGGTGCCTTCCACCAGCAACGAGATGCTGAACTATGTGCGCGACGCCGCCGCTCTGGTGGTGGAGGAGCCCGGCCTGAACAGCCATGCCGCCATTGTCGGCAAGGCTCTGCTCAAGCCCACCGTCGTGGGTGCCGTGGGTGCCACCTCTCACATCCGTGACGGCCTGATGATCGCTGTGGACTGCGCACACGGCAGCGTGCAGCGCCTGCAGGCCTGAGAAAGAGGGCGACACAATGGAACGCATTGCGAGCTTCTGTGTTGACCATACCAAGCTGGACCGGGGCATGTACCTGAGCCGTCAGGACGGCGACGTGCTCACTTGGGACATCCGCATGAAGAAGCCCAACCAGGGCGATTACTTGTCCACGGCCGCTGCCCACACGCTGGAGCACCTGTTTGCCACCTACGCACGCAATAGTGCCTTCCAGGATGGTGTGATCTACGTGGGCCCCATGGGCTGCCGCACCGGCTTTTACCTGCTGACCCGCGGCCTGACCCCTGCGCAGGCTTTGGAGCTGACCGTGGAGTCCTTCCGCTTTATGGCCGCCTTTGAGGGTGCCGTGCCCGGTGCCAGCGAAGTGGAGTGCGGCAACTACCGCGACATGGATCTGCCTGCCGCCAAGGCCGAGGCTGCTGCCATGCTGCCGGTTCTGGAAGCCCTGACCGCCGACCGTCTGCACTACTGAGCCTCTGTGCCGGAACTCTAGACAAACAACAAAACCCGGAACTTCCTGTCGGACAGGAAGTTCCGGGTTTTTGGTTTTGTTCGGTTTATTCGTCCGGGTCGCCGCGCTCGGGCATGGTGCGCAGCTCCCGCACCAGCATGGCGCGCAGCTGGTACTGATGCTGCTCGGACGCAAGGTCGGCTCCGGCATGCAGCTCCACCTCCGGTGCCCGCCCATCGTCCGTGTACAGCGGCACCGTGACCACGGCCTGGGTGCCCTTTTCCGGGGCACACTCCACGCTCAGCCCCCAGCCCATGCGGCGGCAGCACTCGCGGCAAAGCAACAGCCCCAGCTGAGCCCCACCCAGAAAGCTGCGCCGGTTTTCCAGCCAGGCTTCCTGGCTGCCCTCCGGCAGACCGCAGCCATTGTCCCGCACAGTCAGCTGCCACATGGTCTCGCTGCGGCGCAGCAGGATCCTCACCGTGCCGCCCTCGCGGCAGGCACGCAGCGCGTTGGACAGCAGATGCAGACACAGCAGCTCCACATCATCCCGGTCAGCCAGCACACGGCAGGCCGTCCAGCCGCCGTAGTCCAGCTCCAGGGTGACTCCCAGCTGCGCACGCACCATGTCGGCCTGGGCCGCCACCTGCTGCAGCAGCTCGCACAGATCCAGCGGGTAAAGCTTAGGCGGCTGCCCGGCACGCAGAAATTCCAGCGCAGACAGCAGTTCGTTGATGGTCCGTTCCAGCTTGGCCGTGGCCGCGCTGATGTCGCTGACTGCCTGCAGGGACTGGGCGTCTGCCCCCACGCGGGCCAGATGCTGCTCCAGATACTCGCAGTTGCGCCCGATCAGTCCCAGCGAATGGAAGCAGGCATCCTCCACCGCCTGCTGCGGGATGGCCTGCGCCGTCAGCTCCTGCGCTGTATTCTGCTGTGCCTGCTCCATTGCTACCGCCTCCAAGACTGTGTGCGTTATTCCCTGCTCTTCTGCTGGATGAGATACCGTTTGATTGCATAGATCAGCTTGCCCGTAGTGGGCTTTTCCGCTTCAAAGCCGCTTTCAGCCTTGAACTGCGTCCAGCCCTCGGCCGGTTTTGCTTCCAGCTGGTCGATCATGCGCCGGATGCCGCTGTCCACGGCCGAGACCGAAACACCGTACTGCTCACTGACCGCCTGCAGGATCTCCTTGCGGATGGCCAGCTTCTGCGAGGTGCCGTAGACCACGCCCACCGCACTGGTCAGATAGCTGCAATTGATGTCCGGGATGCGGATGCCCCAGCTGTGGTACAGCTGCTGGCACTGCTGCTCGGTGCGCTGCCACTGCTGGCCCGGCATCCGGTACAGCTCCCGCAGCAGGTTCTTGAGCTCCATGCGCTCCACGCAGCAACAGCTGCCGGAATCCTCCATGCGCAGTGCCGAGCTGTTCTTGCGCCGGCCCTCGTCGAACAGCATCAGCAGCGGCTTGTGCTCCAGCTTGCGCAGTTCCATCATGAACTCGATGCTGCTCATATCCTCCATCTGGCTGCACAGCACCACGATGTCAAAATTGTGGCCCTGCTGCAGCTCCTGCAGCAGTTTGTGTCCGTTCAGAAAGCAGGTACAGGCCAGCACTGGGTTCTGTTCTTCCAGATAGTTTTTCTGTACCCGAAGCTCCTTGCGGTCATAGCTTGCAAGGGCGACCTGCAGCACATCTGCCGTCCGCTCATTGTCCACGCCACGCGCCGCCTTCCTGTTCGGTCTGCTGTGCCGCATCCAGCTCCGCCACCACGTCCTGCCAGATCTCCGGCTGAACGCCATTCTCACACAGATATTGCAAAACACGGTAGCCAAACTCCGGTGCAACGGCCATATACTTGCTGTCCATGCGCTGGCTGCTGCCGGTACGGCAAAGCGTCAGGCGACAGCCGGTTTCGCCGTCCGGGTCAAGGGAGTAAACCAGCGTATATGCCTGCTGCAACCCGGCGATGGCAGAAAACTGCCGGACCATGGGTGAAAACGTACGTTCCATAGAAATTCCTCCTTGCTACAAGGCATTGCGACGTTTTTAGTGCATTTCCTTGTTTTTCCTTTTTTATTGTATGGAGCAGGAAGGAACCATTCAACCCTGAAAAAGTGTCTAAAAGTGTCAGACTGTTTTTCTGTTCGATTTTGCGTCGTGTTGTTTTGCTTTCCGACGTTTTTACAAATCATGCTGCCTGTGCCGCACCGCATTTTCATCGTTCCGGATGGTTTGCACGGCTTTTTTCAGTACCCTTACAATAACACGAACGTCGCAGGATTGCAACCCCTGCCGCCGGGTTGGGAAAATTTTCCTCTCTGACCCGGCCAGAACAGAGAATTTCTGCTTCTGCTTCCGGAAACACTTTCTTTTCCATACACAGTTTTTTCATATAGATTTGCTAAAATCATCTCGATTCTTCTGTGTAGTCTGCGCGCCTTTTGGCCCGCAGCGGCACAGCTGTCCGTTCCTCACCTCTCCGGCCCCGGCCGGAACCTTTTCCCCAGAAAGGCACACACATGCTACAAATCAAACAGATCTGCAAACAGTACAAGACCGGCGATCTCGTGCAGAATGCGCTGAACAATGTCAGCCTGAACCTGCGTGATAACGAATTCGTCGCCATCCTCGGCCCCAGCGGCTCCGGCAAAACTACCCTGCTGAACATTATCGGCGGTCTGGACCGGTATGACAGCGGCGATTTGATCATCAACGGCATCTCCACCAAAAAGTACACCGACCGCGACTGGGACTCCTACCGCAACCACACCATCGGCTTCGTGTTCCAGAGCTACAACCTCATTCCCCACCAGACCGTGCTGGCCAACGTGGAGCTGGCACTGACCATCTCCGGCGTATCGGGTGCCGAGCGCCGCCGCCGGGCCACCGAGGCGCTGCAGAAAGTGGGGCTGGGCAACCAGCTGCACAAGCACCCCACCGAGATGTCCGGCGGCCAGATGCAGCGGGTGGCCATCGCCCGCGCCCTTGTCAACAACCCGGACATCCTGCTGGCCGACGAGCCCACCGGCGCACTGGACAGCGAGACCAGCATCCAGGTCATGGAGCTGCTGAAGGAAGTGGCCAAAGACCGCCTCGTCGTCATGGTCACCCACAACCCGGAGCTGGCCCACCAGTACGCCACCCGCATCGTCCAGCTGAAGGACGGCGTCATCCGCTCCGACACCGACCCCTTCGAGCCGGACGCCGCCCAGCTTGCCCCGCCGGTGCACAAGAGCATGGGCCGCTCGTCCATGTCTCCCCTCACCTCGCTGAGCCTGAGCTTCAACAATCTGCTGACCAAAAAGGCCCGCACCCTGCTCACGGCCTTTGCCGGTTCCATCGGCATCATCGGCATCGCGCTCATCATCTCCCTGTCTGCAGGCGTCAACCAGTATATCGACGATACCGAACGCTCCACCCTGTCCGAATATCCGCTGCAAATTCTCAGCAGCGGCATGGACCTGACCTCGATGCTCACCTCCGGCTCGCCGGCGTCCGCTTCCGGCACGACCGCCGAGGAAGGGATGGTCCCGGTGCGGCAGCTCATCACCCAGATGGTGGCGGGCATCACCTCCAACGACCTGAAGTCCCTCAAGACCTATCTCGAAAGCGACGACTGCACCATTGCCGAGGATGCCACCTCCATCGAGTATTCTTACAATGTGCAGCCCCAGATCTACCGGGAAGACGCCGACGGCTCCATCCGTCAGGTGAACCCGGATTCCTCCCTCTCCAGCCTGGGCATCAGCTCCACAAGCTCCACCAACAACATGATGTCCTCCATGATGAACACCAGCGTGTTCTATCAGCTGCCCGAAAGCGATGAACTCTACAACTCCCAGTACGAGGTCAAGGCGGGCCGCTGGCCGGAGAAGTACAACGAATGCGTTGCTGTGCTGGGTGCCGACGGCACCATCACCGACTATGCGCTGTACGCCCTCGGCCTGCGGGACAGCGCCGAGCTGGACAAGATGATCCAGCAGTTCGCCCAGAACCAGAACGTCGATGTCCCCACCGACTTCAAGACCTATCGGTACAGCGATTTCATCGGCATCCAGTTCAAACTGGTCAACGCGGCCGACCGCTATCTGCGCGACGACGACCACAACGCCTGGGTGGACAAGTCCGACGACAAGGACTTCATGAAGAGCCTTGTCGCATCCAGCGAGACCCTGACCGTGGTGGGCGTCGTGCAGCCCAAAGAGGATGCCTCTGCTTCCATGCTGTCCTCCGGCATCGCCTATCCGGCCGCCCTCACCCAGCACGTCATCGCCGCCGCAGCCGACTCTCAGATGGTCAAAGACCAGCTGGCCTCCCCTGCCATCAATGTGATGAACGGCGAGCCCTTCGGCACCGAAGACGCTTCCGCCTTTGATATGAGCAGCCTGTTCCGCATCGACACCGACATGCTCAAGAGCGCCTTCCAGTTCGACACCAGCAAGCTGAATTTCGACCTCAGCGGTGCATTCGATTTGGACAACGGTTCGGTCGATCTCGGCTCGCTGCTCGACCCCGACGATTTCCAGCTGGATCTGGATCTGACCGAAACGCCTGATCTGGACATGAGCACCCTGACCGACCTCTTTGCCAACATGGACCTTTCCGTCTCCGAAGACAAGATGCAGGAGCTGGCCCAGAAGGTTCTGGTCGGCTACAAGGACTATGTCATCGGGAACGGCATCCTGAACCTGAACAAGATCAGCTTCTCCCAGTACCTCAAGAGCGATGCCTTCAAGACCCTGATGAACGACGCCATGGGCGAACTGTTTGACCAGGACGCCCTGCAGGCCCAGTTCTCGGAGGCCATGCAGACGGCGATGTCCACCCTCATGGAAAGCTACTCGTCCCAGATCTCCGAGACGCTGCAAACCCAGCTGGGCAGCGCGATGCAGACGGCCATGACCAAGCTGATGACCCAGATGAGCCAGAACATCCAGAGTCAGATGCAGCAGAGCTTCTCCCAGCTGGGCAGCCAGATGGAGAGCGCGCTGAAGATCGACGCCACAGCCTTCCAGAAGGCCATCCAGTTCAACATGAGCGAGGACGACCTGACCGACCTGATGAAGTCGGCCATGCTCTCCTCCACCGCCACCTATGACAGCAACCTGCAGACGCTGGGCTATGCCGACCTCGACGCCCCCAGCCAGATCAAGATCTATCCGCAGGACTTTGACCACAAGGCGTCCGTCGTGGCCAAGCTCGACGCTTATAACGACAACATGCGGTCCCAGGGCGCGGACGACAAGGTCATCCAGTACACCGACGTCGTCGGCACCCTGATGACCTCCGTGACCGAGATCATCAACATGATCTCCAACATGCTGGTCGCCTTCGTCTCCATCTCGCTGGTGGTCTCGTCCATCATGATCGGCGTCATCACCTATATCAGTGTGCTTGAACGCCGCAAGGAGATCGGCATCCTGCGTGCCATCGGCGCGTCCAAGCGGAACATCTCCGAGGTGTTCAACGCCGAGACCTTCATCATCGGTCTGTGCTCCGGCGTGATGGGCGTCGTGCTGAGCGAGATCCTGCTCATCCCCGGCAATATGCTCATCCAGAAGATCTCCAACGGCACCAACGTGGTCGCCCGCCTGCCGCTGAACGCAGCCCTTGTGCTGATTGTTCTGGCCACCGTGCTGACCATCCTCGGCGGCTTCATCCCCGCCAAGGGCGCTTCCCGTTCCGACCCCGTCAAGGCCCTGCGGTCGGAATAAGTCGCTGAAAAAGAAAGACCCTCTCCGTCATTGCTTCGCAATGCCACCTCTCCCGATGGGCGAGGTCTTGTGCTGTATTTTACGGCACAAGAAAAGCTCCCCCTTTCGGGGGAGCTGGTGAACGAAGTGAGACTGAGAGGGTTTTCTATTTTACCACTCGGTGTCGTCGGCCCCATCCGCACCCACGGTGGTGGCGACTCTGGCGCGGCGGAACATGCTCTCTACCACAGCGCAGTACTTATCGGCCAGGCAGACGATGATGGCTTCGCGGCAGGTGGGCACATGCCGGAAGGTCAGCGGCCACATGTGGCTCTGGATGATGTCCTGCTCCTTCTTCGTGATATGGAAGTAGTGCTCCGCATTCACGCAGGCCGAACCGGGGTGCGAAAAGCCGTGCATCTCAAACAGGCGGCGGATGCCATGGAAGCTGCTCGTCTTGTGCCAGTCGTACAGATAAAAATCGTGCAGAAAGCCGCCCACTGCCAGCGCGGTCTCGTCGGCACCCAGATGGAAGCGGCGGTTGAGCCAGAAGCTGACCAGCACCACATTTTTGCAGTGCTGATAGGTGGTCACGTCGCCATGCTGGATGAACTCCCGCATCTCCTGCACTTTGGGATGGTGGTCGTACTGTTCCAGAATGGCGTAAAGCTGCTCACGTTCAGTCTGAGAAAGCTGCATTGCTTGGGGTCCCTTTCCTCTTAAAAATCAACATCAGGAGCGGAGCTGGACGGGGTTGGAATTGCCGAAGTTCTCGGCGCTGCTGGGGTTCTCGCGCTTCAGGCTCATGTCCACCAGATACTGCCGGCTGCCGTCGCCCATGGCGTCCAGCTCCGCGAGCTTGGCCTTGGCGGACTCCACATCCGGATACCACTGGATGAGGAAGAAGTTCTCTGCCTCGACGCCGTAATAGATCCACTGGCCGTCTGCCCGGAGCAGGTCGTCCAGATGGTCCACCTCTTCGCCGTCCGGCAGACCGAGGCCCTCCTCGGCATAAAGGCTCTCCGGCTCCACCTGGAGCACCTCGATCACCTGAATGGCGCTCTGAAGATATTCATCCTGCGAGATGCTCTTGTCGGAGAGCTCCCAGCCCGTCAGGAATGCCTGCATCATCAGGTTCTTGACAGAAATTTCCGGCCGCATTGCCATAAATGTTCCCTCTTCCTTCCGGGCGGTGTGCCCGGCGTTTGTTTTCGCTGACCAGTATACGCTAAAATTTGTTGCAGGTCAACTATTTTTTCATGAATTTTTTGTAGAACTGTACAAATCCAGTTTATTCCAGATGGAAGTTGAAGGTGTCGTTCAGCCATTCCACCGCCAGCTGCACCCAGTGGGCACGGTGGGCACTGGCGGCATCCACCTCTGCGGTGGAGATGCTGGTGCCGTGGACCCCCTTCTCGAACAGATGCGCCTCACAGGGGACATGGTTCTTCCGCAGCGCTGCAAGGAGGAGCAGGGTGTTTTCCACCGGGACGGTGGCGTCCTCCATCGTGTGCCAGACGAAGACCGGCGGCGTATCCGGCGTGATCTTTCCTTCCAGCCCGAATCTCTGGTGCTCCGCCCGGTCTTCGCTGCCCGAAAGCTGCACAAAGCTGCCCCGGTGGGCATACTCCCCCGCCGTGATGACCGGATAGGCCAGCAGCACGGCATCCGGCTTCCGGCTGCGGTCTGCCGCCTCGCCGGGGCAGTCGAGCACCGCACCGGACAGCGCCAGGTGCCCGCCCGCCGAAAAGCCGCAAACGGCGATCCGGTCCGGCAGGATGCCCCAGCGTTCTGCGTTCTGCCGCAGCAGCCCGATGGCCGCGCGGAGCTGGCGCAGCGGCTGGTGATTCCGTGCCCCCTCGCCCACACTGTAGGTCAGCACGGCGGCGTGATACCCTGCCGCTGCAAACTGCAGCGCCACCGGGTCGGCCTCGCGGGCACTGACGTGTTCGTACCCGCCGCCGGGCACCACCAGCACCAGCGGACGGCGCAGCGCGTTCGGCATGGCCGGGTCCGGGCTGCGCAGATAAAGTTCCAGCTTCCCTCCACCGGGAAGCGCGCACATTTCAAACGGCATCGAAGTCATTCCTTTCCGACTTTGTCGGGACTATTATAATGGGTTTGGAGCCGGAATGCAAAGAGAACCGCAAACATTTCTGAACTTTTTATGAAACCCCTTGATTTTTGATGCGAAGCGGTGTATATTAGCACTCGAAAGTTACGAGTGCTAAGACGTCATCCCAAACTCCGGCTCTCTGGCACCGAATCTGAACAAAAGAGGTTTTGTATTATGGCGAAGAAAGAATTTCAGGCGGAAAGCAAAAAGCTGATGGACATGATGATCAACTCCATCTACACCAACAAGGAGA
>ERZ1108170.1271-NODE-1271-length-16722-cov-6.440451_pt1 | contig 16722 bp, 14 predicted proteins | sample MGYA00403705_ERZ1108170 | MGnify/ENA primary metagenome ERZ1108170 (study PRJEB35170, sample SAMEA104062422) | human gut metagenome | biome: human gut; feature: human-associated habitat; material: faeces | place: Denmark | collected 2012-06-15 ...
GCTCTGCTGCCTTACGGATGCGGCACACCCCTTGCGGGTGCCGCTCTGCTGATCTCGTGGAGGTGCAGCCTAATTTCCGTCAACTTTGGATTTGTACGATCTTGCTACTACCTGCCAAGGCGGCATTGCTGCGCTCGCCGCGGTTATGTCAGCGGTGATATTCCAGCAGATCGCCGACGGTGCAGTGCAGCACGCAGCAGATGCGGGCCAGAATGTCAAGGTCAAGTTTTTCAACGTCACCGCGATACCACTTGTCGACGACCTCAAAGCGCACACCGATCCTTCTTGCCAGCGTGTTGCGGTTGATGCCGTCACTGTCCATGCGCTCCTTTAACTTGAGCCGCACGTTTCCATACTCTTCCATTGTGAAGATACCGCTGTCAGCCATATTTTTCACCTCAACGGTATACTATGGTGATAGTAGCATCTTGACTATTCTCTTATTTATAGTTACTATTTATATAGTATTTCGAAGGAGGATATGATTATGCTGACCTACAAAAACCTTTATTGCTCCCTGGTTCGCAGTATGAGCGAAGCCATCGACCTCTACGACGAGGGAAAGGGCATTCTCGCCCGCGAAGGCCTGAAAAAAGCCCTGTTGGACGCAGAAGACCAAGTCATTTCCCACGACATCATCCCCGACGAACCCATCAGCAGCTCCCACCCAGCAGAAGACTAAACAGCGCGGCGAGCGCAGCAATGCCGCGCCCGCAGGCAGTCTGCCGCCGGTCCACCGTCACTCGCGCCTCACGATAGTAAGGCGCGGTTGCTGAATGAACCGACTCGCAGAGACTCGTGGCGAAGCCACGTACACCGCACCTGATTGCGCAGCGCGTGCAGTTCTTCAAGATAAAAACTGCCAATGTGCGAGGTCAAGGGGCAAGGCCCCTTGCGTTCTCTTGGGGGATCTAAAGGGGGCCATTCTCTCACGCGAGAGAATGGCCCCCTTTGCCGCACCCCTGCGGGTACGCAGGGAAAAGCACGCAGCGCTGCAGCGCTGCATCACGCGCAGCGGAACGCTTCCACAGCCGCCCCATCCGCGCAGCGATACAGCCGCCCGCCCTTGGCGTAAAACGTCTCATTTCCCTCGTCGCATTCGACGTTCCAGCGCAGACGCCACACTGTCTCGGCTCCGTTTTCGTCATAGCCCTGCCAGCCGAAGCAGCTGACCTCGTTCAGCGCTTTCACGTTCCTCCCAAGCCGCAGTGTCACCGTGCAGTCGACGATCTTCGCGTTCGGATAGTCCTTTTCCGCGTCCGCCGCAACTTTCTCGTCACCGAAGACGACCTGGGTATTCCATATCTCCGGCGCGTTCAGCGCAAACGCCGTCGGCACACCGCGGCCGATATACCCGCCGAGCGCCGTCACCTTGTAGCCGTGCACTTCATCGGGAATGACGATCACCGCGCCGTCGCTCCCGTCCCAGTCAACGTCCGCCGCAAAGGCTTGATGCGTCACCAGGTTGCGGTAGTAGCGCTGCCCGTCTGTGTCTGTCCAGTCCGCCGCGCGGTATCCCTGCGCACCGGTCAGCATCCATAAGAGGACTCCGACCGCCGCGGCGATCAGCGCGACCGGCAGCGCGATCGCGCCCATCTTTCCGGAATGTTTCTTCTGCATGACAATACTCCTTTCTTCATCCTTGCAAAGGGTCTTTTCATTTCCATCCAAGTTGATTATAATAGACAGACACCGCATTTGTAAAGGGGGTCCACCGCATGGCGACGCTCAACACCGATATCCGCTATATCAAGGGCGTGGGCGAAGCGCGCGCCAAGTCGCTCGCCAAACTCGGCATCACCGACCTGCGCTCCCTCCTTTCCTACTTTCCCCGCACCTACGACGACCGCCGCGCGTACAAGAAGATCGCCGACCTCATCCCCGGCGAGAATGCCTGTGTCTGCGCCGTCATCGCGGGCGAGCCCAAGCTCTCGCGCATTCGCAAGGGGCTCGACCTCGTCAAGCTCCGCGCCGTCGACGAGACCGGCGCACTTGAGCTCACCTATTTCAACCAATCCTACCTCAAAAACACCTTTCACACCGGCGACGCCTACGTCTTCTTCGGCCGTGCCGAGGGTACGCCGAGCCGCCCGCAGATGACCAATCCCCTCTTTGAGCGCGAGGGCGCGCACCAGATCACCGGCCGCATCATGCCCATCTACCCGCTCACCGCGGGCATCAGCCAGTCGATGCTCTATAAGGCCGTCGAACAGAGCCTCGCCGCCTGCGTCGACGAACTTCCTGACATTCTTCCTGAGAACGTCCGCCTCGTCTACCAGCTCTGCCACACCCGCTTTGCCTACGAAAACATCCACTTCCCCACAGACGACGAAGCCCTCTCCGCCGCGCGCCGCCGCCTTGCGTTTGAAGAGCTGTTCCTGCTCGCGCTCGGCCTCAAGCTCCTGCGCGAGCGCCGCACGTTCGTCGCGGGAAAGCAGTGCAAAAAAGTCGACCTTTCACCCTTTTTCGCCGCTCTCCCCTTTTCCCTCACCGGTGCACAGCGCCGCGCCATCGGCGATATCGCGCGCGACCTGACAGGTCATCGCCCGATGAACCGCCTCGTGCAGGGCGACGTCGGCTCGGGCAAAACGATGGTCGCCGCCGCCGCCATCTACATGGCCGCAAAAAATGGTCTCCAATGCGCCCTCATGGCCCCGACAGAAATCCTTGCCGAGCAGCACTATCGCTCGCTCGCCCCGCTTTTGGAGCCACTCGGCATCCCCTGCGCACTGCTCACCGCCTCGACCAAGGCCAAGGAGCGCCGCGCGCTGAACGAACGTCTCCGGTCCGGCGAGCTCTCCCTTGTCATCGGCACGCACGCCCTGCTCTCGCCTGACGTGCAGTACCAAAACCTCGGGCTCGTCGTCACCGACGAGCAGCACCGCTTCGGCGTTGACCAGCGCGCCGCGCTGTCCGCCAAGGGCGATGACCCGCACCTTCTCGTCATGTCCGCCACGCCCATCCCGCGCACGCTCGCGCTGATGATCTACGGCGATCTCGACGTCTCCATTCTAAATGAGCTCCCCCCCGGACGGCAGAAGATCGACACCTTCGCCGTCCCGTCGAGCTATCACGAGCGTATCTACGCTTTTTTGCGCAAGCTCGTCGCCGAGGGCCGTCAGGCCTACATCGTCTGCCCCATGGTCGCGGAAAACGACGAGCTCCCCGACGAGCGCAAGGCCGTCACCGCCTACGCGGAAACGCTGCAAAAAGAGGTCTTCCCCGACCTTCGCATCGCTCCCATCCACGGCAAGATGAAACCCAAGGAAAAGGACGCCGTCATGCGCGCTTTCGCCGCGCATGAGATCGACGTGCTCGTCTCCACCACCGTCATCGAGGTCGGCGTCGACGTGCCGAACGCCGCGCTCATGCTGATTGAAAACGCCGAGTGCTTCGGCCTCTCCCAGCTCCACCAGCTGCGCGGCCGCGTCGGCCGCGGCCAGCACAAGTCCTACTGCGTCCTCGTCTCCGACAACAAGGGCGAGGAAAACAAGCAGCGTCTCAAGGTCATGTCCTCCACGAGCGACGGCTTTGCCATCGCGGAAGAGGACTTGAAGCTCCGCGGCCCGGGCGACTTTTTCGGCTCCCGCCAGCACGGCCTGCCGTCGCTGCGCGTCGCCGATCTCTCGTGCGACTTATCCCTTCTGCACGAGACGCAGTCCGCCGCCGAGCAGCTCCTCGCCGCCGACCCCGCGCTCAAAAATCATCCGCTGCTCAAAGCCCGCGTCGAGCTTCTCTTCGAGCTCAACGCCGATGCCATGAATTGAAATAAAAAGTCAGGCCTGCTGGCTTGACTTTTTTACGCTTTGTAGTATGATTAATATAACTAATCACACTTCAGGAGGTTGATTTTATGGAAGTACCTCAGGGCAAGCACGCCTGGATGGTCAAGATCGGCGAAAAGGGCCAGTTTGTCATCCCCAAGGAAGCGCGCGACATTTTCGGCTTTCACCCCGGCGACGAGCTGCTCGTCCTCGGCGATGATGAGCGCGGCATCGCCATCCTGCCCAAGGCCATGCAGCGCGAATACATGCTGCGCATCTTTTCCGAAATGGACAACGGGGGCGACAGCAAATGAGCAAGATCGTCTTTTTCTGCATTCCGGCCTACGGCCACACAAACCCGACGCTTGGCGTCGTGCGCGAGCTCATCGCGCGCGGTCACGAGGTCCGCTACTACTCCTACGAACCCATGCGCACGCTCATCGAAGCCGCAGGCGCGCAATTCGTCGCCTGCGACCCGTATGACTGCGAACAGCACCTCACGCCCGCCGACGGCGCGCGCGTCGGCAAAGACATTGCCTTTTCAACGCACATTCTGGTCGAGACCACCCTCGCCCTCGACGAAATGGTCTGCGCCGACATGCGCGCTTACGCGCCCGACTGTATCGTCGCCGACTCGATGGCTGTCTGGGGCAAGGCCGTCGCCAAAAAGCTCGGCATCCCGTTCATCTCTTCGACCACGACCTTTGCCTTCAACCGCTATTCCGCCAAGGTCATGAAGCAGAACGGCGGCCAGATGCTCAAAATGATGCTCGCCATGCCGAAGATCAACCACGATCTCCAGCGCCTGCGTGACCGCGGCTATCCCATCAAAAACATCCTCGACATCATCCAGAACGACGACCGGACCGACACCATCGTCTACACCTCGCCCGAGTTCCAGCCCTGCGCCGACACGTTCTCAGACAAGTACGCCTTCGTCGGCCCGTCCATCCGCCCCGCGACAGAAAATATCGAAAAGACCCACGATGTACTCATCTACATTTCGATGGGCACAGTCAACAACGACCTCCTCCCCTTCTACCGCGCCTGTATCGCCGCGTTCGCGGACTCTCCCTATCAGGTCATCCTCTCCACCGGCGAGCAGATCGACCGTTCCGCCCTCGGCACGCTTCCCGACAACATCACCGCCCTCCCTCACGTCGACCAGATCGCCGTGCTGCAAAAAGCCGACGTCTTCCTCTCCCACTGCGGCATGAACAGTGCGAGCGAGAGTCTCTACTTTGGCGTGCCGCTCGTCCTCTTCCCGCAGACGAACGAACAGGGCGGCGTCGCCGCCCGCGTCGCCGAACTTGGCGCCGGCCTCAAGCTCGAAAAAGCCGACGCCGCCTCCATCCTCACCGCGGTCGACACCGTCCTCCAAACGCCCTCGTATCGCGCAAACGCGCAGAAGATCCGTGAGAGCTTCCTCCGCTGCGGCGGCGCGAAAGCAGCGGTGAATAAAATTCTTTCTGTCGCTGACAGAAAATAGTTTCCCCATGCCGCATGGGGAACGGGGCAAAGGGGGATATTCTCTTTCACGAAAGAGAATATCCCCCTTTAAATCCCCCAAGAGAAAGGTTTCGATTGGCAGTCTCGGGGTTGAATAACCTTTATGCCTTCGGAATGCAACTGCCTGCGCGCGGCGTTGCCGCGGTTAGTGTTGCTATACGATTTGACTTTCTTCTATTATCCGCTGCCGCTCTGCCCATCTTGTAGGAGTACAACTTAATTTCCGTCTACCGTGGCACTCCTCAATGCGGCGAGCGCAGCAATGCCGCATTCAGCAAGCAGTCTGTCGCCAGACAAACGTCACTCGCGCCTCACGATAGTAAGGCGCGGTTGCAAGCAGTCACGACTCGCAGGGATTCATGGCGAAGCCATGTACACCGCACCCTCACTGCGCAGCGCGTGCAGTCCTTCAAGCTACAAACCCGCAATGTCTGGGGTCGAGGGGGGCTCCCCTCGCGTTCTCTTGGGGGTTCAAGGGGGCCATTCTCTCACGTGAGAGAATGGCCCCCTTTCCCGCGTCCCCTGCACGGTGCAGGGGAACATATTGCCCGCGTCAACGCAGAAGAACTTACTTCTCCTCCGCCGCCTTGATCTTGGCGAGTTCTTCTTCCTCCAGCTGGCGATACGCCACCTTACCAACCAGAGTCTTGGGCATATCCTCTTTGAACTCGATGTCATACGGCATGGCGTACTTCGCCACATTCTTGCGGCAGTAGGCCAGAAGCACCTGCTTGGTCTCCTCGGTCGCGGGCACGCCCTGTGCGAGCTTGACGAACGCTTTGACCTTCTGCATCTTGTAGGGGTCGGGCACGCCGATCACGCAGCTCATCTGCACATACTCGTGCGCGTCGAGGATATTTTCGATCTGGCCGGGATAGACATTGTAGCCGGACGAAATGATCATGCGCTTGGCACGGCCGCGGAAGTAGATAAAGCCCTGTTCATCCATCACGCCCAGGTCGCCCGTGTAGACCCACGTCAGGCCGTCGGCGTGCGTGCGAAGCGTCTGCGCCGTCTCTTCGGGATTGTTCATGTACTCCTTCATCACGGTCGGGCCCGCGAGCAGGATCTCGCCCTCCTGCCCGTAGGGAACCTCCCGGTCAGTGTCCGGCTCGACGATCTTGATGTAGGTATCCGGGAACGGCAGGCCGATGGAGCCCTCCTTGAACATGTGCGGCGGTGTCAGGCAACAGGCCGTGACTGTCTCGGTCGTGCCGTAGCCCTCGCGCACCTGAATGGACGCCTTATGGTCATAGAGGAACTTGTCGAACTTCTTCTTCAGCTCGATCGACAGGCTGTCGCCGCCGGAGAATACGCCCTTGAGCGAGCTGAGGTTCGCCCCGTCCATGCTCGGCAGGCGCAGCAGCGCTTCGTAAAGCGTCGGCACGCCGGCGATGAAGTTGCACTTGTACTTCACGATCTGCTTGGCGTAGCTCTTGGCCGTGAAGCGCGGGATCAGGATGCAGCGTCCGCCCTGCGAGAGCATCGTGTGCACGCACACGCCCAGGCCGAAGCCGTGAAACAGCGGCATCGCCGCGAGCATGCGGTCGCCGGGGCGGAACATCGGGTTCGCCGCGATAACCTGCTGGCCGAGAGCGTTGAAGTTTTTGTTCGTCAGCACGATGCCCTTTGTTGTGCCGGTCGTACCGCCGGAATAGAGGATCACGGCAGGATCCGCGCCCTCGCGCTTGACCTTATAGGTCTTATAGTAGCAGGAGTGGGAGAGCTTCATGAAGTCCTTCCACATGATGACCGGCGCGTCCTCGGGAATCTTCTCGATCTTGCGTCCCTCGGTGAGCATATAGCCCGCCTTGATCGTCGGGGACAGCGCGTCGCGCACGCTTGCGATGATCATGTTCACGACCTTCGTGCGCTCACGCACCTTTTCAAACTTGTTGTAGAACTGGTCGAGCGTTACCGCCGCCACGCTTTCCGAGGCGTTGAGGTAAAATTCGATCTCCTTCTCTGCCGACAGCGGATGGATCATGTTTGCAATGCCGCCGACGAGGTTGACCGCGTAGAACATATAGATGGCCTGCGGGCAGTTCGGCATGGCAATGGTCACCTTGTCACCCTCGCGCACGCCGATGGTCTTGAGCGCCTTGGCGCACTGCTCGATCTCGCGGATCATCTGGCGGTAGGTCGTCGACTTTCCCATGAACGTAAAAGCGATGTTGCCCGGATATTTCTTAGCGATCTGCTCCACGGCCTCGAACATCGAGCCGTCGAAATACTCAAGGTGCATCGGCACCTCGCCCATGTAATCCTTCCAGGGCATTCTGACAATGGAATCACTCATATTCTACTTCCTCCGATAGCGGTCGTTCCAAAAGGGTGGGGTGTTCTAACAGATATTTGAAAAGGCGCACGCTCTTTGCGTAATAGTAGCCGTCGGCAATGCGCTCATCCACGGTGAGGCCGAGGTCCACCGTCTCCTGCATTTCGACAAGGCCGTGCTCGTCGTACAGCGGCGTCCACTTCTTTTCGCCGATGATGCAGAACAGCGAGCTCGTGCCCCAGTTCGTCAGGTGGTGGTAGCCGCTTTTGAGATGAATGGAACCGAGGTTGGAGATGAACACCGAACTGTAGTTCGGGTCCTTGCCGATCAGGAAATCGGGGCACCAGCCGTGCTTGTCGAGCCAGCGGATAAATCGCACCGCCGCCTTGGACAAAAAGCGCGGCAGGCTGTTGAGCACATTCATGCTGTTGTCGGTCGTGTTGACCTTCTTCTGCTCGCGGCAGGCCGCAACCTCCTGGTGGATCTCCTCGTGGATCGTGTCGATGGTGCTCTCAGGCTTTATCTCCAGCAGAGCCATGGCCTCTTCGCTGCCGTCGGCAAACTCCTTTTTGATGACAAAGCCCGCTGTCACCTTATTGCGCTGATAGTAGTTTTCATTCGCGTAAAAGCGGTTGAGCTTCGGCCGTAAAATGACCGTCTTAACGAGCGCCGTCAGGATCACGTGGAAAAACGTGTACTTGAACGGAATGCCCTCATAGTTTTTCGTCGCAATGTACTCCTTGATGGGCTCTAAATTCACGCGCTCTGCGATATACGCCTCGTTGTCCGCGCGGTTGGGATAGATGATGCCCATGATAAAGTGCAGCGAATCCACATCCCGCAGCAGTGTTGCGTCGCGCCGGTCGCCCCAGCGTCTTTTCTGTTCTGCCATAAAACCTTCTTCCTTTTCTTTCGGTTTTGCTTCTTTTCCCCCACCCTTCCACAAGTGGGACCCCTCTTTAGGGAATAAACCGCTCAAAAATAGCGATCGCGCCCTCGCGCTCCGCCGTCTCCAAGTCTTCTTTCGACCGGATGGTCCAGTAAACGCCCTGCGCGCCGTAGAGCTTACGGCATAAACGCGGCGCCCAGTTTTTCTTATCTTCAAATTTATAGGCGACAAAATCCGGCTGCGCCATGATGTTGCCCAGCAGGTTCGTCGTCGCAAACGCCATCGGCAGGCTCAAATTGCCGCGGTCTTTCAAAAAGTCGCAGCTCAACTGCCCGCGGATGACCTCTGGCCTGTGCTTTTTCAGCCACGCCACGCACCGCGGGTCGAACGACTCCACGCAGTACTTGACGCCAAATTTGTCGAGTTCCGCCATCGTGCGCTCAGTGAGCTCGGCAAAGTTGTCGCGAAAGCTCTTGACCTCCACAATGAGCGGCAGGCCCGTCCCCGCAAACAGCGCGAGCACATCCTTGAACTGCGGGATGGTCTCCTTCGTCCCGTCCAGCGCATAGTCCTTGAGCTCGTCCGCGCTCAGGTCTTCGAGATACCCCTCGCGGCCCGTCATGCGCTTCACATCGCTGTCGTGGAACACGGCAAGCATCCCGTCGTGCAGCAGGTGCACGTCGAGCTCCGCGCCGAAGCCCCGCGCGATTGCGCGCGAGAATGCCGGCAGCGAATTTTCGGGAATGCCCGCCGCCTTATCGTAGAGCCCGCGGTGCGCATAGCGGAATTTCCGCAGCGCCGCCATCGACTCCGTCCCGCGCCGCGCACGCAGCAAAACCGCCCACAGAATCGCTAAAATAAGGCAAATTCCGACAACGATCCGTAAAATTTTCATTTTAGATCACTTCTTGTATTCGATTTAGTCCGCATCCATGTCCTCAAACGCCGCAAGGCCGGCCTTGGCCTCCACCTTGCAGTCGCCGTGGCGCACGAAGCTCATCGTCACAAAGCTGCACGCCACGAAGAACGCCGCGTACGGGAACAGCACACTGTAGCTGATGTGCTTTAAGAGCGTGCCCGCCAAAATCGGCGTCACGACCTGCGCCGCCATCGAAAATGTGTAGTAGTAACCCGTGAACTTGCCGATATCGCTGCCCTTGCACATTTCAACGACCATCGGCAGCGAGTTGACGTTGATCGCCGCCCACGCAAGGCCGACGAGCGCAAACACGACAAACATCACGGCGTTGATGCTCTGATAATGCGTCGTCAAAAAGTACGCCGACGCAAAGCACGCCGCAAGCAGGATGACGCCGCCCTGAATGGTCTTCTTGCGTCCGATCTTCGACGCCAGCTGCCCCACGGGGATGTACGACACGATGGCCCCGCCCGTCGCGACGAGCAAACACGTCGACGCGCCGCCGAGGCCCTGCCCCATCACGCGCCCGACATACGTCGTCCACCACGTCGTCACGCCGTTGTAGCCGATGTACCACAGCGCGATCGAGTTCAGCAGCATCACAAGGCTGCGCTTGACTTCTTTGGGCAGCTCCTCACTGCCGTCCGGCTCCTCCTCCACGAGCTGCTGCTCTGGATGCTCGGCCTCATATTCCTTCTCCGCCGCCGCGAGCTTCGGCTCGTTTGTCGTGAAGTACAGCACGATGACCGAAACCGCCATCAGCGCCGACACGACGACAAAAAGCGGTTGGTAGTTCACATGCTCGGCCCCCGCCGTCTTGCTGTTCGGATACAGCACCGCCGCCACGATCAGATACGAAATGCCGCCGACCGCGCCCATCAGATTGATGATCGCGTTCGCGCGCGAGCGTAGCGGTTTCGGCGTCACGTCCGGCATCAGCGCCACCGCGGGCGAGCGGTAGGTCCCCATCGCCACGAGCAGCAGCCCCAGCGTGACGACGAACATCGCGAGCTTACCCGTGCTCGCGCCATTTGCGTAGCCGTTGTCAAAAAACGGCAGCAGATTCATCAGGATCACCGCAGCCGCCGTGCCGCCGAGGATAAACGGCATCCGCCGCCCGATCTTTGTGTTCGTCCGATCGCTCAGCGCGCCGAAGAACGGCAGCAAAAACAGCGCCAGCACATTGTCCGCCGCCATGATCGCGCCGGAAATGGTCTCGTCTAAGTGGAACGTGTTCGTCAAGATCAGCGGGATGATGTTGTCGTACATCTGCCAGAACGCGCAGATGGACAAAAACGCCAGCCCCACCAGCACCGTGCGCTTGTGGTCAAGCTTCATAGCCGTTCTCCTTGCAAAGAAAAGTCGATTTCCTTAGAATCACAGTAGAATATCATGTTTTCGCCAAAATAGCAAGCGCCCGTCGCGCCCCACTCTGTCAAATCCCTGTAAAATGCCAATATTCCTTGCCTTTTCGTCCCGTTTTCGCTATAATGGAACAAAAATTGTGAAAAGGAGCTCCCATGCTGTTTTGGAAGAAGAAAACGCCCCCGCTCGTCCAGTCCTCCGCCTCCGCGTGGCGCGAGCAGTGGCGCGCGATCGTCCCGCCCGAGTGCCGCAACGTCCCCGTCACCGTCGGCGATAAGACCGTCACCGCCTACGTGCAGATCAACCATTTCGTGATGATGCTTCAGGACGGCTTACTCATGGAGGAGCACTTTTTCGACGTCTGCTCCCACTTCCAGCGCGCGGGCTACCATGTCATCTGGCTCATGCGCTGCACGCAGGACATCGAAAACGGCTATTTGAAGCTCAAAAAGCAGCGCGGCGACAAATGCCTCTGGAAGTGGCGCAAGCCCACGACGAACTTCGGCCGCTGGACGTCCGACAACCGCTGCGTGACCATCCTCCTCCAATATAAGCCCGCGCCCGACGGCCCGCTCGAGCACTGCACCGAGCACATTTTGCAGCGCGTCCAGTGGGCGGAGAGCTCGGACGACGCGCAGATGGTCCCCTCGCGCACGGAATTTGCCACCGTCGGCGTCCCCGGCACCCCCGCCGAGCTCGCCAACTGGCTCCGCGGCGGCTTCATGTCCGGCGATCTGTAAAATTTTCAGTTGGTTGCCGTCCTTCGTCCAACAACTCCTTTCATGCTTGACAAGCATGAACCCCCGGTTTTCCGGGGGTTTTATTTTTACTGTTTTTAAGGAGATTGCTATGAAACGGACTACAAACTACTCTCTTCCCACGTGGGAAAAATCGGACTTCATCCAAATGTCAGACTTCAACGACCTGACGCAAAAGACCGACGCGGCGCTCAAAGCCAACGCCGACGCCATCGGCGAAAAGGCGACCGCCACCGCGCTCGAGGCCCTCGCCAAAAATCTCGGCGTCGTCGGCCACAACGCGCGCGTGATGTGGGGCAGCTACACCGGCACGGGCACCTACGGCGCGAGCAACCCGAATTCGCTCGAATTCGGCTTCTGCCCTGTGCTGGTGGCCATCACCTGCGACGAGCTGGGCCACTACCCCGCTGCCCCCTCGATTCTGCTGCGCGGGGCGGGCCTCGCACCCACGCTGACGGCGGCAAACGGCGGCTCGATGGGCGCGGAATATACGGCCCTTCGCCCCACATGGGGCGACAGCGGCGTCAGCTGGTATTCCGAAAAATCCGTTGCCTGCCAGCTCAACGAATCCGGCATCACGTACTTCTATGTTGTCATCGGCTACGACAAAGCCAAAGAAGAGGAATAAAAACAGCCCCGAGGCAAAAGCCTCGGGGCTGTAAAACTATGCAGTTTTAAGTGTTTAGGCAATTACTTACTTGGAAGTGACCTGAAACACAGCATAGTAGGGAGTACCATCAACGGTGATGGAGACAGCAACAACGTTCTGCGCGTTGGTGAACTCGATCTTACCCGTGGAGATGATCTCCTGATCGATCTGTGCAGCAGTGACATCCGCAGTGCTGGTGAAGTTGCGATACTTCACGCTGGAAGCGTTCACACCGCTGTTGAGCATGAGCTGCGCAGCCTGGGCCTTATCATAGGACAGGCTCTTCACGTTGGCGATAGCAGTGTCGAGGTCGGCATAGCAATCACCGTTTTTGCTGTAAAGAACGGTCTCATGGTTGTTGAAGTCGATCAGGCTGGCAATCAGATCCTTGACGCCGGAACCGGCAACGTCCCAAGTCAGGGTGTACTCGGTCACACCGTCCTCAGCGAGAACCTTAGCGCTGTCGGCAAGATCAATGAGGCTGGTCTTGAACAGACCGGTGTAGTAATCCATACCGCCGCACAGGGTCAGCCAGCTGTAGTTGTCATAGTCGATGTAAGAATTCACACCGGAAACGACCAGCTTGAAGTTGCTGTAGGTGTACTTGCTGTCGAGCTTGGTATCGAGGTCGAGCTTGAGAGCGTTGTTCTCGTCCGCAACGAGAGCGAACTCGCCGGTCTTGGCAACGCCCTTCGCGTCGGTGTAGGTGTAGGTCAGCTTGGCGGTAACGTCATCGCTGAGCTTCTCGCCGACGTAGACATACTTGGCGTGGTTGTAAGCGCTGACATCGTCGTTGGCAACAACCCAAACACCATAGGTGTCGAAGATATCGCTCTTGGCGAGGTCCTCAACGGAAGTGATCTTCTCATCGGTGGAGATGACAGTAGCACCAGTCAGATAGTAGCCAACACCCTTACCGTTGGTATCGGGCTCGTTGCTGCTGACAATGCGGTTGCCGGTCACTTCAGCCTTGCTGCCGGTGATGTAGTCAACCAGATACTCGCCAGCATACTGATGATCGGTGCCCTCGTTGACAAGGTCAAGACCATACAGGTAGCCGTAAGCATAGTACACATCATCGAAGGTCACGCCGCCGCGCTGAGCGAGGTCAGCGACGAAGAGCTTACCAACGTTCTGAGCGAGGGTCTCCATCAGTTCCTTGTTCGGGGTCTTGACGGTAACCTTCTCACCGCCGAGGTAGGCATCCATGTAGTAGATTTCCTGCTTTTCCTTGTTGTTGGTCTCGACATAGCTCTTGTAGCTGTCGGAGATGGAGAACAGCAGGTTGCTCTGCTCTTCAGCAGCATCAAAATCGTAAACGTAAACGCGCTTAGCGATCTTGTTGGAGTTCAGGTCATACATGACATAGACAGAGCCAGCAGCCATCTCGGGCAGCTTGTCAGTGCCGGTGTAAGCGGTGTAAACATTATTGTCCTTCTTGTCGACCGTGCGGACGATGATCTGGGTGTCATCGGTCAGGTAGGCAACAGGAGCGTTGTCATTGAGAATCGCGCTGGTCTTGAGGTCGATGGTAGCGCTGCCGGTGGCATAGATGATGTTCTTCTGGCCTTCGAAGCCCTGAAGATCAACAGTGCCGTCATCGTTGGTGTCAACGCGGTAGAGCGCCAGGCCAAGGAAGTCCTCGTTGTTCTTGGGCTCACGGGACACGTCGATATAATTATCGCCAATGTCGCCCAAATCATCATAGGTAGGCTCGACATCATCAGTCTTGGCATACCAATTAAACGCATTGTAATTCTTGAAGCCATCCATCTTATTGACGGTAGCAGTGTACTCCTTGCCTTCCATGTCAACGAGGGTAGCCTCGGCATGGCCCTTGGTCTTGTCGTTGGCATAGACCCAGTTCAGGTCCTTGAGAACAGCGTAGTTGCTGTTGTCGATGGTGACAGAACCGATCAGGTTACCGAACTGGTCGAGCAGCCAGGTGAACTTGTTGGTCTTGTCCTTGCCGGCAGCATCCTTGAAGAACTTGACGGCATCGTTGTACTCCTTATCGGAGACAATGTGCTTGTTGGCGTTGTACCAGATCTCGGTCTGAGCACCCTCGAAGGACTCAGCCTTGGCAACATCCTCAACATACTTGTACTCGCCCTTCAGGCCAGCAAACTCAACGTTGTTAGCCTTAGCTTCGTTGATATTGACGAGAACATAATCGTCCTTGGCATAGTCGTTGCCATCGACATAGATGGTCTCGGTCTTGCCCTCGCCGACATAGGCTTCGAGGACAGTGTAGTCGTCACGATCAACATGGTTGTTCTTGTCGATCTTCTCGGTGACAACGCTGGTGACCTTGGCGAGATAGGTGTCAACGATGACCAGACGGTAGCCGTCCTTGACCTCGTAGAACTCGATCTGCTCGCCCTGAGCGCCGACCATAGCCTTAGTGGCGGTGGCCTTGTAGGTCTCAGCAGCGGTGCTCTTCACACCGTTGGTGTAGGTCTCAACGATCTTGGCGGAAGTCTTCTCGCCGAGGTCGCTGCAGATGTCGCACTGAGCGGTGGCAACATTGTAGGAAGCGTCCGGAGTGGCAACAACCTCAGCATAGGTCTTGCTGGTCTTGGTGTTGTACCACTTGGTGGAGGGACGGCCCCACTCATCCTCAGAATCCTTGGAATCGAGGTTGAAGTTCTTCTTGCCCAGAGTGGTCTCGTCGAGTTTCAGAGCCTTGTCAGTCACGTAGCCGAAAGCCGGGGTATAGGTGACGGTGGGCTGCTGAATAGCACGGAACAGGATCTCGGCAACCAGCTCACGGGTAGCGGGAGCGCCGAGGTTGGTGGTCTTGGCAACGTTCTTCAGAACGCCGAGCTGTTCGGCATACTTGGCAACGTTCAGGGACCAGTCAGCGCCGGAGAACTCACCGTTCTTGTCGTAGCCGACAGCGCGCAGGATCATCGCGAGGACCTCATAGCCCGTGACCTTACCGGAGGGCTGGAAGGTGCCGTTGGGATAACCCTTGACGAGCTCAGCGTTGGCGCAGTAGCCGATGTAGCCAGAGGCCCAGCCGGCGCCGGTCATGTCGCTGAACTTGTTGTAGGTGGAGTACAGACCGGACTTGTCGTTCTTGGCGACGTCGCCGGTGTAGATACGATAGATGATCGTAGCCACTTCTGCACGGGTGATGTTGCCCTGGGGCTTGAAGGAACCATCTTCATAACCCTTGAACACATCCATGCCATTCAGAACGGCAACGGCCTCAGCGTAATCAGCGCTGACGTCCTTGTCATCCTTGAAGGCACTGGCGCTGACGGCCAGGGACAGAGTCATGACCAGAGCCAGCACCATTGCGAGTAACTTTTTCATAGATGTTACTCTCCTTTCATAAATTTCCATCCCCTCGGAGCCGAACATCCGCCGGACCTCCCTCTCCTGCGTGGTTGCTGCCAAAATTTGAAAATCCTAAAATTGTTGCAGAAACAATAGAAAATAATCGAAATTCAGCAGAATCAACGCGAAATCGTTCGATTCGGTGGATATCGCATCCCCTTAGCGGCGCGGAAAAAGCCCGCTGCGCAAGGGCTTGCGGACGCGGCGGGTAGCGGTTTGGTAGCGATTTGCCGAAAACGGGATTTTGGCGGGGCGAAAAAAGGCTGATTTTGCAAGGGTTTGCGGGCGCGAAAGGTCGGGTAGCGGTTTGGTAGCGGTCCGCAGCTACCACGATTTTAGCACTCTCTACGCAAGAGTGCTAAAGTTAAAGATTTGTTCATCAAAAGATGTATTTTTGTTCACAGGGCGTGACTATACTCAAAATTGTTCCGAGGGGAACGAAAGAAATGTAAACCACGCGGGCTGCAAGAGCGGCTCGCCAGAATAGATTTGGAGGCTTTGTATTATGTTTGAACTTAGACCTTTTGAACGCAGAAACAACCACGTTGCGGCTTATGATCCCTGGGATCAGATGGAGCGCGCATTCTTCGGCGACGGCTCGTGGGGCCGCGGCCTGAGCGAGTTTAAGACCGATATTCAGGACAAGGGCGACAGCTACCTGCTGGAAGCTGATCTGCCGGGCTTTAAGAAGGAGGACATCCACGTCGATGTGGACGGCGACACGATGACCATTCGCGCCGAGCGCCACAGCGAGCACGAGGATCAGGACAAGAAGGGCAATTACGTCCGCTGCGAGCGCAGCTACGGCAGCTACCAGCGCGCGTTCGACATTTCCGGCATCGACGTCGACAGGATCAGCGCGCAGTACGCCGACGGCGTGCTGAAGCTGGATATGCCGAAGAAGAGCGCCACGGTCAGCGCAAAGCAGATCGAAATTCAGTAAAAATCAAAAACGTTGCACGGGAACGTGCACCAAATGCGAGGCGGGGCCTGCTCAATTGAGCGGGCCCCTTCCTTTTTTTCGGCAGGCCGCAGCCGAAATCGGGAAAAACCGTCCGCTCGCCGCAGACACGCGGCGGCGCGGGACCTGACAACACGCCGCGACCTCGCCGCGCCGTCTGCGGCTCTTATTATATATAGGTATGCGGTAGCGAATAACGCCGAAATTGGCAATATTATGTCAAACTGTAACAATCCGGAGGGTTTGTTACAAGTGTGTTACAGTTGGGGGCAAACCGTTGACTTG
>ERZ1108170.1272-NODE-1272-length-16717-cov-5.173449_pt1 | contig 16717 bp, 14 predicted proteins | sample MGYA00403705_ERZ1108170 | MGnify/ENA primary metagenome ERZ1108170 (study PRJEB35170, sample SAMEA104062422) | human gut metagenome | biome: human gut; feature: human-associated habitat; material: faeces | place: Denmark | collected 2012-06-15 ...
ATGGCTGCCAAACCGTTTCCATGGAAAGGCAGTACAGGAAGGACAGCGTAAATTCATGGGCACCCTGTGGAATACTTATGCATTCTTCGTGCTGTATGCAAACATCGACCAGTTTGATGCAACAAAATATACCTTAGATTATGAAAAATTATCCGTGATGGATAAATGGCTGCTGTCAAAACTGAATTCCGCGATCAAAGGAACCGATGAGAACCTTGCAAATTACCGTATTCCGGAAGCTGCAAAAGTACTTGATGAGTTCGTGGATGATATGAGTAACTGGTATGTCAGAAGAAGCCGTGACCGTTTCTGGGCAAAAGGCATGGAGCAGGATAAGATCAATGCATATATGACACTTTATACTGCATTGGTTGAGATCTGCAAAGCTGCCGCACCGATGATTCCGTTCATGACAGAGGAGATTTATCAGAATCTGGTACGTTCCATCAATACAGAGGCACCGGAGAGTATCCATCTGTGCGACTTCCCGGTTGTCAATGAGGCATGGATCGACAAAGAATTAGAGAAAAATATGGATGAGGTCTTAAAGATCGTTGTTATGGGCCGTGCGTGCCGTAACTCTGCGAACATCAAGAACCGTCAGCCAATCGGGAATATGTATGTCAAAGCACCGAATGTTTTATCTGAGTACTTTGTGGAGATCATCGAGGATGAGCTGAATGTGAAGAAAGTAAACTTTACAGAGGATGTCAGCGCATACACAAGTTATACGTTCAAACCACAGCTTCGCACCGTCGGACCGAAATACGGCAAGTTCTTAGGACAGATCCAGAAAGCACTTGCAGAGTTAGACGGAAACAAGGCAATGGCTGAATTAAAGGCAAACGGTGTGCTTGCGCTGCCTTCAGTCAGTGATGATGTAAAACTTTCCGAGGAAGACCTTTTGATCACAATGACACAGATGGAAGGTTATGTAACGGAAGGAGATAATACGGTAACGGTTGTGCTTGATACGAACCTGACACCGGAACTGGTAGAGGAAGGATTTGTCCGTGAGCTGATCAGTAAGATCCAGACGATGCGTAAGGAAGCCGGATTTGAGGTTATGGATAAAATTTCTATTTACTATCATGCAGATGAAAAAGTAGCCGATATCTTTCATAAATACGGTAAAAACATCATGGGTGATGTTTTAGGTACTGAAGTTGTAGCAGAAGCTGATTCTTTTGACTCCGGAGAAAACGGAATCTACTGCAAGGAATGGAACATCAATGGGGAAAAAGTATTTCTTGGAGTCAAAAAAGGAGAAAAATAGATGAAGGAAAATGTTTTCAACAAGGAAAAGTTTATTGAGGATGTAAAGGAAAATGTAAAAAATCTTTACCGCAAAACGTTAGAGGAAGCGTCACAGCAGGAAATTTTTCAGGCGGTTTCCTATACGGTAAAGGATGTCATTATTGATGACTGGCTTGCAACACAGAAAGCGTTTGACAAACAGGATCCAAAGATGGTTTATTACATGTCCATGGAGTTTTTAATGGGTCGTGCGCTTGGCAATAACATGATCAATCTAAAAATGTATAAAGAGGTAAAAGAGGCGCTTGAGGAGATCGGCTTAAACCTTGATGAGATCGAGGACCAGGAGCCGGATCCGGCACTTGGAAATGGTGGACTCGGACGTCTTGCAGCCTGCTTTATGGAATCTCTGGCAACGTTGGGATACGCAGCTTACGGCTGCGGTATCCGTTACCGTTATGGTATGTTCAAACAGAAGATCAAAGACGGTTTTCAGGTGGAAGTGCCGGACAACTGGTTAAAGAATGGATATCCGTTTGAACTTCGCCGGCCGGAGTATTCCTATGAAGTCAAATTTGGCGGTTATGTCCGTGCAGAGATGACGGAGGATGGAAAAACACGCTTTGTACAGGAAAATTACCAGTCTGTATTGGCAGTGCCGTATGATATGCCAATCGTAGGTTACGGCAACCATGTGGTAGATACGTTAATGATCTGGGATGCAGAGCCGATGGAGTGCTTTGAATTAGACTCCTTTGATAAAGGTGATTATCACAAAGCCGTGGAGCAGGAAAATCTTGCCCGCAACTTAGTCGAGGTACTTTATCCGAATGATAACCATATCGCGGGAAAAGAACTTCGTTTAAAACAGCAGTATTTCTTCGTATCTGCAAGTGTACAGCGTGCATTAGCACGTTACAAAAAGCATCATGACGATATCCATAAGCTGCCGGAGAAAGTAACATTCCAGTTAAATGATACACATCCGACCGTTGCAGTGGCAGAGCTGATGCGTATTTTACTTGACGAAGAGGGATTAAGCTGGGATGAGGCATGGGAGATCACGACAAAGACCTGTGCATACACAAACCACACGATCATGGCAGAAGCACTTGAAAAATGGCCGATCGAGATCTTCTCAAGACTGCTTCCGCGTATCTATCAGATCGTTGAGGAGATCAACCGCAGATTTATTTTACAAATCCAGGCAGAGTTTCCGGGAGATAACGGTAAAGTTGCACGTATGGCAATCGTTTACGATGGTCAGGTAAAAATGGCACATCTTGCGATCGCAGCAGGATATTCCGTAAATGGTGTGGCAAAACTTCACACGGAGATCTTAAAGAACGAGCAGCTTCACGATTTCTACGAGCTGTTCCCACAGAAATTCAACAACAAGACGAATGGAATCACACAGCGTAGATTCCTGATGCATGGCGATCCGCTTCTTGCAGACTGGGTAAGTGAACATATCGGTGACGACTGGATCACAAATCTTTCCCATATTGAGAAGATGGCGATCTATGCAACCGATAAAAAAGCACAGCAGGAGTTCATGAATATCAAATATCAGAACAAACTGCGTCTTGCAAAATACATCAAAGAGCATAACGGTATCGAAGTAGATCCGCGTTCCATCTTTGACGTACAGGTAAAACGTCTGCATGAGTATAAACGTCAGTTACTGAATATTTTACATGTCATGTATCTGTACAATGAATTAAAAGAGCATCCGGATATGGATTTCTATCCGAGAACTTTTATTTTCGGTGCAAAAGCAGCAGCTGGTTACAAGAATGCCAAACTTACGATTAAGCTGATCAACAATGTAGCGGATGTCATCAACAACGACAGAAGCATTAACGGCAAGATTAAAGTTGTATTTATCGAAGATTACCGCGTATCGATCGCAGAGTGGATCTTTGCAGCAGCAGATGTCAGCGAACAGATCTCTACTGCAAGTAAGGAAGCATCCGGAACCGGTAATATGAAGTTTATGTTAAATGGTGCGCTGACACTCGGAACGATGGATGGTGCCAACGTTGAGATCGTAGAGGAAGTCGGCAAGGAAAATGCATTTATTTTCGGTATGAGTTCCGATGAAGTCATCGCTCATGAGAGAAACCGTGATTATGATCCGATGCAGATCTTTAATACGGATCAGGATATCCGTAAGGTACTGATGCAGCTCATCAACGGATTCTACTCACCGAATGATCCAGAACTGTTCCGTGATCTTTATAATTCACTGCTCAACACACAGTGTACACAATTTGCAGATACTTATTTCATCTTAAAAGACTTCCGTTCCTATGCAGACGCACAGAAACGTGTCATGGAAGCGTACAAAGATGAGGAAGGCTGGGCAAAGAGTGCAATCTTAAATATCGCACATGCCGGTAAATTTTCATCTGACCGTACAATCCAGGAGTATGTGGATGATATCTGGCACTTAGACAAAATTACCGTAGAGGTATAAGAAAATCGTATAAGATAGCAGACTGCCTGTTTTAACAGGCAGATCTGTGCACAGAAAAAGAAACCCGGCTTTGGGGTCATGTACCTTAAAGCCGGGTATTTACATAATAATGTCTTTTTTAAACAGCTTAGTTTAAAATCTTAATACTTCCTAAAAGTGGAAGTTCTTTTTCCTCATCTTTGCAGGCATATACTAATCCCATGATCCAGAAAATAAAGAATACAATGGAGAGAATGCCGCTGACAGCCCATCCACAGATCGGAATGCGCGAAATGATAATACCATTGATCAGTGATGCAAGGTATAACACCAACGACTGATTCAGGTGGAATTTGGCTCCCTCCTTATCACCGGCACAGAATGCGATCAGCCAGCCGATGAGTGTGATGTAGGAAACGATTCCTGTTGTTTTTTTGTCCATAAGTAAACCTCCTCAAAAATTTAATAACATTCGTATTCTAACACTTCTATCAGCAAAATGCAAAAAATATAGAGAAAAAAAGAGGATTTTGCAGAAATTAAGGAAAATGTAAAGTAAATCTTTTGAAAATCTTTATTTTTTTCTGCGGGCGTTCTTTGCATTCGGAAGGTAAGATAATACACAAAGGAGGATAAGAGCAGAAATAATGTTACTGTTCACAGGCAGGCATTTTCTGAACTGAAAATGCCGTATGATACAGTGGTGGCAGCAGATTTTGCCGATTTGGAATGCGAAGCATCGGCAAAATCCGTTACTGGAACGAGGTACGAGTGAACAGTAACGAAATAATTCAGGTGTGCCGGAAATAACATAAGATTTGTTTCATTTTGATAAGGTAAATGATATACTGATAGGAAGTGTGGCAAAAAGGAACATCTGCAGCACAGAAAGAAAAGGGGAGAAGTGTGAAAATCTTTCACACAGACAAAAATAATGGAACAGTACAATATTTTAATCGTTGAAGATGACAAAGAGATCCGTGATGGAATCGAGATATTTTTAAAAAGCCAGAATTATAACGTTTATAAGGCGGCAGATGGTATAGAAGGTTTAGAGATTATTGAGAGTAAGGAGATACATCTTGCAATCGTTGATATCATGATGCCGCGTATGGATGGGGTAACAATGACATTAAAACTCAGGGAACATCATGATTTTCCTGTAATTATGCTTTCAGCGAAATCAGAGGAGACAGATAAAGTGATTGGGCTGAACATCGGAGCGGACGATTATGTGACAAAACCATTTACGCCGTTAGAATTGATGGCGCGTGTCAATTCCCAGCTCCGGCGTTATACAAAGTTTAACAACAAAAGTCAGAAGAAAAAGGAAAATGACAGGGTACATATCATTGGCGGTATTGAGCTGAATGAAGATACAGTGGAAGTATTTGTGGATGGGAAACCGGTGAAAATGACACCGATCGAGTTTAAGATTTTAGCACTTCTGATGAAAAATCCGGGAAGAGTTTATTCGGCAGACGAGATTTACGAGCGTGTCTGGAATGAAAAAGCGATCAATACGGATACGATCATGGTGCATGTGAGAAATATCAGAGATAAGATCGAGATCAATCCGAGAGAACCAAAATATTTAAAGGTGGTGTGGGGCGTTGGATATAAAATGGAAAAACAGCCGTAAGGCAAGGACTATAATGGTTGCAGGCTTTCTGTTTATTTTAGCGTTTATTAATTTTTTGTGCTATCCGGGAATCAATCGCAGAGGCACGGACTGGTTAAAGAAGACAGAGGCGGCAAAAGCAGGAGCAGACAGTGGTACGCAGATTCAGACACAGTTTCTGAAAAATCTGTATGAGGGATTTTATCTGCTCGATTTAGAATACCAGAATCAGAAAAGCGAGGCGGAGGTGTCAGCGACAGATCTTTATATTGCATCTTATGCAAAAGCGGATGAAACCGACAGGTGGGAGTCACAGGAACAATTAGAGCAGGTAACCAATGATGAAGTATTGTCGGTGATGGATGAATGGAGCAGTCAGTTTGAAAAAGTCCGTGCCCAGATTGATTACTGCGTTATGGAGTCCGAAGATGGAAGCAGACTGAAAAATACAACGCAGAATTTAGAGAGTGTACTCGGTGGAGAGGAAAAGGATGTCAGTGAACAACTGGCACAATATTACAGCGAATTATTTGCGGTAAAATTTAATGAAGTCGGGGCGATGGAAGTAATTCCTCTGCTGTCAGACAGGGAAAATAGCGGGGATCTTTTAATAAAATCCTTAGGGGCACAGGAACGCAGTGAACTGTTAAAAACTAATCTGGAAGAGTATTTTAATCCAACAGACATGCCCGTGCTCAAAGGACCGGAAAATATAGAGTTTGTGATCGGTATTTCCAAAGAGAAGGCATCTGAAAATATTCTTTATGATTCTTACAGTGATGAGGAAGAAGATTATCTTGAAAAGCTGTCCGCCTATAAAATTAATGGAGCACTTCCATTGTATGGCGTATCGGTTGTGGCTGTGATCGCATTTATGTTTTTTATGACAGGGAAAAAAGCCGGAGGCAATACCTTGAACGATGGGAAGGCACACGCTTATGCTGCAGAATTTGGAGTCACAGGTGTGATCTGTGGACTATGTCTGCAGAATTATTTTACGGAACTTACCTGGTCTTATGGATTTGATTCGTTTGCGGATGAGGCGGATGAACTGATGGGTGGACAGGTTTATGATGTTGTGATCAGCGTACTTACTGCAGTTGGAATTTTGTGGCTGATCTATGCAATGTGGTTTGCAGCCGCATATCTGCTAAGACCGGTATTTTCAGTCGGACTCTGGGAATATATCAGAAGATACAGCCTGATCTATCAGATCTTCCCATGGATAAAAAAACAGTTTAAAAAGACAGGCAACCGGATCAGACAGTGGTGGAACACACTCTCCGGGGAGATCACACACATTGATTTCAGTGAGGAAACGACAAAACTGATCTTAAAAGTTGTCGTTATAAACTTTGCAGTGCTTGCAGCCTGTTCCTTGTTCTGGTTCTTTGGGATCGGTGCATTAGTTGTCTATTCGATCGTCCTGTTTTTTATTATAAAGAGACATTATGAGCAGATCAATAAAGATTATCATGCGATGTTAGATGCCATGCAGACGATCGCAGAAGGTAATCTTGATCAGGAGATTCAGGGGGATTTTGGCATATTTAATCCGTTCCGGGACGAACTTGCGCAGATCCAGACCGGTATGAAAAAAGCAGTGGAGGAAGAGGTAAAGAGCCAGCGTATGAAAACAGAACTGATCACAAATGTTTCACATGACTTAAAAACACCGCTCACTGCCATCACGACATACATTGAACTGCTGAAAAAAGAAGACATCACGGAGGAAGAAAGGCGTTCTTACATTGATACTTTAGAGCGTAAATCACTGCGCCTTAAGGTGCTGATCGAAGATCTTTTTGAAGTCAGCAAGGCAAACAGTAACAATATTGTATTGAATAAGATGGAACTTGACGTTGTAAACCTGATCAAACAGGTCAGCATTGAACATGTGGATAAGATGAAAGAGCGGGGACTCGAACTTAAGTGGAATGTGCCGGAAGAAAAAGTACTGTTAATGCTAGATAACCAGAAAACCTACCGCATTTTTGAAAATCTTTTTGTCAATGTGGTCAAATATGCAATGCAGGGCAGCAGGGTTTACCTGGAGGTGCGAAAAAAAGCATCCATTGTCGAGATCATCTTAAAAAACATGTCTGCGGATGAAATACATATCAGTGGAGATGAGATTACAGAACGGTTTGTGCGTGGTGACAGTTCGAGAAATACAGAAGGTTCCGGACTTGGACTTGCGATCGCAAAAAGTTTTACTGAGGCGCAGGGCGGTGAGTTTCACGTTGAGGTCGACGGTGACCTCTTCAAAGTTGTCATTTTGTTTTAGGGACTGATATGTTATAATACCATTTAGAAAATATAGATATCTGCAAAACTCGTTAAAATGTGGAGCTATTGTGAGAGATTGACAAATGAATAAGAAGGTGCTGGGGAGCCGCCGGTACTTAGTGACCGTATTTTGGTCACTTAGTATCCGTTGCGAGCGACACGCAGCGGAAGCGTGCCTTCATTTCATTTGTCAATCTCTCACAATTTCAAAAAATGTGGATGAGTTTTGCGAGTATTAGAATTAACAAATGGGAGGATAACAAGATGGAAACAATGGACGACTACAAAGAGGAACTGGAAGCCTCTTTCCGCAGAATTCACGAGGGAGATATCATTTCCGGTACAGTCATTGACGTAAATGAAGAGGAAGTGACTCTGGATTTAAAATATTATGCGCAGGGCATTATCAAAGTTGCTGACTTAAGCAACGATCCTGATTTTAATGTAATGGAGCAGATACATAAGGGAGATGTGATCGAGGCAACCGTGGTACAGACAGACGATGGCGCCGGAAATATCGTACTTTCCAAAAAGGAAGCAAATGATCTGCTCGCATGGGATAAATTAAAACAGATGATGGAAGATGAGACAACGGTAAAAGTCCGCATCAAAGAGAGCGTGCCGAGTGGCGTTGTCACCTATCTGGAAGGCATCCGTGCATTTATTCCGGCATCCCAGATCACACTTGACTATGTGGAAGATACCGATGCATGGATCGGAAAAGAGATCGAAGTCCGCGTGATCACTGTGGATGCAGAAAGAGAAAAACTGGTTTTATCCGGCAAGGCAGTGGCAAGAGAAGTGGAAGCGGAGGAGCGCAATCACAAGATCTCAATGATCGTACCGGGAACCGTTATGGAAGGAACGGTTGAGACACTGATGCCATACGGCGCATTTATCAACCTTGGAAATGGACTGAGCGGTCTGGTACACATTTCGCAGATCTGTGAACGCCGGATCAAAAAGCCATCTGAAGTACTAAAAGAGGGCCAGAAAGTCAAAGCAAAAGTCCTTAACACAAATGACAACAAGATCAGCCTCAGCATGAAAGCATTAGAGGAAGAAATGGTCGATACCGCAGGTGTTGCTGAGGAAGAACTGGAAAAATACACTGACACAGAATCAACAGGCACCAGCCTTGGTTCTTTACTGGCAGGATTTCACTTTGATGCATAAGCAGTGGTAAATAAGTACGATGAAAACTATGTAAAAACGTCAGAAGCAGCTTATGAAAAACAGAAAGAAATAAATCAACCGAAAACAGCAGAAAATAACATCAACCGGCAGGAGATAGCAGGAAAAAAGCCTGATTCTTCTACCGGTTTTTCATGCTCGATAATAGCATACTCACAGAGCACGTATTTTATACTTACCAAAACAGAGGCTGGAATCAAAAGGTGGTTCACAACGTACCGTCTGGCAAATTGCACCAGGCAGGGACTCGTTTTGTGACTTTGGAAGAAAATTAGAAAATCTTAGTATGCCTGTATACACACAGTGATGATCTGCCATGGAAGGCAGATCAAGGCTTCACGAGCCATGGATGGCTCGTTGAACGCCGTTCACGTCACTCCGGCATAACCTGAATCAGGTATACTTAGGTTTTTCTTATTTTCGCACGACGAAACAAAACAAGCCCCTGCCTGGTGCAATTTACCAGTCGAAAAAGTAAACACCACCTTTTGCCTCCAGAATCATCACATACATTGTTGACAAGGAAACAAACATGCGTTATATTAAAACAGAAGTAATTGTTGACAAGGAAACAATATTTACTGCAAAGGGAGTGGATGTATGAAAGAGCAGGAGCTTTTGTTAAAAGAGCTTGCGCTGATGTTAGAGCGGCAGGATATGCTCTCAAAGCTGACCGAGGGGAAATGCCTCGATGAATATGGATATTCTGAGACGCATTGTATTGATTATATCGGAAGATTAGAATTGCCAAATGTCACAAAAGTCGCAGAACATATGGGGATGACAAGAGGTGCGATCAGCAAAATGACAAAAAAGCTGTTGACGAAAGGACTGATTGAAAAATACACGTTAGAGTCAAATAAAAAAGAAGTCTATTTTAAACTGACGGATCTTGGCAAAACATTGTTTGAAGAACATGCAAAACGTCATAAGCGTTGGGAAAAGAGAGATATGGAGTTTTTATCCCATTATTCGACAGAAGATGTAAAAACTGTATATCAGTTTATGAGAGAATTTAATCATTATTTAGAGGGACAGATTGAAGAATTATCTTAAGGTCTGACGGACACCTGAATCCTGTGAGTCAAAAAATCCCCTGTGGACATGCCACAAGGGATATGGAAATTTAAGATTCGATATTAGTATCAGTGTCATTATCAGTATCAGTATCAGCTGCATCGGTATCAGTATCTGTGTCCGCCTCTGTTTGTGCAGAAGGAATCACACGCACCGGTAAATCCTGAGTGAGTTCCTCAAGTGATTTGGAACCGGAATTCATGGAAAGAAGATCAGCAGAACGAACGGATGAATCATCAGAAGTATTTTTTTCGGCAGAGGTTGCGGTAGCCGTATTCTGCGATGCAGAGGTAGTGTATCCGGATGTCTGGGAAGATATCATATTTTTTAATTTTAAAATAGCAGTTAAGATATCTAATGCATCTTTACTGATATTTTTGGAAGAGAAGAAATCTGCAAGCATCTGATTTGCCTCATCTCTTGCGGTTCCGGTCAGATTGAAAATAGAAGAAAGCTGATCAGAAACGGAAGATACGGTATTTGAAACAGCAGAACCAAATTCTTCCATATAAGAGAGCACTTTTTTGACATAATTCTGTGTCTCAGTAAAAGGCGGGATGCCGCCGTATTTGTCCACATTTGCACTGCCGGCATTGTAAGCAGCGAGCGCAAGGGAGATATTTCCCTGATAGTTGGATAATAACTGGCTGATATATTTTGCACCGCCCATGATATTCTCTCTGGCATCATAGGAATTTGAAACACCAAGGGCAGCAGCGGTCTGCGGCATTAACTGCATGATTCCAATGGCACCGGCACTGCTTACGGCAGATGGGTTGAAACCGGATTCAGCCTTGGCGATTGATTTTAATATAATAGAAGAAACACCGTAAGTATTAGCAGCTTCTTCGAAAATAGAGTCAAGTTCGTCTGAAGTGTAAGAATCTGCAGAAGATGAAGATTCCAAAGCTGGGGATACATCCACAGCATCTGAACTGGTTGTACCTGATGTAGTATTCTGGCTGTTGTCTAAAGCCTTTGTACTGTCAGCTAACACCGTTGCAAAATCGTCAGAATTATTCTGTTTTGCAGCTTCGGCACGTTTTGCGGCCTGTTCGTTGATCCGGCTGACTAAAGCCTGATCCATATAGTTTAAAACGGTAATACTCATTCATAACTCCTTTTCGTGTAAAACGCGACTAATAAAAGTATAGCACATGTTTTGGCAATAGTGAAGTTTTTGTTGAAAATTGTCTTGATGTATCACAAAAATTGTTGTAGAGTACATAGTGCGATAAGCTAAAGTGATAAAGTGACAGGGGATAGATAAAAGAAATGGATTGCGAAATAGAAAAAAATAAAATAAGTAAAAAATCTTCCTATGGAAAAGCATTTAAAGCTGCATTTCCATACACGATACCGGTTATGACGGGATATCTGTTTATCGGTATGGCGTTTGGAGTGATGATTCAGGAAAAAGGGTATAATTTCCTGTGGGCGATACTGATGAGCGTCCTGTGTTATGCGGGGAGCGGACAGTATCTTGCCGTGAATTTTTTTGCACCGGGTGTGAGTCTTTTGCAGGTGATCTTCATGGAGTTTATGTTAAATATCAGGCATATTTTTTATGGACTGTCATTGTTAGAGCGCTTTGAAAAAATGGGGAAAAAACGTCTGTACATGATTTTTTCACTGACAGATGAGACCTATTCCTTATTTTTTGTCACGAAGGTGCCAAAGGATGTGGAGGAAGGACAATTTTTATTTGCGATTGCACTGTTAGACCAGCTTTACTGGATCATAGGCTCCGCAATCGGAGCACTGCTTGGATCGGTACTTCCAATCGATACGACCGGAATTGATTTTGCAATGACAGCACTGTTTGTCGTGATCATGGTGGAGCAGTGGATGGAGTCAAAAAACCGTCCGAGCGTACTGATCGGGCTTGGATGTGGACTGGTCTGTCTGCTGATCTTTGGCGCGGATAATTTTATCCTGCCGACTATGATCTGTATTATGCTGATCCTGCTTCCATGCAGTAAGTTTTTGAATAAAGAAACAGACCAGAAAAAGGAGGTAGAGCATCATGCCGGTTAGTGTGGCGCGTTCGCTTGTTATTATTGCAGCAGTTGCGGGAACAATCTTTTTTACAAGACTCTGCCCGTTTTTATTTTTCCCACCGGGAAAACCGATTCCACCGGTGATCCAGTATCTTGGAAAGGTATTGCCTCCGGCAGTCATAGGAATGCTGGTAATTTATTGTCTGAAGGCGGTAAGTATTACATCTTATCCATATGGACTACCAGAGTTTATTGCAGTGGCAGTGGTAATACTGCTTCATGTCTGGAAACGAAACAACCTGCTTAGTATCGGCGTCGGTACAGTGCTTTATATGGTGCTGATACAGGCGGTATTTTAATAAATATGGAGGAATAATTATGAAGAAGAAACCTTTTGTAACCAAAGAGCAGCTTGAGGAGATCGTAAAAAAATATCCGACACCTTTTCATCTTTATGATGAAAAAGGAATCCGTGAAAATGCGAAGGCAGTCAAGGAAGCATTTTCCTGGAATCCCGGATTCCGCGAGTATTTTGCGGTAAAGGCAACGCCAAATCCATATATTCTTGATATCTTAAAAGAATATGACTGCGGCTGTGACTGTGCATCCTTAACGGAGCTGATGTTAGCAGACTCTCAGGGATTTGACGGAAAGCACATCATGTTTTCCTCAAATGATACGCCTGCGGAGGAGTTTAAATTTGCCAATGAACTTGGTGCGATCATCAACTTAGATGATTTTACCCATATTGACTTTTTAGAGAAAACAATTGGAAAGATCCCGGAGACCATCAGCTGCCGTTATAATCCTGGTGGAGTTTTTAAGATGAGCAACGGAATCATGGATAATCCGGGCGATGCAAAATACGGATTTACCCATGAGCAGATCATTGAAGGATTTAAAATCTTAAAAGAAAAAGGTGCAAAACATTTCGGTGTACACGCATTTTTAGCAAGTAACACAGTGACAAACGAATATTATCCGAAACTGGCAAGACAGTTGTTCGAGTTAGTTGTAGAACTGCGTGATAAGACCGGATGTGATATCCAGTTTATCAACCTTTCCGGTGGTGTCGGTGTGCCTTATACACCGGATCAGACACCGAACGATATCCGCGTGATCGGTCAGGGGGTCAAGGAAGCTTTTGAGGAGATCTTAGTTCCGGCAGGACTTGGAAATATCTCTATCTATACCGAGATGGGACGTTTCATGTTAGCACCTTACGGATGCCTTGTAACAACAGCCATCCATGAGAAACATACTTACAAAGAGTACATCGGTGTGGATGCCTGTGCAGTCAACCTGATGCGTCCGGCAATTTACGGGGCATATCATCACATTACCGTTATGGGAAAAGAAGACGAGCCTTGCGACCACAAATATGATGTGACAGGTTCCCTCTGCGAGAACTGTGATAAATTTGCCATCGACCGTATGCTGCCGAAGATCGATATGGGAGATCTGCTTGTGATCCATGATGCCGGAGCACATGGATTCTCCATGGGATATAACTATAACGGAAAATTGCGTTCTGCGGAAGTTTTGTTAAAAGAGGATGGTTCTACCCAGCTGATCCGCCGCGCGGAGACACCGGATGACTACTTCAGAACCTTTGACTGCTTTGATATTTTAAAGGACATGAAGCATCCGGAGAGAAAATAATATTACGAAAAAAGACTGCATTCTGCAAAGGGAGTGTGTCATGTGTATTGATGAATTGAGGTTTGAAGCCGCAAAAAACAGAGTGATCGGGATAAACAGGGAGCGTCAGGGAATCGGGACGCTCTCGGAGAAAACGGTACATGCCGTTTTAAAAAATTATTATGCGCCGGATACGGATATGCATGAGATCCCGATTGAAAATTTTGTGGCGGACATTTTTACGGGGACCGAGATCATTGAGATACAGACACGCTCCTTTCAGGTTATGCGGAGAAAACTGGAATCTTTCCTGAAAATCTATCCGGTGACGATCGTCTATCCGATTCCGCATATCAAATGGCTTTCCTGGATCGACGAGGAGAGTGGTGAGATGTCGCCGAAACGCAAATCTCCGAAAAAAGGAAATCCGTATGTGGCATTTAAAGAATTGTATAAAATACGTCCGTTTTTAAAAAATGAAAATTTGAAATTCCGGTTTGCACTGATCGATATGGAAGAATACCGTCTGTTAAACGGCTGGAGCAGAGACAAAAAGAAAGGCAGTGAGCGCTACGACCGGATTCCGGTACAGTTTGTAAAGGAAGTCTGTATTGAGAGGCGGGAAGATTATATGCAGTTTATTCCGTTTGACCTCTCAGAGCCTTTTACTACGAAAGATTTTTCGAAATCTGCAAAAATCCCGTTGTCGCTTGCACAGACTGTGCTTCTGATCCTGACAGATTTAAAAATTGTAAACCGGGTGGGGAAACAGGGAAACAGTTACCTGTATGAAGTCTGTGAGATATAAGAAAAATGGTATTTAAATTTTAATAGTTGCTAACGATCAGCCTGCGCCGGAAAACAGAATCCATGTGATCGAGTGTATGTCTTGCCTGGGAATAGCGGTTGCGGTTGGTATGGATGACATAAAACTGGTGTGCACCGCGGTATTTTTCGCGCAGAAAAAAGGGTATTTTAATAAAACTCCTGGTAAAAGGAATCTGATTTTCAATCAGCAGCTGTGCTGCCTGATCGCTGATTCTTTCATTGGTTGTGCGGCATAGTTCTACATCTTTGTCGAGATGTTTTGTATCTTTTCCTAATATAATCGTTTTGCCCATAGTATCTACCCCTTTTTCAAAAAATTATCATATACGATAACTTTTGTCAAACATGCTTTTATTTTTGCAGAAATTGTGGTATGTTATTAAGGTTAGACGGAAAAGCTTGTCTTAAAGGAATAGAAAGGTAATTATAATTATGAAGAAAAAAGTAGTAGTATTAATGCTTTGTGCGATGATGGCAGTCACTGCACTCGGATGTGGCGATAAGAAAAATAATGCCGCAGAGGGAACAGAGGTTGCAGAATCAGTAGACAGTACGGAAACATCAAAGGGAGCAGCTGTGGAATATGAGAGTCCGGCTTATGATCTGAATCCTTCCGATTATGTGACACTCTGTGATTACAGCAAGATTCCGGTCACCATTACCGGTGATTATGATGTGGATGACCAGGATGCAAAAGATTATTTTGAACAGATGTTTGCTTATTACGGACCGTTCTATGTTGCAGATGACACCAAAACGACCGTTGGAGATGGTGATATCGTAAATGTGGATTATGTTGGAAAATTAGACGGAGTGGCATTCGATAATGGAAGTGCCGAGGATCAGAATATTGATGTGGATAATAACTGCTCCGCAGGAAGCCAGTCAAGCTCTTTTATTGACGGCTTTACCGATGATTTAAAAGGTGCATCTGTCGGTGATGTCATTGACAGCGATGTGACATTCCCGGATAATTACGGTAATGCAGACCTTGCCGGAAAACAGGTCGTATTCACATTTACAGTCAATTCCATCCAGAAAGAGATGGCACTTGATGATGTGGATGATGAATTTGCGCAGAAACAGTTCCAGGCTGACACGGTAGATGATATGTATGCACAGATCAAGACTTTCCTTGAAAAACAGGCCAGCAGTAATAAGGACAGTGACACTTATGCAGCAGTGCAGGAGTATCTGTTAGAAAACTGTAAAGTGGACATTCCGGAAGATTATCTGACAGCCCGTGTCAATGATTATGAGAAGCAGTTTGTACAGAATAACTGTGATGGGGATGCATCCAAACTTGAGGATTATGTAAGCAAACAGTACAATATGACACTCGATGAGGTACGTCAGGAGTGGAAATCAGGCATGGAGAAAAATATTTCCATGGAGTTCATCACAGGTGCGATCGCAGCAAAAGAGGGTACCGAGCTTGATGAGGACGGATTTTCTTCTTATGTGCAGACTTTGATGAATAATTACAATTATTCATCAGAAGAAGATGTATATAAGTACTATGGATATGATGATGCAGCATATGGTGAAAAATATTTAAGACAGGTCTATGTTGATAATCTTGCATTGCAGTCTGTCAAAGATAATGCGGATGTAACTGTGGAAGCTCCGGCAGAGACAGAGAGTACGGAGGGCACAGAGAGTGCAGAACCACAGGAAGCTGTTGATGCTACAGAAACAGAAGCAGCAAATTAATCAAATAAATATCCCAAAAGAAGACCAAAGAGATGGGGATTGGAGGATTCAATTATGGATATGGTAAATGTAAGGGATTTATTCCGGAAACAGGAAGAGTATGTGGATCAGACCGTGACGATCGGTGGATGGGTGCGGAGCATCCGTAATTCCAAAAATTTTGGATTTATCGTGGTAAACGATGGAACATTTTTTGAGCCGGTTCAGGTCGTATATTCGAATGTTTTGGAAAATTTTGATGACGTTGAAAAATTAAACGTCGGCGCAGCGATCATTGTGACAGGTAAGCTTGTTGCAACACCCGGAACCAAGCAGCCGTTTGAAATCCAGGCAGAGAAAATCGAGATCGAGGGTGTTTCCACACCGGATTATCCGCTGCAGAAAAAGAAACACAGTTTTGAGTATTTAAGAACGATCTCCCATTTAAGACCAAGAACAAACACGTTTGAGGCAGTTTTCCGTGTGCGTTCCCTGATTGCATATGCAATTCATAAATTTTTCCAGGAGAGAGATTTTGTTTATGTACACACACCACTGATCACAGGAAGTGACTGTGAAGGTGCGGGAGAAATGTTCCAGGTAACGACACTGGATATGAACAATCTTCCGAAAAATCCGGATGGAACGGTAGATTATACG
>ERZ1108170.1273-NODE-1273-length-16710-cov-2.849415_pt1 | contig 16710 bp, 15 predicted proteins | sample MGYA00403705_ERZ1108170 | MGnify/ENA primary metagenome ERZ1108170 (study PRJEB35170, sample SAMEA104062422) | human gut metagenome | biome: human gut; feature: human-associated habitat; material: faeces | place: Denmark | collected 2012-06-15 ...
GGCGGGAACGTGCGGCCGCCGAGCTCTTCGGTGATGATTTCAAAGCTGCGGCGCTCGATGTCGCCGGGCGCCATCTCCTTGGAATCCATCTAGTACTCCACTCCTTCCCTTGCACATATCCCCTGCTCGTAGGGGTGTTTCTCGCACCGCATCTCGGTTATGTAGTCGGCCTTCTCCACGATCTTGCGGGAAGGCGCGCGCCCGGTGAGCGCTACTTCGACGCCGCGCGCGGACATATCGAGCGCGCGGTCCACGAGCGCCTCGTCGACAAGCCCCTTCGAAAGCGCGTCGAGCGCCTCGTCGAGCACGAGCAGCCCCTCCTGCGCGCCCTCGAGCTCGGCGAGCGCGGAAGCGAGGTTCCCATCGTGCAACTCGCGCGTCGCGGAAAGTTCTTCCGACGTCATGGACCAGGTAAACTTGTCCGACGCCTTCCCCGCGAACACGGGCACGCCGAAATGCTCGGCGAGCAGGCGCGCCTCCCCGCTTTCGCCGTCTTTCAGGAACTGCATAACGACGACGCGGCGGCCTGCGGCGAGCATGCGAAGGGCGAGCCCCATCGCCGCCGTGGTCTTGCCTTTGCCGTCGCCATGATACACGTGGATCATACGCCCTCCTCGATAATGCGGTAGACATACTCCATGTCGAGCGCCCCGCGCACGGAGTCGGCCAGGCGGTCGAACTCGCGCGCACGGTGATCGGCCGCGGACACCGCGCCCTCAGCACCCACGACGCTCTCGGGCAGGCCGCGCATGCGCGCGAGCGAGCGCGCGAGGGCGAGTGCCACCCCCGGTTCGTCGAACAGGCCGTGGAGATAGGTTCCGAACACGTTTCCGCAGGCCGCGCCTTCTGGTTTGCCGTCAATCGTGCCCGCAGGGACGCAGGAGACGGTCGTTTCGCCGTCGTGAATCTCGTACCCGCGCGCCGTCATGCCGTTCCACACGGAGAACGCGCCTTGAGCGCCCGTGATGCGCAGCTCCGACTGGGCGAGGCGCTTTTCCTCCTTGAACACCGTACTTGCAGGGATGAGCCCGAGCCCGCGCGCGGTGCCAGCGCCTTCCCTGCCGTGCGGGTCGGAAAGCTCGTCTCCCAAAAGCTGGTAGCCTCCGCATATGCCGAGCACCGGCGTGCCCGCGCCCGAAAGCGCGCGTACACAGGCTCCGATGCCGCTAGCCGCAAGCCAGCGCGCGTCGTCGACCGTGGACTTCGAGCCGGGAAGCACCACCAGGTCGGGTCGGCCCAGATCGGTCGTCGAGGAAACGTAGCGCACGCCCATGCCGGGCACGCGCGAAAGCGGGTCGAAGTCGGTGAAGTTCGACAGATGCGGAAGGCGCACGACGGCGACGTCGATGACGCCGCGCGCCTCGCGGGCAGATAGGCGCGGCGCGAGCGAGTCCTCGTCGTCCAGGTCGAGCGTAAGAAACGGCACGCCCCCCACGACGGGAACCCCGCACATCTTCTCGAGCGGGGCCAAACCCGGGCGGAGGATTTCCACATCGCCGCGGAACTTGTTCACAACAAGCCCCCGCAAAAGCGCGCGATCCTCGGGCGCAAAGAGCGCGACCGTGCCGTAGAGTTGGGCAAATACCCCGCCTGGGTCGATGTCGCCCGCGAGCAGCACGGGGGAGGACACGGCGCGCGCGAGCCCCATGTTGACGATGTCGTTTTCGGCAAGGTTGATTTCGGCGGGGCTGCCGGCGCCCTCGATGACGATGACGTCGTTTTCCTCCGCGAGCGAATCGAACGACTCCAAAATCAGCGGCATGAGCGCCTTCTTTCGCGCGAAGTAGTCCCTCGCAGCGAAGGCTCCCTGCGCCTTGCCGGCAACGATGAGCTGGCTTCGGTGGTCGCTTTCGGGCTTGAGCAGGATGGGGTTCATACGCACGTCGGGCACGATGCCACACGCCTCGGCCTGCATGATCTGGGCGCGCCCCATCTCGAGCCCGTCGGCCGTGACACCGCTGTTGAGCGCCATGTTCTGGCTCTTGAAGGGAGCCACGCGCAGGCCGTCCTGCGAAAGCACACGGCACAGCCCCGCCGCAAGCAGGCTCTTCCCCGCGTTCGACATGGTGCCCTGGATCATGATGGGCTTCGCCCTACCCACGGGTATCGACCTCCTTCGTCGAGCCTCGGCCATACGCGCCCGCCATAGCGCCGCTGCAAGAAGCGCAGCCCCGTTTGTCGGGTTCGCCTTCGCCCGATGCGCCTTCCGCCCGAAGCGCGCGGCCGAACGCCATCGCAAGCCGGGCATTCTCCTTGCGCGTGCGCACCGCGACGCGGCACCAGAAACGGGACAGTACCGAAAACGAGTCGCACGTGCGGACCAAAACCCCCTGTTTATACAGGCGCTCGGGGATGTCTTTCGCCGGTGTCCGGACTAAAAGGAAGTTCGCATCCGACGGCACGACGGAAAGCCCGAGCGAGGAGAGCTCGTGGGAAAGCCACGCTCGCTCGCCCGCCAATACATCGCGCGTGCGCGAGACGTATTCGACGTCTTCCAGGGCGGCGATACCCGCGGCCTCGGCGACCGAGGAGACGGGCCACGCCTGCCCCGCCCGGCGAATCCCCTCGAGGAGTTGGGCGTTTCCGCTGATCAGATATCCCAACCGCAACCCCGCCATTCCGTAGAGCTTGGTGAACGCGGAGAGCACGGCCACATGGCGCGAACACGCGGCGCGTGCGGCCACGCTCCTTTCGCGGGCGTCGGGCGCAAATCCGAGGAAGCACTCGTCCACGACGAGCAGCGCGCCCGCCTGCTCGCAGCGGCATGCCACGGCATCGATCACGCGGGGGTCGACGAGGCGCCCCGTCGGGTTGTTCGGATTGCAGAGGTACGCCACGTCTCCCGGCCCCTCGATCGCGCGGGCGAAGGAGGCGGGCACGTCGAAGTCGTCCGCTTCGAAGAGCGGGAACTCCTGCACGGATGCGCCGTAGTACGATGCCGCCTCCGCATATTCAGAGAACGTCGGCGCGCACACGACGATGCGTTTCGGGCGTACCGCCGCGGCGAGCCGCCAGATGATGTCAGACGCGCCCGCGCCGCAGACGATAGTATCTTCGGGAATGCCCTGGGCGCGCCCTAGGGCGCGAACGAGTGCGAGGCTTTCCCTATCGGGGTAGGCGTCGATTCGAGAAAGCGCCTTGCAAGCTGCGGCGACGGCGCGCGGCGAGGGGCCTGCCGGATTCACGTTCACCGAGAAGTCAATGAGGTCGGAGGCGCCCCCTTCGCAAGCGATGCCGAGCGATTGCGAGCTGCCCCCATGCGTACGGGCGCGCAGGATTCCCCCGGCAGCCTGGGGCGCGGCGTGGTCTTCCCTCATGCCATCGCCCCCACGGCGAGCACGACCGCCGCGCGTGCGGCACCGAAGACGACGAGCGCGCATACGGACGCGGCGAGCATGAGCCTTGTCGCCCGGGCGATGTCGCCCCACTCGATTTCGCGGGACGCGTCGCCTATCGTCGGTTTCTCAACGAGCTTGCCGAAATACACCGCGGGTCCTGCCAGGCGCAGCCCGAGCGCGCCCGCGCACGCTGACTCGGTCTGCGCCGCGTTCGGGCTCGCATGGCGACGCCTGTCGCGGCGCCAGATGCGCGCCGCCCCGCACGCGTCGAGCCCGACGATCGGGCACACGGCGATCATGAGCAGGGCCGATAAGCGCGAGGGAATCCAGTTCACCGCATCGTCGAGGCGCGCCGAGGCGCAGCCGAAGTCGATGTAGCGCGCGTTTTTGTAGCCCACCATGCTGTCGAGCGTGTTCACAGCCTTGTACGCCATGCCCAAGGGCGCACCCCCGATCATAAGGTAGAAAAGCGGCGCGATGACGCCGTCGCTCGCGTTCTCCGCCACCGTTTCCACGGCGGCGCGCGCAACGCCCTGCTCGTCGAGAACAGACGTGTCGCGTCCCACGATGAGCCCGACGGCCTCGCGCGCCGCGACAAGGCCGCCCTTCGAGAACGCGCGGGCCACGGCCAGGCTCTGGCGGCGCAGCTCGCATGTCGCGAGAATCTGATAGCTCGCCCATGCCTCGGCCACGAAGCGCAAGCCGGGGTGAACCATGCCGCAAAGATGCAGGATTCCCCAGGTCAAAAGCCCACACGCAAGCGGAAGCGCCACGGCGAGCACAAGCCCTGCGGCGCGCGTGCCCGCGGACGTTTGCGGGAATGCGCCCCGCAGGCGGCCTTCGGCCCACGTGATCGCGCGCCCCATGGCGACGACGGGATGGGGAAGCCAGCGCGGGTCGCCGAAGGCAAGGTCGGCCGCGAACCCGGCGGCCACGGCAAGAATCGTCATCACCGGGCATCGCCCCCCGAAGCGGGGCGAACGTCGCGAAGGCAGCGCCCATCCCAGGTGGCGGCCCATGCGCCGCCCGGCTCGGTATGCACGTCGAAGTATCCCATTTTCGGGACAGCTAGCTCGGAGAGCAGCGCTTTCACGGTACCCGCGTGAACGACGAAGACGGCGCGCCCACTCCCCTGGGCGCGCTCCGATTCGCACGCCTCCCGAAACGCCGCGACGACGCGGCGGGTGAAATCGCTCTTGCCCTCGCCATGCGGGCAGCGCGTCTCGCACCAGGAGTCTACCCAGGCGCGGTAGCGCGCATCCTCTTTAAGCTCGGCGGCGCTTCGCCCCTCGAAGTCGCCGAAATCCATCTCACGCAGACCGGGGCACGCCATAAGCTCCGCGTTCGGGAAGAGGATGCGCGCCGTCTGGTCGGTGCGGGCCATGCCGCTCGTGATAACACGGAACACGTCACGATTACACGTGAGGTCGTGCAAAGCGCGCTCGCCCGCGCTCGACAGGGGCTCGTCGGTGCCTGCCCCGCTGTAGCGATGGTCTTCCGTGCCCGCCGTGGCACCATGGCGCACGAAGACGACTTCCAAAGGCGCGCCCGCGCCCTGCGTCCCTCGAGGCGCATCGGCAAGGTTTCCTTTGATGACCTGGGGAATCCCGCACGTCATGCGCACGACGACGCCGGCGCGCGCAGCGAGCGCGCATCCCAGGCGCCCCGCGCGCTCGCGCCATTGGGCGTCTTCCGCACGCATGGGGACGACCCCCGAGCCGACCAAGGACAGAATCACTGCGTCGAAGCCGATCAGCCGCTCGAGCGCCCGGTCAGCGTCGAGCGCGCGTACGAGTTCCTCAGCACGGTACGCGACGCGGCCGGCAAAAGCCGCGGGCACGCCGCCCTCCGCTAGCTGCGCCGCGTCGACGAAATCGTCCGCCGCGAACCCGAGCTTTTCGCGCACGAAGGTCCTCTTCCCCGAATGCGCGCCACCTACCACGAGAATCATAGGAGCATGCCCCCCGCCACCAGCATGGCAAGCATCGCGAGCTCGGCCCATTGCAGAAACCATCCGGCCAAATCCCCCGTCACCCCGCCGAAGCGGGACAGGGCAACATGGCGGTACCACGCGAGCGCCAAAAGCCCCGCCACCGCCATAAGGGCGCCGACGGCCCGAGCGCACGCGACCATCCCTGCAGCCGAAGCCGCAGCGAAAGCGCAAAGCGGCACGACGATCGCCGCGCGCTTCTTCGCAGGCGAGAGCCCCGCGGCCATGCCGTCCGCCCGCGCGGCAGGCCAGCATTCTACGGCGAGCCCCGAAAGCGCGCGGGAGAACACGAGCGAGCACAGAAGCGCGAGGAACGCCCCCGCCGTAAGCGGCAGCGCGGTGAACAGGGAAAACTGCAGAATAAGGTACACGACAACACCGATGACCCCGAAGGAGCCCGCCCGCGGGTCGTGCATGATCTCGAGCTTTCGCTCGCGCGGGGCCCAACTTGCAAGCGCATCGGAGGTGTCGCAGAGCCCGTCTAGGTGGATGCCTCCCGTCACCGCCACAGGCAGCGCCGCGAGCACGGCCGCGACGATGGTCGCGGGTACGCCGAGCAGGTTCGCCACGTACCCCCACGCCGTCATGAGGAAGCCTTCCGCAAGGCCCACCAGGGGAAACGCGGCAAGCGCATGGGTTGATCCGAAATCGGTCCAGGCCGATTTAGGGACGGGGATGCGCGAGAACGTTCCGAACGCCGCGCCGATTGCCTCTGCTATCTTCACCTTGAAGGTCCTTCGCCTTTCATCCACACGGGAATCCCGCATACCACTTCGACTGCACGGTCGGCCAGCGCCACCACACCCGCGTTCACGCGCGCGAGCGCGCGCCTCCATGCCTCGGTCCCCTCATCGTAGCGCATCCCATCGGCGAACACGTCGACGGTGACCACCACCGTATACGCAGCGGCCTGAGCGAGCCGTTCGATGCCTCCGAGCACCTCGCGCGCCGCAGCGTCGGGGTCACGTGGGGACAAGCTGCCTTCCGCGAAGAGCTCGTTCGCAACCAGGTTGCCCACGTCCTCCAAAAGAAGCGTGCAGCCGCACGGAAGCCCGGACGCTGCGGCGCCCACGTCACGCGTGCGCTCGAGGGTGGAAAACCCCTTGCCATCGCGCAGCGCCCGATGGCGCGCGATGCGGCGGGCGCCCTCTTCCCCGAAGGGCTCCATCGTTGCCAGGTACACGCGAGGGCCGTCGTGCCCGAGGCACAGGGACTCGGCATAGGCGCTCTTGCCGCTCGCGGCGGCGCCGATAACGAACGTCACCGTCATTTCCCGGCCTCGAAATGCTCGTAAGCAGCCATGCCAGTCGCCGTGAACGTCTTCCCATCCCGGTACACGCGCAACGCCGAATCCAGAAGGGGCAGATACGCCATGGCGCCCGCGCCCTCGCCCAAGTGCATGCCTGCGTCGAGGGGTGCCTTTATGCCGAGCTCGCGAAGGAGCTCCTGGCTTGCGGGCTCGCTTGATGCGTGGGTGCCCACGAGGTAGCCCAAGGCGTTGGGGCACAGGCGCGCCGCGCACAGGGCCGCCGTGCAGGATATGACCCCGTCGAGGAGCGCCGGCGCCTTCGAGGCCGCGGCCCCCAGGTAGAAGCCGCACATCGCCGCGATGTCGAAACCGCCCACCTTCGAGAGTACGTCGATCGGGTCGGCGGGATCGGGCGAGTTCGCGTCGATAGCGCGCTCGACCACGTCGCGCTTGCGCGCGAGCGAGGCGTCCGAGAGCCCCGCGCCGCGCCCGACGAGGCTCCGCGCATCCGCCCCGATGAGCACTGCGGACACCGCCGCCGAGGTGGTCGTGTTGCCGATGCCCATCTCGCCCGCGGCGAGAAGGCGCACGCCGGCGCGGGCAAGCCCGCACGCGACGGCGATTCCAACCTCGATCGCGCGCACGGCCCCATCGCGAGACATAGCGGGGCCGTGCGCGATGTTGCCGCTCCCCCGCCGCACGTTCGCGCGCACCATGCGCGCGTCTTCTATGCCCCGGGCCATACCCACGTCGACGGGCACAACATCGGCACCCGCGAACGCCGCCATGCGGCAGGCGCTCGTGGCCCCCTCGCACATGTTGCGCGCGACGGCTCGCGTCACGTCTTGCCCGCTTTGCGACACGCCTTCGGCAACGACCCCGTTGTCGGAGAAGAATACCGCGAGCGCACGGGGAAACTCGGCCACCTCGGCGCTCCCCTGAGCTGCGGCGATACACGCGACGGCATCTTCAAAGTCGCCCAATCCCCCCAAGGGGTGCGCGATGGAGTCCCACGCGGCGTACGCGGCGGCGCGGGCGCACTCGTCTGCGGGCGCGATCCGGGAGAGCGCGGCTTCGAGCACGGCGCCCGGCGCCGACGAGAACGCGTGCTCGACTTCCTCACGGATGCAGGCAAGCGCGGTTTCGGTTGCTTCAGCCATGCCGTCTCCTCTCTGCGAACGACGCTGCGGCAGACGCGAACGCGCGCGCAACGTCGGGGTTCGCAGGATAGTACACATGCGGGAAGCCCGCCACCAGGGACGGGGTGGTCGTCATGCACGGCCAGCCCTTGTCGCGCCGGGGCTTCTGCGCCCAGAAGTCGCCGCCCGGGCAGGTGGACTGCCAGTAGTGGAACTCGTGCGCGCGGATGCGTGTGCCGCGCGGCCCATAGAGCCCGTCGCGTTGGGAAGTGAGCTCCACGTACCCGAAATGGGACAGCCTTCCCCCGTTCTCGCTTGCGCCCTCAAGGGCGCCCGCAACAGGCCAGCGCCGCCCCTCGCTATCGGCGATTTCGCGCTGCAGGTACAGAAATCCACCGCATTCGGCGACCGTCGGCATGCCGGATTCCACCGCATGCCGCACCGCCTCGCGCATCGGCACGTTCTCGGAGAGTTGCCGCGCATGGAGCTCCGGGTAGCCGCCTCCCAGATAGAGGGCGCTTGTCCCCCGGGGCAACTCGCTATCACACAGGGGGCTGAAAAAGGCCAGCTCGCAACCCAGGTCCTCGAGCGCGCGCAGGTTCTCCTCGTAGTAGAACGAGAACGCCTCGTCACGCGCGACGGCGACGATGGGCCGCGCTCCCGCGATCGACTCCAACCGGTAAGGTTCCTCGCAGATATCGGGTGCCGTCGCCGCTATTTCGAGCAAGCGGTCGACGTCGACGCTCTTTTCCACCAGCTCGGCCATCTTGTCGATGCGCGCGGAGAGCTGCTTGACTTCGTCGGCGGTCACAAGCCCCAGATGCCGGCTTTCGAGCGAGAACGCCTCGTCGGCGGGGATATTCCCCAAAACCGCGACGCCCGTGTGCTTCTCGATCGCAGGCGCCGCGTAGGCGCAGGCAGCGGCGCTCGTCTTGTTCAGCACGACGCCGCGCACGTTCGCACAAGGCAGGAACTCGGCGATGCCGCGGATTACGGCGGCGAGCGATAAAGACGCCCCGCGCCCGTTCACCACTAAAACGACTGGCGTTTCCGTGTCGCGCGCAACCTGGTAGCTGCTCGCGTCGGCCACGCCGGGCGCCATGCCGTCGTAGAAGCCCATGACCCCCTCGAGCACCGCGATATCCGCGCACGCGGCGCCGCGTGCGAGCAGGGCGCGCAGCGTCGGGGCGTCGGTGAAGAAGCCGTCTAAGTTGCCCGAGCGCGCGCCCACGACGCGGCGATGAAAGAGCGGATCAATGTAGTCGGGGCCGCATTTGAAGGCCGCGCATGCGAGGCCGCGGCGCGCGAGCGCGCGCAGGAGCGCGCACGTAACGACCGTCTTGCCGCTCCCGCTCGAGGGCGCAGCGACCATGAAGCGCGGGATGGACGTGCTCACCGGGCGCCGCCTTCCCCACCTGCACCACGCGCGCTGACGAGGAACACGGGGTTTTGCGCCCTCATAAGATGGTGCGAGCCTACAGCCTCGGCGCGGGCGGCCGACACCTGGCACGCCTCGAACCCCTTAAAGCGCGAACCCGAGAGGAGCGCGCACGCCTCGGTGAGCGTCTCAACGGTGACGCATGGCACGCACAGGCGAACCTGCGAGTTCTTCTCGAGCGCCGCCTCCACGATAGAGGGAAGCTCGCCCGCGCTCCCGCCGACGAACACGGCGTCGGGGACGGGCAGTTTCGCGAGCGCTTCGGGGGCGACACCGGGGACCGCATGCACGTTGCCGCACCCGAATGCATCCGCGTTCTCTCGGATGAGCCGCACGCCGGCCGCGTTGCGCTCGACCGCCCATACCGACCCCGCTCGCGCGACGAGCGCAGCCTCGATCGACACGCTCCCCGTGCCGGCTCCGACGTCCCACACGGTGTCGGTAGCGGTAAGGCGCAGCTTCGCGAGCGCGACGGCGCGCACCTCCTGTTTGGTCATGGGAACGTCGCCGCGGATGAAGAGCTCGTCGGGAATGCCCGAGGAAGCGTACGGCCACCGGGAGCTCGCGGCGCGAGATGCGCTAGAGCCCACAGGCGACCCGGCGCCGCCTGCGAAATCGATAAGCATCACGTTCAAGTCATCGAACGTCTGACCTGCTATTTCACTTGCGGTCGCACAGGTGATGCGCTCGTCGGGGTACGACAGGCGCTCGGCCACCGTCACGCGCGCGTCCCCGAAGCCCGCCTGCACAAGCTCGCCCGAAAGCCGCGAGGGGTCTTCCCCGCCCGACGTGGCGAGGAAAAGCTCACCTGCGCGCTCGGCCTCGGCCACGATGTCGCACGCCACGCCGTGAGCGCTCGCGAAGCGCCAATTCTGCCATGGACGCGCGAGGCGCGCGGCGAGATACGATGCTGAGCTTATGCCGGGAATGACGCGCACGTCCACCTGCGCGTCGCCGGAGAGCGCCTCCACCAGGCGGCGCGCGCCGCTGAACAGCCCAACATCGCCCGTCATCACGACCACGGCGCGCTGCCACGACGCCGCATCGGTGAGCGCGGCGACGATGTCCGCCGTCTTCACGAGCTCGCATCTCACCACGTCGGGCGGCACGTCGATGCCGGCAAGCGCGCGATGAGCGCCGATGACCACGTCGGCGATGTCGATCGCGTCGAGCGCCGCGCGCGAGAGCAAGTCGGGGTTTCCGGGCCCCGCCCCGATGATCGTTACCTTTCGCATGGAATCTCCCGATACCCGCGCGGCGTGACCATACGGCCGCCTACGAGCTTCGTGTCCGCGTTGCCGACGAACACGGTGGTGAACATGTCGGCGTCGATCTCTTCCAGCTCGGAGAGCCTGCACATGCCCGACTGCTGCCCCTCGCGCCCGATGTTGCGTACCCAGCCGCAGAGCGTGTCGGGGGCCTTCCATTCGAGCATAATCTTCGCCGCGCGTGAGAGCCTGTCGGCGCGCTTTCTGCTGCGCGGGTTGTACAAACAGATGCAGAAGTCGGCGCTCGCCACGGCGGCGAGCCTGCGCTCGATGACCTCCCACGGTGTGAGCAGGTCGGAGAGCGACACGACCGCGAAGTCGTGGGCAAGCGGGGCGCCGAGCACCGCCGACCCGCTCTGAGCCGCGGTGGCCCCGGCGATAACTTCCACGTCTACATCGGGGTAGTCCTCCGCAAGCTCCAGCACGGGGCTCGCCATGCCGTACACGCCCGCGTCACCGCTGCACACGAGCGCCACGGCTTCTCCGCTCTGCGCGCGCGAAAGCGCCAGGCGGCACCGTTCGACCTCGTGCATCATCGGCGTCGCGAGATGCGCCGCGTCGGGCACGGCGGCGAGCGCGAGCTCCACGTATTTCGTGTACCCCACAACGATGTCGGCCGCCTCGAGCGCGCGCCGGGCCGCAATCGTCATGCCGTCGGGGCCGCCCGGGCCGATCCCCACCACGAAGAGCTTTCCCATCACCGCTCCTTAAACGAAAGTTCGATAGTTACCTTGGAAAACGCGACGGTCACGCCGCCGTGAGCGAGCTTCGGGAAGATAAGTTTGCCCCCGTCCGCGAGCGCCGCGCGCTCGCACACGTTGTCGACCCCCACCGTCGCGCGCACGAAATCAGATGGCGAAACGCTGCCTTCGACCTGCGACAACTCCTCTGCGGAATACGTCGCAAGCGGGATATTGCGCGCGCGGCAGAAGGCGAGCAGACCCTCCTCGTGCGCCTTCACGTCGATCGTCGCCGCCTCGCGCACGGCCAAAGGCGAGATACCCGCCTGCCCGCACGCGAGAAGAAAAGCCTCCTCGATCGCTTCGGCGCACGCACCGCGACGGCACCCAATGCCCGCAACGATGCAGGGCACGACAAGGCGAAGCGGCTCGGGCGCAGGCGCCTGCGCCCGCACGCCGGCCGGCTTCCCCGTCTCACCGACGGGCACGACCTCGCCTGTTGTCTCCGCCGCGCGAACGGACGCACCTGCATTCGCGCCAGCGAACGGCGACACGACGATATCGGCCAGAGCGCGGTCGGACGCAATGTCAACCCCCTCAGGCAGCTGTCCCGAAATCGGCATGTCGGAATAGAGCGTCACGCGCCCGCCCGAAAGCAGCCGCGCCGACACTCGCTTGATGGCCTCGGGATTCGAAACGGCGAGCCCCGCACAGCGCGCCCACGTATCCACCGCCCACACGCCGCGGACGTCGGTCGCCGTGGTGATGACGGGGATGGCCCTTGCCGCGCGTGCCACAGTTTGCGCAAGGTCGTTCGCACCGCCCAAATGCCCCGACAAAAGCGGGACGGCAAAGCGCCCCGCCTCGTCGATCACCACAACCGCAGAATCGGTTGCCTTCGAGGCGACATGCGGCGCGATCGCCCGCACGGCGATGCCCGCCGCGCCCACGAACAGAAGCGCGTCCGACGCTTCCCACGCGAGCGCCGTCCATGTGCGCAGGTCGGCCTTCCCCTCGCCGAACCCGCGCGAAACGGAAACGTCCCAGCCAGGGTCATCTTCACCTGTCTGCGCGCAATCGGAAAGCGCGCGTGCGGTGCGCTGCGCCAACGCATACCCCCTCTCAGTGAACGCTATGCAGGAAATCCTCATCTAGCGCACCACCATCGTTGAGAAGTAGCTGCCCCGATCGGGCACATCGTCGAGCAAGCGGTACATGCGCTCGCCCGGAAGCCCACAGTCCTCTACGAGCTCGGCACCGTAGAAGGTGCCCTCCTCGCGAAGGATGCGCTTCGTGTCCGCAAGCGAGTGGCGCGCCTTCATAGCCACCTTCGTCCCTGGCCAGCCGATTGCGCGGCCCACCCCATACAGCACGCCTTTACTCATACGTCGCCCCCAATTCCCCGATAACTGCATCGGCGCCCGACGTGCGGAAAAGCTCGCGGCGCTCGGCGTCGAACACGACCGCGGCGATGTCGCATGCGCCCGCCGCGCGGCGGCGCAACCTGTCCTCGATTGCCGCAGCGAGCGAGGCGCGCGCAGCGTCCCCCACGCCGGCGGCCTCGATTACCTCGAGCGCCGCCGTGGTCGTGACCGACGACATGATCTCGCGCACGGTCTTCGCGCCCGCGCCGGCCAAGGCCGCGTGGGCGGCCAGAATCTCCGCGCGGCAGTCGGCGGTACGCGAATGGGTGTCCATGATGCCGCCCGCGACCTTCACCAACTTGCCGATGTGTCCCACAAGAAGGACATTGGTGAATCCCTCGCGAACGCAGCAATCAATCGCATCGCCCACAAAGTTGGAGATGAAGACCACCGGCGCTCCGTTTAGGTGAAAATGCCCCGAGATGAACTGCTCGCCGTAGTTGCCGGGCGTGAGCACGACTCCGCGCCGCCCCATAGCCGCATGCTGCCGGATCTCGAGCTCGATGCTGTCGCGCAAGGCAGCGAGACTGCGAGGCTCGACGATGCCCGTCGTGCCCAGGATGGAGATGCCGCCCTCTATCCCCAGGTGCGGGTTGAAGGTCTTTTCGGCAAGGGAAACGCCCTCGGGTACCGAAATCGTCACAGCAATATTTCCAGAAAAGCCGTGCGCGGCGCACACCTCGCGCACCGCCGAAGTGATCATCGCGCGCGGCGTCGCGTTGATGGCGGCCGCCCCCACCGGCTGCTCGAGCCCGGGCAACGTCACGCGCCCCACGCCCACGCCGCCATCGACGGAAACTTCCGATTCGTGCGCGGGCACGTCCTTGCTGTCCGTAACACCCGTGCCCGACCCCGAATGTTCCACGCGCGCGTACACGAGCACGCCGTCGGTCACATCGGCATCGTCGCCTGCGTCCTTACGCACGGCGCACTGGGCGCACCCCTCGCCGATGCATGCGTCGACCACGTCCGTCTCGACGGGCAGCCCGCCGGGGGTGACGATCGACACGAGGCCGACGGGCTTTCGTGACAAGAGCATCTCGCAGGCCGCCTTCGCCGCGAGCGTGGCGCAGCTCCCCGTGGTATAGCCGCAGCGAAGGCAGGTCGTCCCGGTATATATGTAGTGCTCGAAGGCCACGCTAGCCGCTCGCCTTCCGATACCCCGTGGCAAACGAAGGGTCGTAAAGCTTGCTGCGCTCGTACGACTCCGCTTGCGCGCCGTTGTGCGCAAGCCCGCCGCGAGCCCCGAGCACGCGGCCCACCACCACGAGCGCCGTGCGGTCGATGCCCTCTCGCGCGCCCGCATCGGCGAGCGTGCCCACTGTGCAGCGCACCACGCGCTCCTCAGGCCAGGTCGCCTTGTACACGAGCGCCGCCGGCTCGTCGGAGCTGCGGCCCGCGGCCAAAAGCTCAGCGGAAAGCTCGGCGAGCATACCTGAGCTCAGGAAGATGACCATAGTCGATCCGCTTTCCGCCATGGTGCGCATGCCCTCGCCCGCGGGCATAGGGGTACGTCCGGAAAGCCGCGTGATCACGACCGACTGGCTGATTCCCGGCAGCGTGTATTCCTGGCGAAGCGCCGCCGCGGCACCGCAAAAGCTCGACACGCCGGGCACCACCTCGTAGTCCACGCCGCGCGCGTCGAGCGCGTCCATCTGCTCCTGGATGGCGCCGTACAGGCACGGATCGCCCGTGTGCAGGCGCACCACTTCCTCGCCCCGCGCATCTGCCGCGCACATCACGTCGAGCACTTCCTCCAAGGTCATGTGCGCGCTGTCGTAGACGATGCAGGATTCCTTGCACTCAGCGAGCAGCTCGGGGTTCACAAGGCTTCCCGCCCAAACGACCACGTCGGCTGCGCGCAGAAGGCGCGCCCCGCGCAGCGTGATAAGGTCGGCGGCGCCCGAGCCTGCGCCAACGATATGAATCATCCGAGCCTTCCCTTCCCGTTTCTCATCGCAACCGTTTACGCCGCCATTCGCGCAGCAGGCAAAACACGGCGCCTGCGGCGGCAATCGGCGCAAATACGCAGGCAGGAGGCGCAATGCCGCCCGCCCTGGCTTTGACACGTTCACAAGTGCCCACTATCATAGTAAAAGATTCGGCAACGAGCATATGACAATCGGATAAAAGGAAATGACCGGCGCGGCGCCCGCACAGCCCGCGCTGGCTTGCGGAGGGAACCAGGTGGGAATCCTGGGCAAGGGACATTACTGTATAGGACGCGCGGGCGAACCGCCTCGCGCCCCAAGCCAGACTGCTTCGCCTTTTCCTCACGGCATCGCCGTGGCGTTAGCTCCTTGTGAACCCCGAGGGGCGCGCTTTTCTTTCGCTTGTGCCGACAAGCAACTGTCGCCGGGGGACCGGCAAACCGAGGAAAGGAAAAACCATGTCCGACCAGATGTCACGCCGCGGCTTCATGGGCGCCGCAGCAACCGGAGCCGTCGCGCTCGCCGGAGTCGCGCTCGCGGGCTGCTCCAACACCTCCGCGAGTTCCGAGAAATCGAGTGAAAAGGAGAAGGCCGTAAAGCCGGTCATCCTCGTCACGAGCTTCGGCACGAGCTACAACGACTCGCGCCACATCACCATCGGCGCCATCGAAGACGCTATCCGCGAGAAGTACTGGCAGGACTACGACATCCGCCGCGCCTTCACCGCGCAGATCATCATCGACAAGCTGAAGAAGCGCGACGGCATCACGATCGACAACATGACCGAGGCGCTCGACCGCTGCGTGGAAGACGGCGTGAAGGAAATCGTCGTGCAGCCGACGCATCTCATGGGTGGCCTGGAATACACCGACGTGAAAGACGAGCTCGACAAGTACGCCGACAAGTTCGACAAGATCTCGCTCGGCGACCCGCTGCTCACCTCCGACGACGACTACAAGAAGGTGGCCGCAGCCATTAAGGAGAACATGGCGTCCTTCGACGACGGCAAGACGGCGCTGTGCCTCATGGGTCACGGCACCGAAGCCGATTCCAACGCCGACTATGCCAAGATGCAGGAAGTGTTCAAGAACGAGGGCTTGACGCAGTTCTTCGTCGGCACCGTCGAGGCTGAACCGACCTGCGAGGATGTTATCGCCGCCGCGAGCGCCGCAGGCTACAAGAAGGCCGTGCTCGCGCCGTTCATGGTGGTCGCGGGCGACCACGCGAACAACGACATGGCAGACGAGACCGACCCCGACAGCTGGGCTGCGAAGTTCGTGGCCGCCGGCTTCGAAGTGACCTCCTCGGCCTCCTCAATGGCGCACAGATCCGCACCCACAGCCACCTCCTCCAGGCCGGCGAAGCCCAGCTGCTTCATGGCAGCCTTGATTTGGCCGGGGGTGACCTTCTCGCCGAACTGGCCCCAGAAGGCCGGGGCAATGATGGCAATGACCTTGTCGCCGCCGCGGATGGCATGGATCAGCTGGAACAGCTGCCCCTTGTCCACGATGGCGCCGAAGGGGCAGTTCACCAAGCACATACCGCAGTTGACGCACTTGTCATAGTTGATCTGGGCCCGGCCGTGCTCATCCTTGCCGATGGCGTCCATGCCGCAGGCCTCCTGGCAGGGACGGAAGAATTTGATGATGGCCTGATAGGAGCAGGCCGCCTTGCACTTGCCGCACTTGATGCACTTGGTCTGGTCGATGTGGGCCTGGCCGTGCTCAAAATAGATGGCCCCCTTGGGACAGGCGTGGGAGCAGTGACGGGCCAAGCACCCCTGGCAGGCGTTGGTGACCTCGTAATGAGTGTCGGGACAGGCGTGGCAGGCATACTTGATGATATTGATCAGTGGGGGATCGTAATACTTCTCAGCAATGGCGCTCTCCTCCACACCGTCAGACAGCAGCGTGTGTTCGGACACATCCCGCAGAGGAAGTCCCATGGCCAGACGAATGCGCTCGCCAACAATGGCCCGCTCCAGAAAGATGGACTCGCGGACGGTGCCTACCTCGCCGGGCATCAGCTCATAGGGCAGCTTCTCCAGCCGGGTATAATAGTCCCCGCCCTCGTATGCCAGCTTCGCCACCTCGGCGAACACCTTCTTGCGCATGTCGGTGATGGTGCACTGTAAATTTCTCATGTCTTTTGTTCCCTTTATCCTCGTTAAAAATCCGTTAAGAACCATTGACATACAGGCAACGGTCTTTTCTCGGACTTATTATAATAAAAAGTGAAAAAAAAAACAATAGG
>ERZ1108170.1288-NODE-1288-length-16570-cov-3.856070_pt1 | contig 16570 bp, 14 predicted proteins | sample MGYA00403705_ERZ1108170 | MGnify/ENA primary metagenome ERZ1108170 (study PRJEB35170, sample SAMEA104062422) | human gut metagenome | biome: human gut; feature: human-associated habitat; material: faeces | place: Denmark | collected 2012-06-15 ...
TTGTGTATATAAATAAGAAAGAAGTGTTCAAGACAAAAGGCGGCAAAGAAACTTTTGAAGCTACACTTCCTCTTGGCACATATGACGTATATGTAAAGTGTATTTGCGGCGGCAACGACTGGGGTTACACACTTGAATGTGACACTGTTGAATTTGAAAGTGCGGCAAGAGTTAAGGGTACAGATGACGTATGGATGTATATCGGTACATTCGTAAACGATTTTGAATTTCCGTTTGACACTGCGTCTGATATGCTTCACATTGTCGGTGAGCCTGCTACATATTGGAGATTGGACGCACCTGATACATTCGTAAGACCGTATAACGAAAATACACTGTTCGGTCGTTGGAACTACCCATTGGGTGTTACAATGTATGGACTTCTTCATACAGCCATTGCAATCGGCTCGGAAGATATAAAGAATTACATAAAAGACCACGTTCAATTATGTATTGATACGCTTGAATATGCACTTTGGGATAAAGAGCAGTACGGCGGTGCTACGAGTATACACAACTTGCTTACAAGTATCGACAGCCTTGACGACTGCGGTCAGGAACAGCAGGAACTGTGCGTTCTTGCCCGGGTTCTTGCCCGGCTCGAGCAGGTTCTCGCCTGCATCGGTGGAAATAGACCAGTTATTGTGCTTGCCGGAGCCATTGACGCCCTCGAACGGCTTCTCGTGCAGCAGGCAGGTAAAGCCGTGCTTCTGAGCGACCGTGCGCATGACCTCCATGGTCAGCTGATTGTGGTCGGTAGCGATATTGGTGGTGGAGAAGATCGGAGCCATCTCGTGCTGGCACGGTGCAACCTCGTTGTGCTTGGTCTTGGAGAGGATGCCGAGCTTCCACAGCTCCTCGTCGAGATCCTGCATGAACGCTGCAACGCGCGGACGGAGTGCGCCGAAGTAGTGATCATCCATCTCCTGGCCCTTCGGCGGCATCGCGCCGAACAGGGTGCGGCCGGTGAAGATGAGGTCCTTGCGCTTTGCGAAGTCCTCGCGGTCGATCAGGAAGTACTCCTGCTCGGGGCCTACGGTGGTGGTAACGCGCTTTACGTCCTTGCCGAACAGCTTGAGTATGCGGCAGGCCTGCGTGCTGATCGCGTCCATCGAGCGCAGCAGCGGGGTCTTCTTATCGAGGATCTGACCGGTGTAGGAGCAGAACGCGGTCGGAATGTAAAGGGAACCATCCTTTACGAAAGCGTAGCTGGTCGGGTCCCATGCGGTGTAGCCGCGCGCCTCGAACGTAGCGCGCAGGCCGCCGGACGGGAAGGAAGATGCATCCGGCTCGCCCTTGATCAGCTCCTTGCCGGAGAACTCCATCATCACGTGACCGTCGTCGGTCGGAGAGATGAAGGAGTCATGCTTCTCGGCGGTGATGCCGGTCATCGGCTGGAACCAGTGCGTATAGTGGGTCGCGCCCTTGCTGATCGCCCAGTCCTTCATTGCCGTTGCAACAACAGCAGCAACATCGGCGTCGATCGCAGTGCCCTCGCGCATGGTCTTTTTCAGCTTCTTGTAGACGTCCTTGGGAAGACGCTCTTTCATCACGGCGTCGTTAAACACCATGCTGCCGAACAGCTCGGGAACATTCGTTATGCTCATGAATGGTTCGCTCCTTACATATGTTAATTTTAATAGCAAACAAACTGAATAAAACAAAACAGACGCTGCGGACTTCGTGCCCACAGCGCCTTTGCTGTTTACACTTTGCATTATAGCCGTCCCGCCTTGCTTTGTCAAGAGAAATGGGGATGCTTTTTTCGTTTTTTGAAGATTTAGTGCGACATACTTAAATTATCCTATGACGCCGCCGTGTTTTTATGCAAGTTGTGAAAAATGTGTTTTTTATGCGCTTTCCGCTTGACGAAGCCGGGCACGCTGCTATAAAATATAAAGCGAACAAAGGTGTTCGCCATAGCTGAGGATTTCGGTATCCGGATCCTCAGCTATGGCGAGCACCTTTTTATTTTGTTAAGTTTTCGCCGGCAAATACAAGCATAAATAAACTTGACTGACGGCAGTCCCCTTTCCGAAACGATCCCCACCGGGCGAAACGCGCCCGATCGTTCCCGGAAAAGGGCAGACATACGCATAAACAAGGAGGAAGCACCATGTTACAAAAAGAAGGGCAAGTCCGCATCCCCGCCGGCTGCGCGATCTCCGGCATCTTCCATAAGGACGGCGCACGCGAGAACGGCACCCGAATCATCGACTCCATCCGCACCATGCACGATCGTTCCAACGGCCTGGGCGGCGGCTTCGCAGGCTACGGCATCTATCCGGAATACGCCGACTACTATGCGTTTCATGTATTTTTCGACACGCAGGCGGCAAAGGACGAGTGCGAGCGCGAGATCGAGAAGCATTTCGACATCGTAAACCTGTCCAAGATCCCGACCCGTCAGCATCCGCGCATCACGGATGAGCCGATGATCTGGCGCTATTTCGTCGCTCCCCTGCCGACCAAACTCGCCGCGAGCCAGCTCGACGAGTGCGAGTTCGTCGCACGCTTCGTCATCCGCATCAACCACACGCTCGACGGCGCGTACATCTTCTCCTCCGGCAAGAACATGGGCGTATTCAAGGCCAACGGCTTCCCCGAGGACGTCGGCGAATACTATATGCTCGAAAACTATGAGGCGTACTCGTGGACCTGCCACGGCCGCTACCCGACCAACACCCCGGGCTGGTGGGGCGGCGCGCATCCGTTCGCGCTGCTCGATACCACGGTCGTCCACAACGGCGAGATCTCGTCCTACGACGCAAACCGCCGCTTCATCGAGATGTTCGGCTATTCCTGCGACCTTCTGACCGACACCGAGGTCATCACCTATATCATCGATTATCTCGGCCGCAAGCTCGGTCTTACCTATCCCGAGATCTCCAACGTCATCGCAGCTCCCTTCTGGTCCACCATCGAAAAGCAGGAGCCGCGTGAGCGCGAGCGTCTAACCTATCTGCGCAACGCCTTCGCGTCTCTCATGGTCACCGGCCCGTTCTCCATCCTCGTCGGCTACACCGGCGGCCTGATGGCGCTGAATGACCGGCTCAAGCTCCGCAGCATGGTCGTCGGCGAGAAGGACGAGACCGTGTACATCGCTTCCGAGGAATGCGCGATCCGCGTCATTGCCCCCGAGCTGGATAAGATCTGGGCGCCCCGCGGCGGCGAGGCTGTCATTGTCAACCTGAATGACGGAGGGAACAAGTAATGGCTATTGATTTCTTATATCCGCAGTATGAGGTCGTCCGCAATTACGACCGCTGCATCTGCTGCCGCGCCTGCGAGCGTCAGTGCGCGAACGAAGTACATTTTTACGACCCGGAATTTCAGAAGATGCAGGTCGATGAGTCCAAGTGCGTCGCCTGCCACCGCTGCGTATCGCTCTGCCCGACCCGCGCGCTCAAGATCGTAAAGACCGACCATACCTTTAAGGAGAACGCAAACTGGACCGGCAAGGCCATCTCCGAGGTCTACCGTCAGGCAGGCTCGGGCGGCGTGCTGCTCTCCTCGATGGGCAACCCGGAGCCGTACCCGATCTACTGGGACAAGATCCTCATCAACGCTTCGCAGGTCACCAACCCGTCCATCGATCCGCTGCGCGAGCCGATGGAGACCAAGACCTTCCTCGGCAAGAAGCCGGGCAAGATCGAGCGCGACAAGGACGGCAGGCTCGTCCCGAACATGACGCCGCAGCTCGAGCTGAACGTGCCGATCATGTTCTCCGCGATGAGCTACGGCTCGATCTCCTACAACGCCCACGCTTCCCTCGCCCGTGCAGCCTGCGCGCTCGGTACCTATTATAATACCGGCGAGGGCGGCCTGCACAAGGACTTCTATCAGTACGGCCCCCACACCATCGTTCAGGTCGCATCCGGCCGCTTCGGCGTGCACAAGGATTACCTCGAAGCCGGCGCCGCCATCGAGATCAAGATGGGCCAGGGCGCAAAGCCCGGCATCGGCGGCCATCTGCCCGGCCTCAAGGTCGGCCCGGACATCTCCAAGACCCGTATGATCCCGGAGGGCACGGACGCCATCTCCCCGGCTCCCCACCACGATATCTACTCCATCGAGGACCTGCGCCAGCTCGTATTCTCGCTCAAGGAAGCGACCGAATACAAAAAGCCGGTCATGGTCAAGATCGCAGCCGTACATAATGTAGCGGCGATCGCTTCGGGTGTTGCCCGCTCGGGCGCGGACGTCATCTGCATCGACGGCTACCGCGGCGGTACCGGCGCGGCTCCGACCCGTATCCGCGACAACGTCGGCATCCCGATCGAGCTTGCGCTCGCCGCTGTCGACCAGCGTCTGCGCGACGAGGGCATCCGCGATCAGGTCTCGGTCGTTGTCGGCGGTTCCATCCGCAACTCCGCAGACCTGCTGAAAGCCATCGCGCTCGGCGCGGACGCCTGCTACATCGCAACCAGCGCCCTGCTCGCGATGGGCTGCCACCTGTGCCGCACCTGCCAGACCGGCAAGTGCAACTGGGGCATCGCGACTCAGCGTCCCGATCTGGTCAAGCGCCTCAACCCGGATATCGGCTCGCAGCGCCTCATCAACCTCGTCACCGCGTGGGATCACGAGCTGAAGGAAATGATGGGCGGCATGGGCATCAACTCCATCGAGGCCCTGCGCGGCAACCGTCTGATGCTGCGCGGCATCGGTCTGAACGACCGTGAGCTGAACATCCTCGGCATCAAGCACGCCGGTGAATGACTTTGAATGAATACGCGCTTTGCGCGTGCCAGAACTCCTAACTTCTAACTCCTGACCGGGACAAGAAAGGGTCTTACATAGATGAAACGAGTATATGTCAACGAAAAATGGTGTCTTGGCTGCCATCTCTGCGAATACTACTGTGCGTTCGCAAACTCGGGCAAGTCCTCCATGGTCAAGGCGCTCAAGGATCACAAGATCGCGCCCCGCATCCGCATCGAGGAGCGCAACAACATCTCCTTCGCGGTATCCTGCCGCCACTGCACCGATCCGCTGTGCGTCAAGGGCTGTATCTCCGGCGCGCTGACCATCGTGGACGGCGCGGTGCAGATCGACTCCGGCAAGTGCGTCGGCTGCTACACCTGCATTCTGTCCTGCCCCTACGGCGCGCTTTCCACGTCCAGCGAGGGCGCGATCCAGAAATGCGAGCTGTGCGCGAAGAATGCGTTCGGCCAGCCGATGTGCGTACAGGGCTGTCCGAACAAGGCGATCGTTTACGAGGAGAGGTGAGCAGAATGAAATACGTAATCATCGGCAACGGCACCGCAGCGGTCGGCGCCATCGAGGGCATCCGCTCCGCGGACAAGGTCGGCTCCATCACGGTCATCTCCACCGAACCGTATCACGTTTACGGCCGTCCGCTCATTTCCTATATGCTGCTCGGCAAGACGACCGAGGAAAAGATGCTCCAGTACCGCCCGGACGACTTCTACGAGAAGAACAACGTCACCACCATGCTCGGCAGGACGGTGCAGCACATTGACCCGAACAAGCAGACCGTCTCGCTCGCGAGCGGCGAGTCCGTCCCCTATGACAGACTGTGCATCTGCACCGGCTCGCGCCCGTTCGTTCCCCCGATGGAGGGTCTGGACACGGTCGAGAACAAAACGAGCTTCATGACGCTCGACGACGCGAAGCATCTGAACGAAATGCTCGGCGAGACGAACGACAAGCGCGTGCTCATCGTCGGCGCGGGCCTCATCGGCCTGAAGTGCGCCGAGGGCATCTACCAGCGTGTTTCCGAGCTGACCGTCATCGACCTCGCGCCGCGCATCCTGCCGAACGTTCTGACCGAGGTCCCGGCGGCCATCATCCAGAAGCACATCGAGAGCAAGGGCGTAAAATTCCTGCTCGGCGACTCGGTGGCGCAGTTCGAGCCGAACAAGGCGCACCTCAAGAGCGGCGGCACGATCGATTTCGATATTCTCGTCGTAGCGGTCGGCGTCCGTCCGAACACTGAGCTTGCCGCCGAGGCAGGCTGCGAGGTCAACCGCGGCATCCTCATCGACGAGCACTCCGCCACCTGCGTGCCGAACATCTACGCCGCAGGCGACTGCACGGTCTCCCACGACATCGCGGCCGGCGTGGACCGCATCCTCGCCATCCTGCCGAACGCCTATATGCAGGGCGAGACCGCAGGCAAAAATATGGCAGACCATATCTGCTCGTTCACCAAGGCCATCCCGATGAACGCTTCGGGCTTCATGGGCCTGCACATGATCACCGCCGGCTCCTATGACGGCGAGGCCTATCTCGAGCAGGACGACGAGCACTACAAGCTGCTCGTGACGCGCGACAACCGGCTCGTCGGCTTCATTCTGATCGGCGACGTCGACCGCGCAGGCATTTACACCTCGCTCATCCGCGAGCAGACCCCGCTCGACACCATCGACTTTGAGCTCATCCGCGACAAGCCGCAGCTCATGGCATTTTCGCACGCAGAACGCGCAAAGAAGTTAGGAGGCGCACACTGATGACGACAATTCAGGCAGGTCTTACCTATTACAAGCAGGTAAACGAAAAGGTCCGCGAGGCAGCTGAAAAGGACGACAGCATCACGATCGAGAACGTGATCGGCCAGCGCTACATCGGCTGCGGCTCCTCGGGCAAAAATATCACGGTACACGGCACCCCGGGCAACGGCCTCGGCCAGTACCTCAACGGCTCGACGCTCGAGGTGTTCGGCAACGCGCAGGAGGCGGTCGGCGACACGATGAACGAGGGCGACATCATCATTCACGGCAACGTCGGCGACGCCTGCGGCTACGGCATGCGCGGCGGCCGCATCTTCATCGAGGGCGACTGCGGCTACCGCGGCGGCATCCACATGAAGGCCTATCAGGAGCACTTCCCCGTCGTCGTCATCGGCGGCAAGGCAGGCTCGTTCCTCGGCGAGTACCAGGCCGGCGGCCTCATCCTCGTTCTCGGCATCGGTCAGAACGGCGCATATCCGGTCAACAATTTTTGCGGGACGGGTATGCACGGCGGCAGAATTGTGTTAAGATGTGATAAAGCCCCGACCGGCCTTCCCCCTCAGGTTCTCGTAAACGAGGCGACCGAGGCGGACATGACGCACATCGCGCCTTATATCAAGGAATACGCCCGTCATTTCGGTGCAAATGCTGCCGACCTGCTGGAGCAGAAGTATTTCGTCCTGACACCGAACCCGGCGGCAGGCTACAAGCAGCTTTACACCTTCGAGGCGTAAGACCATACTCATACCGGTACGGAAAAGCTCCCCTTTGCAGTCGGAGCTTTTTCGCCTGTCCGGATAAAAGAAAAGGAGGCTCTCCGTATGGATACCACCATGAGCGAAGTCGTACAGTTTATTCAGGAAAACGACGTAAAATTCATCCGTCTGGCGTTCTGCGACATTTTCGGAAACCAGAAGAACATTGCCATTCAGCCGACCGAGCTGACGCGCGCCTTTGAATACGGCATTCATTTCAACGCGTCCGCTCTGCGCGGCTTCCTCAACGTTGACGCATCCGACCTGCTGCTGTTCCCCGACCCGGCCACGCTTTCCGTGCTGCCGTGGCGCCCGGCACAGGGCCGCGTCGTTCGCTTTTACTGCGACATCCGCTACCCGGACGGCACGCCGTTCGAGGGCGACGGCCGCTATCTGCTGCGGCAGGCGAGCCGCCGCGCGCGCAAGGCCGGCTACTCGCTGACCATGTGCACCGCGAGCGAGTTCTACCTGTTCGAGCTCGACGAGAACGGCCACCCGACCACCATCCCCCACGACCACGGCGAATATTTCGACGTCGCGCCGCTCGACAAGGCGGAAAACGTGCGCCGTCAGATCTGCCTGACACTCGAGGAGATGAACATTCAGCCGGAGTCCTCGCATCACGAGCAGGGTCCCGGCCAGAACGAGGTCGATTTCCGCGCCGCGGAGGCGCTCGAGGCAGCGGATAATTTCGTGACCTTCAAGTGGGTCGTCAAGTCCATGGCCTCCTCGAGCGGCCTGTATGCGTCCTTCCTGCCCAAGCCGCTCCAGAACACCCCGGGCAGCGGCCTGCATCTCGCGGTCTCGATCACCAAGGACGGCCAGAACCTGTTCCATCCGTCCATCGAGGAGTCCGAGGAGGGCCGTCAGTTCGTTGCAGGCGTGCTGCGCCGCGCCGCTGAAATGACCATCTTCGGCAATCCGCTCACCAATTCCTTCCAGCGTCTCGGCGAATTCGAAGCGCCCAAGTATATCACCTGGTCGCACCAGAACCGCGCGCCGCTCATCACCGTCCCGCTCGCGACCGGCGGCAAGCCCAACCGCTTCAAGCTGCGCTCGTTCGACGGCTGCATCAATCCGTACATCGTATTCGCCCTGCTCATTCACGCAGGTCTGGACGGCATTGAGGACAAGCTCGAGCTTGCGCCTGCGTGCGAGGAAAACCTGTTCACCTCGAGCGAGGCAGTCCGCGCAAGGTATGATGCGCTGCCCGAGTCGCTGTGCGAGGCCATCCGCACCGCGCAGAGCAGCGACTTTATCGCAAAATACCTGCCCGAAAAGATGCGCACAGCCTTTTTCGCCGCCAAGCAGGCTGAGCATGACCGCATCGCGCTGGCCGACGACCGCACCGCTGCCGAGCGTCAGCTTTACTTCGAACGCTACTGAGACAACCGAAAGGAGGGGAACGCGCTCTATGGAACGTATTCTCGTCGTTTCCTCGACCGATAAATCACATACAATGCTCGCGCAGTTTCTGGTCTTCTGCGGCGTGCAGTCTCAGCTGTACCGCGCGAAGGCCGGCAGCGAAGCGCGCCGCGCACTCGTGGACGGCGAATTTGACCTTGTACTGGTCAACACGCCGCTGCCCGACGAATTCGGCCATGAACTGGCGCAGCTCGCCGCGGGCGAGACCACCGCAGGCGTTATCCTGCTCGCAAAGGCGGAGATCGCGGACAGCGTCGCAGAAAAGGTGGAGGACGACGGCGTATTCGTCGTGCCCAAGCCGCTCTCGCGCGTGCTGTTCATGCAGGCGCTGCGCATGACGCGCGCCGCGCGCAGCCGCCTGAACGGACTGCAAAACGAAAACCGCCGCCTCCAGAAGCGCATCGAGGACATCCGCCTCGTCGACCGAGCGAAATGCCTGCTCATCGAGTGCTGCGGAATGTCCGAGCCGGAGGCGCACAGCTACATAGAACAGCAGGCCATGAACCGCCGCTGCCCCAAGCGCGACATCGCGCAGGGCATCATCGACGGAGACACACCTTAAGCTGTCGAAAAACGCACTTTATCGACCGACTGAGAGCCGCATCAAGCGGCTCTTTTTCATGCAGAAAACAAGGGTACACCGTTCTCAGGTGTACCCTTGCTGTTTTTCTGTTTACTTGAGGTCGTCGAACAGGCCGGTGAAGTCGAAGGTTGCGAAGTAGTCCTTCGGGGTCTCCGCACGGCGGATCATCTCGACCGAGCCGTCCTCGCGGAGCAGCAGCTCTGCGGAGCGCAGCTTGCCGTTGTAGTTATAGCCCATCGAGAAGCCATGCGCGCCGGTGTCATGGATATAGATATAATCACCGATGTCAATGCGCGGCAGGTTGCGGTCAACTGCAAACTTGTCGTTGTTCTCGCACAGACCGCCGGTTACATCGTAGGTGCGGTCATGCAGCGCATTCTCCTTGCCGAGGACCGTGATGTGGTGGTATGCGCCATACATCGCCGGACGCATGAGGTTTGCCGCGCAGGCATCCAGACCGGCATACTCCTTGTAGGTGTGCTTGTGGTGGATGCACTTTGCAACAAGCGCGCCGTAGGGGCCAAGGATAAAGCGGCCCATCTCGGTGTAGATGGAAACGTCGTCCATGCCTGCCGGGACAAGCACCTCGTCAAAGGCACGGTGTACGCCCTCGCCGATCGCCATGATGTCGTTCGGCTCCTGCCACGGCTTGTAGGGGATGCCTACGCCGCCCGACAGATTGATGAACGCGATATGCACGCCGGTCTCCTTCTGAACATCGACGGCCAGCTTGAACAGGATGCGGGCGAGCGCCGGATAATATTCGTTTGCAACCGTGTTGGAGGCCAGGAACGCATGGATGCCGAAGTGCTTGACGCCCTTCTGCTTCATGTACTTGAACGCCTCGATCAGCTGCTCGCGGGTCATGCCGTACTTGGCTTCCTGCGGCGTGTCCATGATCTCGTTTTCGAGAACGAAGTCGCCGCCCGGATTGAAGCGGCAGGACATGGTCTCCTTCCACTCGCCTACCTTGTCGTAGTAGTCGAGGTGGGTGATGTCGTCGAAATTCACGATCGCATCGAGGTCGCTTGCGAGCTTGAAATCCTCGTTCGGCGTGACATTCGAGGAGAACATGATGTCGTGGCCGGTGATGCCGCAGGCGCGGCTGAGCTGAAGCTCGGTATAGCTCGAGCAGTCGCAGCCGAAGCCCTCCTCGTGCAGGATCTGAACGAGACGCGGATTGGGAGTCGCCTTGACCGCGAAATATTCCTTATAGCCCGGGTTCCATGCAAACGCGGCCTTTACCTTGCGCGCGTTCTCACGGATCGCCTTTTCATCATAGATATGAAACGGAGTCGGATAGGTCTTGCTGATCTCCTGCGCCTGCTGGAGTGTCAAAAAAGGTTTCTTTTCCATGTGTTTCGCCTTGCCTTCTTGGGAAATTTAGTGGTGCAGATTAAGCAATACCGCATAATTGAACATGCTCTGATTGTGCGGTGCTGCCTAAGGTTTATACGTCGGATTTTGCGCCGAGGATGCGCTCGAAGCGGCGGCGCATATCGTTTTCCATGCGCTGCGTCTCGATCTCATCCACGTCGACGATACGGCCGTCCTCCACGATAACGACAGTGCCCTCTGCTAACATTGCAGGAGCGCCTTCACGCGGAATCTTTACCGTATCTTCACCGATTTCTACATAAATATAGTCACCCTCAAAGTGATCGATGATGCCGGTCTTTTTCATACAGCATTCTCCTTGTAAGCGATGAGCGGGAGCGCGACCGTGCCGCTTTCCGCGGTCATGCGGATATCGCGTACACCCGCAAGTGTCAGATTGGTTAGCGTTTGTTCGGCCGGATGACCGTAGTCGTTGTCCGTGCCGCAGGATATGATGGCGGTCTGCGCTCCGAGCGCAGAGAGAAATGCAGGAGAGGACGAGGTATCCGAGCCATGATGGCCGACCTTCAGAATATCGCACCGAAGCCCGGGATGGTGCCGCAGGAGCGACTGCTCGGCCGGCTCCTCCGCATCTCCCATCAGCAGGACGGAAGCGCTGCCGGTTTGAAACAGAGTGATCAGAGAGCGGTCATTTATCCGGTCAGCCGGGATATCCTCCGCCGGACCGAGGAACGTGAGCGAAGCGCCGCCCTTCAGCGTGAGCGTCTCGCCGTCATACGGGACGAGGGGCGTGAGTCTGCGCCAGCGGAGCGCCGCATCCAGTCCGTCGCTCTGCGTTTCCGCACTCATGTAAAAGCTGCGCACGGGAAACGCGCGGAGCACCTCCTCCATGCCGCCGATATGGTCGGCGTGGGGATGTGTCGCGATGACGGCGTCGAGCCGGCGCACGCCGAGACTTTTCAGCTCGCGCACGAGCGCCGGTGCGCCCTCCGGTGTACCGGCATCCACGAGGACCGTGCTGCCGCCCGAAACGAGCAGCGTGCAGTCACCCTCGCCTACATCAAGAAAATACGCGGTGTCCTCCTCGGGGAGGGACGCGGCGCCGAGCCGCCCGGCAAGCAGCAGTCCCCCGTCGAGCAGGAGCGCCGCCGCTGCGAGCACCAGCAGGAGCCGCCGCACACGCGCTTTCATTTTTATTCCTCGCAGGAACGGTACGAGTCAAACTCGTCGGTGATCTCCTTCGAAGGAGCCGCAGTCAGCAGGCTGACAACGAAAATCGCGATCAGACCGCAGACAAAGCCCGGAACGATCTCATACAGGTCGAAGATGCCGCCGGAAAGCTGCGCCCAGACCAGATCGACGATGCCGCCGACCAGGATGCCCGCATAAGCGCCCTGCTTGTTGGTGCGCTTCCAGAACAGCGAGCACAGAACGAGCGGACCGAAGGCCGAGCCGAAGCCGCCCCATGCGTAGGAGACCAGACCGAGAACCGTGCTGTTCTGGTTGGTCGCGATGAGAACGGCGATGACCGCAACGCCCATAACGCAGCCGCGGGAAACCCACATCAGCTCCTTCTCGGTCGCCTGCGGACGGATCTTGTTGTGATAAAAGTCCTTGGTCAGTGCAGACGCGGTAACGAGCAGCTGGGAGTCCGCAGTGGACATGATGGCTGCGAGGATAGCAGACAGGAAGATGCCTGCGATAAAGAGCGGGAAGAACTTGGAGACCATGGTGATGTAGATGATCTCCTGCTGGCCGTTGCCGTCGAGCAGACCGTCGCCGAGAACCATGCGGCCGGAAACGCCGATCATGACTGCGGCGGTCAGCGAGATAACGACCCATACTGTCGCGATGCGACGGGATTTTTTGATCGCCGCCGGAGAGGAAATGCCCATAAAGCGCACGAGGATGTGCGGCTGACCGAAGTAGCCGAGACCCCATGCAACGAGCGAGACGATGCCCATCGCGGTGTACGGCGTATTGGTCGCGCCGTCAACAAACATGCTCAGGAAGTTCGGGTTGAACGCCTCGACGCTCGAAATGAACTCCGCCGGGCCGCCCATGCGGAAAACCGCGATCAGCGGAACCGCAACCACGCAGAAGAACATCATGAGACCCTGGAAGAAGTCGGTCCAGCACACGGCGAAGAAGCCGCCTGCGAACGTATACGAGATAACGACGACTGCGCCGACCGCGAGCGATACCAGATACGGGATGCCGAAAACGGACGAGAACAGCTTTGCGCAGGAAACGAAGCCGGACGCGGTGTAGAACAGGAAGAATACCAGAATGAATACCGCCGAAATGACCGAGAGCCAGCCGGATTCGTCATGGAAGCGGTTCTTGAAATACTCCGGCAGCGTGATCGCGTCGCCTGCCACCTTGGTGTACTGGCGCAGCGGCTTGGCTACGAGCAGCCAGTTGAGATAGGTGCCGATCGCAAGGCCGATGCCGATCCAGCCGGCGGAAATGCCGGACAGATATGCCGCGCCCGGCAGACCCATCAGCAGCCAGCCGGACATATCGGACGCCTGCGCACTCATCGAAGTGACCCAGGAGCCGAGCTTTCGTCCGCCGAGGAAGTATTCGGTCGTGGTCTTATTCTTGCCGACAAAATACATGCCGATACAGAGCATAAAAATCAAATAGACGCAGAATGCGGCTATGGTTACTATGCGGTTTGTCATCATTTTTTTACCCTCCATTTTATACTGTTAATTATACAGGAAATCCGATAATTTTGCAAGATGCCGCCGCAAAAATTGCAAAATCTCGCAAAAATGAACATATTACACAATTCCGGTATGTTTTCACCGCTTTACTTTGGTAAAAGCGCTCAGTGCTGAAGCCAGCTCGGCTTTTCCCTCATGCGCACGCCTGCGGCGATGCCGAGCGCGGCGTACATCGTGAGCACCGAGGTGCCGCCGTATGAGAAAAACGGCAGCGTCAGACCCATGACCGGCAGCAGACCGACATTCATGAAGATGTTCATGAACGTCTGGAACAGGAACATGCCGGCAACGCCGACCGCGAGCAGCGAGGAGAACGGCGTGGACGCGCGGTAGGATACATAAAACAGGCGCGCGATGAGCAGGCTCAGCAGCAGGATGATCGCCATGCAGCCGAGAAAGCCGAGCTCCTCACCGGCGACCGAAAAGATATAGTCGGTCTGGTTCTCCGGGACGTACTGGAGCTGCGTCATGGTGCCGTGCGTCAGTCCCTGTCCGGTGAGCTGTCCCGAGCCGATGGCGATCTTGCCGTAGGTCGTCTGAAGCGCGGCCTGCGGGTCGATCGATGGGTCGAACAGCACGAGTATTCGCGTGATCTGATATTTCTTCAGCACAAAATTCCACAGCACCGGCACGCTCGCCACCGCGACGCCCGCGCCGAGCGCGATCCATTTGAGCGACAGACCGGCCGCGAACAGCATAATGACCGCGATCATGAAATACTGAATCGCCATGCCCGAGTCGCCCGAGGAGACGACGACCGCCGCCATCATGATAAGCGTATGCAGCGCGATGACCGCAAGACCGCGCAGCTCGCTGATATACTCTCCGACCTCGGAGATATGCGCCGCCATCGTGAAGATGAAGATCAGCTTGCCGAGCTCGCCCGGCTGAAGGCTGGTCACGCCCAGATTGAGCCACGCGCGCTGGCCGTTGACCTCCATGCCGAGAGGCGTGAACAGCAGCAGCTGAAGGCAGATGTTCACGATGACGAAGTTTTTCCACCTGTTCCGCAGCCCCTCCAGATCGATAAGGCTCATCAGCACGAAGGCGCCGAAGCCGATCAGGATGGCCGCGCCCTGCACATACAGATTTTTTGTCGAGCCGTCGTCCTTGATCGAGACCGGATTGAGCGTGGCGGAGTAGATGAGCGCCATGCCGTAGCCGGAGCAGATAAAGGCGATGACCGCCAGATACAGATCGGTGTTTTTCAGATAATGCGCCACCGATTTGAAAAGGTCCATGCAGACCCTCCTTTTCCGTGTTCTTGTCATTCCATACGGAAATATAATATCAGATTATATCATACCACAATGACGCACATTTTTCGAGATTGAATTTCGTCAAATTTTTCGCGCGCCTCACTGGAAAACTGTGCAGAACATTGTTATAATGGTTTTAACATTTAAGTGTGTGCGGCCGGGCGACAATCCGTTCGCCGCGCCCCAGTTATCAGGAGGAATGTTATGTTATCCGACATCGAAATCGCACAGGGCTGCCAGATGCGCCCGATCACCGAGGTAGCAGCGGCAGCCGGTCTGGACGCCGAGGATCTTGAGCTGTACGGCAAGTACAAGGCCAAGCTGTCCGCAGACGTATGGAAAAAGGCCGCAGACAAGCCGGACGGCAAGCTCGTTCTCGTCACTGCCATTAACCCGACTCCTGCCGGCGAGGGCAAGACCACCACGACCGTCGGTCTGGGCGAGGCGCTCGCAAAAATGGGCAAAAAGGCCATGATCGCGCTGCGCGAGCCGTCTCTCGGCCCGGTATTCGGCATCAAGGGCGGCGCGGCAGGCGGCGGCTACGCGCAGGTCGTTCCGATGGAGGACATCAATCTGCACTTCACCGGCGACATGCACGCGATCACCGCGGCGAACAATCTGCTCTGCGCCATGCTCGACAACCACATGCAGCAGGGCAATGTGCTCGGCATCGATCCGCGCCGCATTGTTTTCACCCGTGTCATGGATATGAACGACCGCGCGCTGCGCAACATCACGATCGGTCTGGGCGGCAAGGTAAACGGTGTGCCGCGCGAGGATCACTTCATGATCACGGTCGCGTCCGAGGTCATGGCCATCCTGTGTCTGGCGAAGGATCTCGACGACCTCAAGAAGCGCTTCGGCGACATTCTCGTCGCGTACACCTTTGCCGGCAAGCCGGTCTATGCGCGCGACCTGCACGCTGAGGGCGCGATGACCGCGCTGATGCGCGACGCCATCAAGCCGAACCTCGTTCAGACGCTCGAGGGCACCCCGGCGCTCATGCACGGCGGCCCGTTCGCGAACATCGCGCACGGCTGCAACAGCGTTCAGGCGACCCGTCTCGCCATGAAGCTCGCTGACATCGCCATCACCGAGGCCGGCTTCGGCGCGGACCTCGGCGCAGAGAAGTTCATGGACATCAAGTGCCGCAAGGCCGGCATCTCTCCGGACTGCATCGTGCTCGTCGCGACCGTCCGCGCGCTCAAGTACAACGGCGGCGTACCCAAGACCGAGCTGAACACCCCCGACATGGGCGCGCTCGAGCGCGGCATCTGCAACCTCGACGCCCATCTGGACAACATGAAGAAGTTCGGCGTGCCGGTCGTTGTCGCCATCAACGCATTCCCGACCGATACCGCCGAGGAGATGGAGTTCATCCGAAAGCACTGCGCAGAGCGCGGCGTCCGCGTTGCCCTGTCCGAGGTATTCGCCAAGGGCGGCGAAGGCGGCGAGGAGCTTGCACGTGAGGTGCTGACCGTGCTCGACGAGGGCAAGGCAGACTTCCACATGCTGTATGAGGACGAGCTTCCGCTCGAGGAGAAGATCCGCAGAATTGCCAAGGAAATCTACGGTGCGGACGGCGTGACCTTCGCTCCCGCGGCGCACAAGGAGCTTGCGAACATCACCGACATGGGCTACGGCCGTCTGCCGGTCTGCATCGCCAAGACGCAGTATTCGCTGTCCGACGACGCTTCGCTGCTCGGCCGTCCGAGCCAGTTCGTTGTAAGTGTCCGCTCGGCGCGTCTGGCCGCCGGCGCAGGCTTTGTTGTCGTGGAGACCGGCGCAGTCATGACCATGCCGGGTCTGCCGAAGGTTCCGGCGGCAGAAAAGATCGACGTGGACAATGCCGGTGTCATCACCGGGCTGTTCTAAGGGGGACGCTGTCCCCCTTAGATACGCTCCCGGTTCCGGAGAAACCGGGAGCGATAACCCCCTCTCGTCCGCACGGCGGACGAGGCCGCGCCGCCGCGGCGCGGGCAGAGGTAAGAAAGTCAGGTACACG
>ERZ1108170.1291-NODE-1291-length-16558-cov-5.149367_pt1 | contig 16558 bp, 20 predicted proteins | sample MGYA00403705_ERZ1108170 | MGnify/ENA primary metagenome ERZ1108170 (study PRJEB35170, sample SAMEA104062422) | human gut metagenome | biome: human gut; feature: human-associated habitat; material: faeces | place: Denmark | collected 2012-06-15 ...
GTACGGCCGGAGGACATCGTTATCCTCATGCGGTCGCCACGCTCGCGGATGCAGACGTTCCCCCGTGCGCTGGCGCGGGAGGGCATCCCCTGCGGCAGCGGGGAGAGCGAGGACTTTTTCAGCGCCATGGAGATCGCGGTGACGGTGTCGCTGCTGGAGATCGTGGACAATCCGCGGCAGGACGTGCCGCTCATTGCCGTGCTGCGCTCTCCGCTCTTCGGCTTTACACCCGATGAGCTCGCGGCGATCCGCGCGCGGCAGCGCACGGGTGACTTCTACGATGCGCTGCTTTTGAGTGAGGACATCCACAGCGTAGAATTCCTCAGTACGTTGGACGCTTTGCGCAACAGCGCGGCGCACCTGAGCGTGCGCGAGCTGCTGAGTGAAATTTACCGCCGGTGCAATGTGCTCGGCATCTTCGGCGCGATGCGCCGTGGTGCGGAGCGCAAGGAAAATCTGCTCGCGTTTTTGGAGCTCAGCGAGGACTACGCGCGCTCGGGGCGGCAAGGCCTTTTCGACTTTGTGCGCACGCTGCGCGAGCAGCTTGCCGAAGGCGAGGCGGGTTCGATGCAGACCGCGCACGCATCATCAGGCGTTCGCATTATGTCGATCCACAAGTCAAAGGGCCTTGAATTTCCGGTCGTGATCCTCTCGGACCTCGCGCGGCGCTTCAGCAATATGGACTTTTTGAGCTCGGTGCTCGTGCATCCGCAGCTCGGGCTGGGGCCGGTGTGCGTGGACACGCAAAGGCACATCCAGTACCCGACGGTCGCACGGCAGGCGCTCGAGCGCACACTGCGGCGCGAGGCGAAGGCCGAGGAGCTGCGTGTGCTGTACGTTGCGATGACGCGCGCGAAGGAAAAGCTCGTCATGGTGCACACGCAGGCAAACGCGAAAAGCCGCGTCGCCGACCTTCTGGCGCTGAGCGATTGTCCTGTGCTGCCCGAGGCTGTGGACAGCGGCAAGTGCATGGGCGACTGGATCATGCTGCCGCTTTTGCAGCGCAGCGAAGCGGCGTCCCTGCGCGAGCTTGCGGGACAGAGCGGCGAGGGGAGCTTCTATGCTGACGAAACGCCGTGGACGGTGCGTGTGCACGACGGTTTGAGCTTTGTGACGCCGCAGCAGCGGCCCGATGACGCGCCAGTGGATGCCGCGCCGCCGAAGGATGAGCTGCCGGTGGATTTTGCTGCGCTGTCGTACCGCTACCCCTACGCGGGGCAGACGGCCTTTCCCGCCAAGCTGACGGCCACGCAGCTCAAGGGCCGCGCGCTGGACGAGGAGATATCCGAAAATACAACGCTCCCACCGCGGCTGCGCAGCCTATATAAACCAAAATTCCTTGCGGGCGAAACGACGCTCACGGGTGCGGAGCGGGGCACGGCGCTACACCTTGTGATGCAGGACCTTGACTTTTTCTGCGAGCCTAACGAGCAGAGCGTGCGTGAGCAGGTCGAAAAGCTCAGAGCGCAGCGCAAGCTGACCGACGAGCAGGCAAGCGCCGTCGATGTGCGCGCGATCGTCCGATTTTTGCGAAGTGATCTTGCCGCGCGCATTCGCAAGAATGCGCAGACGGTGCGGCGCGAGTACCGCTTCTCGCTGCTGCGGCCGGTGCGGGACTTTGCCACGCTGGACGCCGACGACGCGGTGCTGCTGCAGGGCGTGGTAGACTGCTTTTTTGAAGAGGACGGCGAGCTTGTGGTCGTGGACTTCAAGACTGACCGCATCGGAAGAACACAGATCGAAGAACGAGCTGAGCACTACCGCCCTCAGCTTGAGGCATACTCCATGGCCCTTATGCGCGTGATGGGCAAAAAGGTCAGGGAAAAGGTGCTGTATTTCTTCTCGGTCGGCGAAGAAAAGGTGCTGTGAATACATAAAAACACCCTCCGCGGGAAATCCGCGGAGGGTGTTTTACAAGATTTGCTCACACGATAAAATGCTCTAAGATCAGCACTGTCGCGCAGCAGACGAGCGAGACGGGGAGAAGTCCCAGTCCGCACCAGGCGGCGACGATGCCGATGACCATGGCCGCCGCGCCCGCGATGGGCGACTGCGTGGCGTTCATGATGGCGGGGAACGTCATCACCGCGAGCGTGACGTAGGGCACGTAGAAGAGAAACGAGCGCAGGAAGGGATTCTGGATCGGCTTGCGGATCAGCGTGAGCGGCAGGACGCGGATGAGATAGGTCGTGGCCGCCATGACGAAAAGATATAAATACGTTTTCATGCGACGAGATCATCCTCCTTGTGCGGGAACAGAATGGCGGCGGCAGCAGAGATCACGATGGTCAAGACCAGGATGCGCATGCCCTCGGACAGCTCGCGCGTGAACGGCAAAACGCTTGCAAGAAGCGAGCAGAGAAAGCTCACGCCGATGCAGCCGAGCACGATGCGGTTCTGCTTGCCGACGGGGATGATGATGGCGAGAAACATGCCGAACAGCATTACGGAGCAACCGCTGACGGCCCAGACGGGCATGAGATTCCCCATCAGCACGCCGAGCACGGTGCCGATGCTCCAGCCCGGCATGGCCGCGCACATGGTGCCGAAGTAATACCACACCTCAAGATACCCAGGCTGCGCGATGGCGAGGCCGAAGATCTCATCCGTCAGGTCATAGGCGATGAGGAGCCGCCAGGGAAGCGGCGTATCGGGCGAGAGACGCTGGCTGAGCGCACAGCTCATCAGAAGATAGCGCGCGTTGACGACCAGCATCATCAGCGCCATGGCCCAGAGGCCGGAGTCGGCGGCGATGATGGTGATGCCGCCGTATTCACCCGACGAGGCGTTGTTCAAAAAGCTCAGCAAAAAACCCTGAAAAATGCTCAGGTGCGCGCTGTGCGCGCTGATGCCGATGCCGAAGCTGACAGCAAAATAACCAAGCCCAATGGGGATGCCGTCGCGCAGTCCCCGCAGGAAATGTTTTTTCGACATAATTCTGATGTTCCTTTACTTCCAATCATCCGTGCGCAAGGCGCGTAAGTGTCATTATACGACTGAAAACGGCAGAAGTAAAGAGAAATTGCATAACGAGCGTTGAAAAATTGACGATGAAATTAGGGAAAAGTGCTAAGGAAGAGAAAAGCGCGGAGAGGATCAAAAATTTCTCTTGCAATTTGACAGAAAGCGTGGTAACATACCAAATGGCTTTGTTATCAAGGTACATTTGGATCGGAAAGAGGTGAACACGAGCAATGAAGGAAGGAATCCATCCCAATTATCAGCAGACTACTATTACTTGCGCCTGCGGTAATGTGATTGAGACAGGTTCCACCAAGCAGAATATCAAGGTGGAAGTGTGCTCTAAGTGTCACCCCTTCTTCACTGGTAAGCAGAAGCTGGTCGATACCGGCGGCCGCGTTGCCAAGTTCAACAAGAAGTTCGGCCTGAACTAATTCAATCACAAAAGCAGCTCTGCTACGGCAGAGCTGCTTTTTTCTGCATTTTTGGGAAAATGCTCAGTTTTGCCCGTCGGGATATTCGACGATGAAGGGGAGCGGCTCACTGAGACTTTGGTCGAGGTAGTTTATCTCTTCGTAGCTGTCGCCGCCTGCAATGGCGCGCACCTGGAAGAGGCGGACGCGCAGTACTGTGTCGTCCGCAAGGTTGACGACAAGCTCGCAGACGAGCGGCGTTGCCCCGAGCGGGAGCGTGAAAGCCTCCGATTCGCTGCTGGAGGCATAGGCGAGGTCATAGTACGACACGCCCTCTATGACGGATGCGCCCACGGCTTCGGCGCTGTCATCGCCGACATAGGTGACGGCGCTGCCATCGCTGTACGATGCTTCGAGCGGCACGCGCCTGAGCAGCTGATTGGCGCACGTGTATTCAAGACACGCGCTGCGGATGGACACATCGGACAGCGCGCCGAGCGAGATGGTGCCGAGCGGGATGCCGGCATTGCCCGGCGTGAACTGGTACTGCCATTTGCTGCCGGCCTGACGCTCGTAGGAGATGGGGGCGAGAAAGCTTTTGAGCTGCGGCTGATACTGGGATTTGAGATTGCTGATCGTATCGAGCTCCTGCGACTGCGTTTCGCCGTTCGTCATGAAGTTGACATTGACGCCGAGCTCGTCGCTCAGAGGGACGGTTACACTACCGTGCAGATACCCGAAGCCATCCTGCGTGAGCGGAACATTGTAGACAGACGGACCGACGCTGCTCAGTGGAGAGGAGCTGCTGCGGTCGATCACACCGATGTTGACGATCGTGTTCTCACTGATCGTCTTCGGCAGAAGAGAAAAGGCAAGCGTGCACTCCTGCTTTTTGAGGTTGACGCTTTTGACCTCGTAGCTGTATTGCGAGATCAGGCTCGACTCGCGCGCCAAAATGTCCGAGACATTATTGCTGATGCCCGCGATCTGGTTTGAGAGGTTATTCTGCACGTTGTAGAGCTGGCTGCGAAGGTCATTTACTTGCGTGCTGAGCGTGTTGATGCGGTTGTTGTAATGCACGCCGACGGCGATGAGCGCGGCGAGCGCTACAGCCGCGCCGCCGACGATCTTCTTGTGCTGTATGCAGAAATCGCGGAAGCTCAGCTTTTCCGCGGGAGCTTTTTCGGCGTTGCTTTGAACCGGCGATTCGGCGGCATCCTGCTCGGGTTTGGCATGCTCCAGACTGAGCAGCTCGTCGACGGAAACGGAGTAGAGCTTAGAGAGTTCGATGAGCTTGCTAAGTTCCGGCTGCGTGGCGCCGCTCTCCCATTTGGAAACGGCCTGACGCGAGACACCGAGCTTTTCTGCCAGCTCTTCCTGCGACATGCCGCTCGCGCGGCGCAGTTCGTAGAGCTTTTCATATAGTTCCATGAAAGGTTCCTCCTTGGGGAAATGTTGCTGCGTTCGACGCCGTGCACTGCGCCTTTGCAGGAAAAGCATAGCAGGAAAACGGGAGAAAACGCCACCAACCGGGCGTTTCTTTTTGTCAACCTGAGGTTGCGTCTGCCTTATTTTCGCATGAGAGGGCAGGAAATGTCAATGAAAAGCGTTTTTGCCTTTTCTTTTGGCGGAAAATACACTATAATAAAAATGATTTGTACAGCGCAGATTTCGGCGCGATAAGGAGAATCTATGGAAGAATTGAAAGAGAACAACGCGCCGCGCGACAGGGCGATTTTAGTCGGCCTTTCGTCGCCGCGGCTCGATCGAAAAGAGAATGCCGACGAGGAGAGCCTTGAAGAGCTCGGTGCGCTCGTCGAAACGGCGGGCGGCGTCAGCGTCGGCGTCGTGCTGCAAACGCTGCCCTCGCCCAATCCGCACACATTCATCGGCGAGGGCAAGGTGGATGAGATCCGCGAGCTCGTCAAGTCGCAGGAGGCGACAATGGTCATCTTCGACAATGACCTCTCGCCCTCGCAGATGCGCGTTCTGAGCGAAGAGTTCGGCGTGCAGGTGCTCGATCGCAGCGGCCTCATTCTCGATATCTTCGCCCAGCGGGCGAAGACAAAAGAGGGCCGGCTTCAGGTCGAGCTTGCGCAGTATCAATACCTGCTGCCGCGCCTGATCGGTATGTGGACGCATCTGGAGCGTCAGGCGGGCACGTCGGGCAAGGGCCCCATCGGCTCGAAGGGCCCCGGCGAAACGCAGCTTGAGACCGACCGCCGCCACATCCACCGCAAGATCGACAAGCTCAAATCCGATCTTGAAGAGGTGCGCCGCGTGCGCGCCACGCAGCGCGACCGCCGCAGCAAGAATGAAATTCCCGTCGTCGCCATCGTCGGCTACACGAACGCGGGCAAGTCGACGCTTTTGAACGCGCTGACCGGCGCGGGCATTCCCGCGAATAACCGCCTGTTTGACACGCTGGACACGACGACGCGCCTTCTCACGGTGTCCGACACGCTGGATGTCGTGATCTCCGACACGGTCGGCTTCATTCGAAAGCTGCCGCATCAGCTCGTCGAGGCGTTCAAGGCAACGCTTGAAGAGCTCGAATACGCCGATCTTCTTCTGCACGTCATCGACATTTCCGACCCGCACTGGCTCGAGCAGGCGCAGATCGTGGACGAGCTGATCGAAGAGCTCGGCGCGCAGCAAATTCCCTGCCTGCGCGTTTACAACAAGTCCGACCTCTACTTCGGCGATATCCGCCCGCACGGGGAGGACAGCGTCAACATCAGCGCCAAGACCGGCGAGGGCGTAGATGAGCTGCTTGCGCGCATCGACAAGCTCCTCGACAAGGGAACGCGCCGCGTGACGATCCACCTGCCCTATGACAAGGGCGGGCTTCTCGATATGCTCTACCGCGAGGCGAAGGTCGAATCCGTCGAATATGGCGAGACCATCGACATCGTGGCCACCTGCGTGCCGCGCGTCATCGGCCAGGTCAAGGACTATATCGAGGGCTACCGCGAGCCGAAGGAGGACTGGGAGGAATGACGTTTGAAACGACGCGCCTTCTCCTGCGTCCGTGGTGCGAGAGCGACGCGGAGAGCTGCTATCGATACGCGAGGGATCCATTTGTCGGCCCCGCCGCAGGCTGGCCGGCGCATACGAGCGTGGAGAACTCCCGCGAGATCATCCGAACCGTCCTCTCGGAGCCGGACACGTTTGCAGTCATTTTGAAGGAACGGCCAGACGAGCCTGTCGGCTCCATCGGCGTGTTTCCGACGGAAGCGCCGGAAACCGGAAATGAGCCGGAAATCGGCTACTGGATCGGCCACCCGTTCTGGGGTCAGGGGCTTATCCCCGAAGCCGTGCGAGAGCTGCTGAGGTACTGCTTTGAGGATAAAGGCGCACAGCGGGTCTGGTGTTCGCACTATGCCGGCAATGAAAAGTCAAAGCGTGTGATCGAAAAGTGCGGTTTTTCCTATGAGCTGACCTGTGAAAGGCCGGCGCTTGTGGACGATGCGCTGCGGCCGACGCTTTTTTACGCCCTCACGAAGGAAAAGTGGGAGAAAACCCGCTGAAAGGAACATTGAAACCATGACAGAGTACCTTGTCCCATACGAGAGCGCGGAGAGCGAGTTTGAAGAAAAGCGCTCGCGCTTCATCAGCCACGTTTTCCTTGTGGAGACCGAGGCGGAGGCCCGCGCGCGCATCGACGAGATGAAGAAGAAATACTACGACGCGCGCCACAACTGCTGGTGCTTCGTCCTGCACGACGGCACCGTTCGCTACGGCGACGACGGCGAGCCGCAGGGCACGGCAGGCCAGCCGATGCTGAACGTCTTCCAGCGCGAGGGTGTGGAGAATGTGGCGTGCATCGTCACGCGCTACTTCGGCGGGATTCTGCTTGGTGCGGGCGGGCTGACGCGCGCCTATGCCAAGGCGGCGAAGGACGCGCTTGACGCAGCGGGCAAGGCGCGGATGCAGCCGTTTTCCGTGCTGCTGCTCAAGTGTCCATACCCGATGTTCGAGCGCGTGAAGCTGCTCATTGAAGGTCACGAGGGGCGCATTGAGTCGAGTGACTACGGTGCGGCGGTGACGCTGAGCTTTTTGCTGCCAGTGGGGAAGGTGGAACAATTCTCCGCCGCGCTCACGGAGCTTTCCGGCGGACAGATGAGCGCGGAAGAGGTCGAGCAGCGTTTCCTGCCCGGCGCAAGGGAGTGACGGCATGAGTTTGCGAAGAAAGATCTACGAGGTCATCGAGGTCGCGGACAAGGACGACCGCGACAGTCTCATTTATGACCGCTTTATGCTCGTGTGCATCGCGGCGAGTATCGTGCCGCTGTGCTTCAAGGAGACGAATGCGCTGTTTATATGGCTCGACCGCGCAACGGTCACGGTGTTCATCGTGGACTATCTGCTGCGCTGGTGGACGGCGGACCTAAAGTACGAAAAGAGCGGAAAATGGGCGTTTCTACGCTATCCGTTCAGCTTTTTCGGTATTGTAGACCTGCTGTCCATCCTGCCGTCGCTGACGATGCTGTCATCGGGGTTCAAGCTGTTTAGGCTTTTCCGCCTCAACAAAGCGCTCAAGGCGCTCAAATTCCTGCGCTACTCGCACAGCTTTACACTTATTTTGAACGTTATCAAGCGCGAGAAACGCGCGCTTGCGGCAGTGTGCGTGCTGGCGGGCGGGTATATCGCGCTGTCGGCGCTCATCATGTTCCAGGTGGAGCCCGACAGCTTTGACACGTTTTTCGACGCCATCTACTGGGCGGTCGTCACGCTGACGACCGTCGGCTATGGCGACATCTATCCGACGAGCGAGATCGGCCGCATCGTGAGCATGACGTCGTCGTTCATGGGAATCGCCATCGTCGCGCTGCCGACCGGTATCATCACGGCGGGCTACATGCGCGAGCTCAGCCGTGAAAAGTGGGACTAAATAGAGAGGGCAGAACCATGGAGATCAGAACAGCAACGATGAACGATCTGGACGCGGTCGCGGCGGTGGAAGCCGAGTGCTTTCCTGTGGCCGAAGCGGCGACAAAAGAGGAATTCGCCGAGCGGATCAGATATTACGGCGACCACTTCTGGCTGATGTTCGAGGGCGACAAGCTCATCGCGTTTCTCGACGGCTTTGTGACGGACGAGCCCGACCTGACCGACGAAATGTACGCGAAAGCATCCATACACGACGAAAATGGCGCGTGGCAGATGCTCTTCGGTCTGAACACCTTGCCGGAGTACCGGAAAAACGGCTACGCGGGCGAACTGCTCCACCGTGCCGTTGAGGATGCGAGAAAGCAGGGGAGAAAGGGTGCAGTCCTGACCTGCAAACAGCGGCTCGTCGACTACTACGCGAAGTTTTGCTTTGTCGACGAGGGCGTGACAGACAAGTCCGTGCACGGCGGCGTTGTCTGGCACCAGATGCGCATCACATTTTGATCGAGACTGACAGAAAAAAGGAGCACGCTTGCGCGTGCTCCCTTTTTGCGATTTTTATTGCTTTCCCGCGAGGTAGTAGTCGCTTTGGCCCGGATGGTAGAACGGACAGGCGGTCAGCTTGCCGCGCAGGAACGACGCCATCTCGTCCTCGTCGAGCTGTTCGTCACAGTAGTAGCTGTCGGACTCTTCATCGTAGCTGTAATAAACGCAGTCCTCGCACAGGCTGATGGACATGAGATCATCTCCCGAAAGAAATTAGTGTTGATACTCGAATTCGAGCTCGTACATGCTGACGATGTCGCCGTCCTTGATGCCAAGGTCCTCAAGCTGCTGGAAAACGCCGTTTTCTCGCAGCATCTTATCAAAGAACATCCGGCTCTCGTAGTCACCGAAGTTGACATTGCTCATAAGGCGTTCAAGCCACTTGCCCTCGACAATGTAGGTGTTGTCCTCGACGGTGATCTTGAGCGGCTCGCTCGCGTCGATCTTCACAGGCTTGGGAACGTACTCGGGCTCGTAGACCGTGACGGGCGGGAGTGTGGAGAGCTTTTCGGCGATCTTGAGCACGAGCTCGCGCGTGCCGGTGTGCGACGCGGCGGACAGGGCGAAGAGGGGATAGCCGAGCGGCTCGACATGCGCGCGCAGCTTTTCGAGCAGGCTCTCGTCCTCCATGATGTCGGTCTTGTTCGCGACGACGATCTGCGGACGGGTGGCAAGGTCGGGGGAATACTGCGAGAGCTCTGCGTTGATGGCGTCAAAGTCCTCGACCGGGTCACGGCCCTCGCTGCCCGACACGTCGACGACATGAACGAGCAGGCGGCAGCGGTCGATATGGCGCAGGAAGTCGTGACCAAGGCCCGCGCCCTCGGCTGCACCCTCGATGATGCCGGGGATGTCGGCCATGACGAACGAAACGCCCTCGTCGACGTACACGACGCCGAGGTTGGGGTAGAGCGTGGTGAAGTGGTAGTTTGCGATCTTGGGGCGCGCCTTCGACACAACGGAAAGAAGCGTCGACTTGCCGACATTCGGGAAGCCGATGAGGCCGACGTCGGCCAGCAGCTTCAGCTCGAGCACGACATCGTGCTCCTCGCCCTCAAGGCCAGATTTGGCAAAACGGGGCGCCTGACGCGTCGGCGTTGCGAAATGCGCGTTGCCCCAGCCGCCCTTGCCGCCGCGGCAGAGGATGAACGGCTCGGAGTCGGACATATCCTTGATGATCTCGTTCGATTCCGCGTCGCGCACGACGGTGCCGCGCGGCACGCGGATCGTGAGATCCTTGCCCTGCTTGCCGAACTTGCGCGCGCCCTGACCGTCCATGCCATTGTCGGCGACGTATTTGCGCTTGTAGCGAAAGTCCATCAGCGTGGACATGTTGTCGTCGACAACGAGGACGATGTTGCCGCCGTTGCCGCCGTCGCCGCCGTCGGGGCCGCCCGCGGAGACGTACTTTTCGCGGTGGAACGCCACCGCGCCGTTGCCGCCCTTGCCCGCGCGGCAGAAGATGCGCGCCTTATCAATAAAAGATGCTGCCATGTTGGCACCTCCTTGAATTATTGTTATTCCTGAACAATTAGTGTATCCGTTTTTTGACGATTCGTCAAGAAAAACGGAACGTTTCACAAAAAAGAAAAAATCGAAAAAAGTTGGGAACTTTTTTGTGCTCCCTTTCGTCAAAGGAAAAGACACAACGGGAAAGGAAGCGGAAACCTTGAAAAGACTGCTTGCATTGATGATGGTCGTCGCCGTAACGGCGGCGCTTCTGGCCTGCACGAAGGGCGGGCGCGATAACGAAGACGGAAATGATACGCCTGACCCCGAACCGCAGTACGTCGGTGCGGACACGATGACGCTGCGCGTCGTGGGCGATGGTGAAAACGGTACGCTCATTTTAGCGGGAGAGACGGAGGTCTACGCCCTGCCGCTCGAAGGCGTGACGCTGTACTTAGACGGCGGCAGCGTGTCCGCTTCCGAGATCGAGAGCGGCATGAGCGCCGAGGTCTGGTACACCGGCGGTGTGCAGGAGACGTATCCCGCGAAGTTTTCGCAGGTGGTGGCCGTGTCCCTCTCGCGTGAGGAGAATGCGCAGTATGACCTCTGCGGCCTCTACTTACAGGTGCTTGAGGACCTGTGGAACACGGACGATGGGCTCAACGGCGGCGCGGAGATCGTGAGCGTCGATCTGAGCAAGGCACCCGGCGGGCTGACCGCGGGCGAAAAGGCGGCGGTCGCCTATGTGTTCGCACAGAAGCACGGCGTACAGGGCTTGACGATGACATTCGATGAGCTGCGCGAGGAGGGCTATCTCACGGGTGAAAAGCTGGAGGGCGGCAGCACGGCCTATTCGTTCACGAATGGTCTGCTCTTCACCATCACGCCGGAGGAGACGCAGGACAACGGCGCGTCTGTCTGCTTCAGCGCCGGAAAGTGGCGCTCGCCGCTCGGCGCGTATTACTTTACGAAGTGCACGGCCTCCCGCGGCGATAACGGCTGGGAATACACCGTCGGCGCGGAAGCGATTTCCTGAGCTACAGCAGATTCTTTAATTCAGACAGCGATTCGACGATCTGGTCGGCCTCGCAGCGCTCCGGAACGGGGCGGTGCGTGTGGTTGTACCAGATCGTTTTCATGCCCGCGTTTTTGCCGCCGGTGATGTCGGCGGTCAGCGAGTCGCCAATCATCATGCACTCGTCCGCGGCAACATCGGGAAGAAAAGCGCGGCATGCATCGAAAAACGCCTTTTCGGGCTTGCGATAGCCGAGCGACTCCGAGACGAATACATGGTCAAAGTAGGGGAGAAGCCCTGACATAGAGAGGCGGTTGAGCTGCTGGTCGTGGAAGGCGTTGCTCGCCGCGCAGAGGATATATTTTTCCTTGAGGTAGCGGCAGATCTCGTCCGCGCCGTCGACGGGGATGGCCGTCTCGTAGAGAAGGTCCAAAAACCGTTTTTCGAACGCGACGCCGTCGGCCTCAATGCCGAGGGCTTCGAAGATGCGGTTCCAGCGGAACTCAAAAAGCTGCTGCGTGGTGAGCTCGCCGCGCTCGATCTGCTGCCAGAGCACATCGTTGATGCGCGTGAACACCGCGTAGGTGGAATTGTCGAAGGGTAAGCCGCGCTCGGCAAAGCTGATGCGCATGGCCTGCTCGGCGCATTTGCCGAAGTCGAGCAGCGTGTCGTCGATATCCATCAAAACTGCCTTGAGCATGAAAAGTGACCTCCTGCGGAAAAGATAAAGAAAAGAGCCCCGAGCATTCGCTCGAGGCTCTTCATTGTGCAATTACTCAGCGGGGTAAACAGAAGCCTGCTTACGATCCTTGCCGAGACGCTCGAAACGGAGCACGCCGCTCTCCTTGGCGTAGAGAGTATCGTCAGAGCCGATACCGACGTTGACGCCCGGATGGATGTGGGTGCCGCGCTGGCGCACAAGAATGTTGCCGGCGAGAACGAACTGACCGTCAGCGCGCTTGGGGCCAAGGCGCTTGGCGTTAGAGTCGCGGCCGTTCTTCGTGGAGCCGCCGCCCTTCTTGTGGGCGAAAAACTGAAGACCGATGTTCAGCATGGTGATTTGCCATCCTTTCTGTAAGATGATCGGAACAGGGGGCTTACGCCTCCATGACTTCGATATTATCCGGATATTCGCTGTGCAGCTCGGAAAAGAGCAGCATCAAACCCGTTAAAAGAGCCTGACAGGTGCTCTCGTTCGTGGCGGACAGACCGCCGGGGAGCCGGAATTCCACAGCGCCGGAGCGTTCATGGACCTTGACGGAAGCGGCGAGGCCTAAAACATCGTTCACGGTGCTTTCCACAAGGCGGACCGCACTTGTGACTGCCGCGCAGACGATATCGCTGCCCTCTTCGCTGTAACCGCTGTGGCCCTTAGCATCAAAACCGATGATGCGCTTCCCCTCAGTGAGGAATGTAACAGTGGTCATGCCTTAGACGGAGATCTTGCCGATCTCAACCTTGGTATAAGGCTGACGATGACCCTGACGCTTGTGATAGCCCTTCTTGGCCTTGTACTTGTAGACACGGACCTTCTTGCCCTTGCCGTTCTTAACGACAGTGGCCTCCACCTTCGCGCCCTCCACCACGGGAGTGCCGAACTTGGTGTTTTCGCCGTCGACGATGGCCAGGACCTGGTCGAACACCACGGAATCACCCGCGTTGACGTCCAGCTTCTCGATAAACAGGGTGTCGCCCTCAGAGACGTTGTACTGCTTACCACCGGTCACGATAATAGCCTGCATTACTTGTTGCACCTGCCTTTCCTTTATTACGGACTCGCTGTCGGGGGCGTCCGGTCGGAGCCGGAACTTGATACCCATTCAAAGCGGCTTATCAAGTATATCAGCTGCTGCGGCGTTTGTCAATCACTTTCCGGGCGGAAAACGCCGCTTTTTGCTTATTTTTCGGGGTAGACGAGCTTTTCCTCGCTCCAGTCGGCGATCACGTCCGCGTAGTACGCGCAGCAGCGCCGCGCGAGCTCGACGTCGAGGTTGCGGTAGTTGCCGCACTCGCGCGCGGACGCGCCGGGCATGGCCCCGTCAAACTTCGCCGCGGCGGTGAACACGCGCTGCAGCAGGCGGACGGCGTTGGCATTGCTGAGCTGTTCACCGTCGAAGAGGAAGTAAAACCCCGTCTGGCAGCCCATCGGCCCGAAGTAGATCACGGCGTCCTTCTGCGGGCTGTTGCGCAGCAGCGTTGCGATGATGTGCTCGACCGAGTGCAGCTCCGCGTTTGAGAGCAGGTCGCCGGTGTTCGGCTTTTTAAAGCGCAGGTCAAAGGTGACGGTTGTCCCGTCCCGCCGGGACAGGTACAGCCCTGGCACCAGCACGGTGTGATCCACCGTGAAGCTCGCAATACGTTCCATATTCAGTCAGCCCTCCAGTGCATCCACGAACGCCATGACGACGCGGTTGAGGTCCTTCATGGCCGTGGGGAAATTGAAGAAGAAGTCGTGGTCCTCCATGACACAGTCCGACACGGACTTGAGCGACATGAACGGCACCTCGTTGCGCCAGCACACCTGCGCCACGGCGCCGCCCTCCATCTCGCACAGCAGCGGGTGGAAGGTATCGTGGATCCAGTGGGCGCGGTCGCAGTGGTTGACGAAGATATCGCCCGTTGCGACAAGCCCCGTGCGGTAGGGGAGACCCACCTTGTCCATCGCGGCGCGCGCCTTTTCAAGCTCACTCGTCGGGAAAATGACGCGGTTGACGGTGGAGACGAGCCCGACGGGGTCGCCGAGGGGGGAGGTGTCCACATCGTGCTGCAGAAAGCCCTCCGCGAGGACGAGCGTCCCGATGGGGACGTTTTCAAAGCAGCCCGCAACGCCCGCGTTGAGCACAAGGTCGGGCTTGTAGAGCGAGATGAGCAGCTGCGCCGCCATCGCGGCGTTGACCTTGCCCACGCCGCCGCAGCAGGCGATGATGTTCTCGCGGATACGGTAGAACGATACACCCGCCACCGTCTGCAGCGGTTCGGCATTCTCCTTGGTCAGCAGGCTCTCAATCTCGCCGGTCATGGCGTAAATCAGACCGATTTTCATGAAGCGGTCCTCCTTTGTGTATCAGAATATCCTTATATTATAGACACCCGCCGCGGGCTTGTCAATTCCGCCCGAGGGAGAGATCGGGCGGTGAAGCGGACATAGTTTCGAGGTGCAATTCGATCGGCGGCCACCTACGGTTCAGCCGTTCATACAGCGCAAGAAACCGCTCCAGCTGCCTGTCGGACAGGGAGATATTGAAATCCGTAGAGAGCCAATCAAGCCAGAAATTTATTTCCTCGCCCGGAGATTGGTTTGCAAAGATCCCACCCGTCATGGTGTAAATGCGGACGCGTTCCAGCAGTATGTCAGCGGCGGTTTTACGCGCGGCCTCCAGCCGCCGCTTCTCGCTCTCGCACTTACCGTGATCGATTTTGAATTGATCCAGCTCTGTGCGGTACAGGAAGTCTGACAGCCGTTTCCCGGCGACGGGGTTTCCGTAAATATCCAGAAGCGCGCCTGTGGCTTTTCCGTCGAAATTGCGCAGCGTCCCGCCGGTTCGCAGATTTTTGAAAAATGCAGCCATATCCAGACCCTGCGGGCGCAGCCTTTCCGGCACGCGATTTCTATCCGGAAGGGGAAGCGGTTATATAACAAATTGGCATAGCATAGGGCGGAGACGTGCGCAAGCGCGAAGAGCTTCCCACACGCCCGCAGCGGCTTGTGATCCTTAGTGAATTTTCAACGAATCTCCTGGGGCCCGGGGGTGTAGATTGCTGCACGCCGGAGCGGGAATCTCTGCCATTTCCAGCGTTCCCTATGCCTTTTCCGAGGTGTTTCCGGTGCTGACCCTGGGCACATGGACGTATATCTTTCAGGGCGTGCTGGTGCTGAGCCTGATGGTGCTCCAGCGGCAGTTTGTGCCCTCCTATCTCTGCAGCTTTGTGGTGGCGGTGTTCGGCGATCTGCTGGACCGGCGCTTCCGGTTCAAAACCGCTCCCGCACTGGCCCGGCTCCGCGGCGTGGAAGCGGAATAACAGCTTCCGCACACATAAGATTTTGCACCTGTCCTGCGTCGATCCATTTCCGCGGGACAGGCGCTTTGCCTGTTCACAGGGGACGAACCCGTAAAATAAAAAAGCAAGTGGCCTTACAGCTTTTCAAATGCTGTCGGCTTCATCATACCAATGCATGAGACCTCGCTCGGTTTCCTCCGGCATCCGGTTTTTCACCAGCGCCGCCGTGATCTGATCCTGATAGCCGCGCAGCTCACGGCCCTCCAGCAATGTGCTGCTGTCATCAAAATCACCGTACTCGTTTCGCTCGTAGAGATCGGCGGTCAGGGGCATATACAGCTTGAGGGTGGTCAGCTTGGGCGGCAGCACGGTGAAGCTGTCCTCGCCGGGGATGAGCGGCAGCGTGCGGCCATTGTCCCACTTCATAAAAATTTGCCCCTCATCGTCCACATAGTCTACCTCACCCTCTGTGCCGGGGAGAATGGGCGCGTAGGGGTCTTCCATCGAATTGAGCCGGATGCGGGTGCCGGGGGGATACTGCTCCTTGATAAAATTCACCATTTTTCTGTCCATCATCGTTTCCTCCATGTTTTGCTCTCTGTCGTAAAACTCCAGCTCGTAGATCACGCCGCGATCTTGCTTTCGGGTATCCTTCACCTTGACCGTCGTACCATCAAAGATGTAATTGCCGGCTTTCCCAAAATCGGTGTAGAAGCCCTTGCCGTGGTTGCAGGTGGAGAAGGGATGCTCCGGCTGATCCTTGATCTTGGAATAAAAGCCCACCGTCTGCACCGTGGTCACCACACGGGTCAGCCCCACCATATCCGCGTGATTGGCGTGGCTGACGGTCTTAATCTCCACACCGGGTCGGATGAACCGTTTCAGCTCGGCAAGGCTTTTGAATGCGACCGGCTCTCGCTGCTTTTTTGAAGCGTCCATTACATTCCACCGAAGGTCATGCCCTGCTCAGACCGAGGCTCGTGATCCTCCTGCCGGCAAGGGGCTTCCTCGCCGTAGAAGTCGAAGATCATGTCATCCACCTGCTTGCGAACGGCGGGATCATCGGTCAGCACCTCGTAACGGAAGCCTGTGGTCGGGCGGTACGGAAGTTCCTCCCGCAGGCACTTGAGAAAGGCTTCAGCATCGGCAAACTCCTGTGTATCGCCGTTGGCATAGGTGACACGGCCTACCAGCGGCTTGTCCCGCGCCATGTTCTGCCGCTGGACATCCAGATCATAGGCCGTCAGATAATATGTGACGAGTTTGTCACGAGGGCGGTGGT
>ERZ1108170.1294-NODE-1294-length-16545-cov-151.203275_pt1 | contig 16545 bp, 26 predicted proteins | sample MGYA00403705_ERZ1108170 | MGnify/ENA primary metagenome ERZ1108170 (study PRJEB35170, sample SAMEA104062422) | human gut metagenome | biome: human gut; feature: human-associated habitat; material: faeces | place: Denmark | collected 2012-06-15 ...
ATCTGTTTCATTCTCTGTTGGTTTATTCTCTCCCGAAAGATTATTCTCCGGCGAGCGATTTGTTGATTTCGTCAATATAGTCGAGCACCTCGTCGCGTCCCGTCTTCTTCTCACTACTGGTAATGAAATAAGGTGGAAGCGCTTCCCAGCGGTCTTCCAGCGCATGCATCCATTTCTCTGCATTCATGCGAGCCTTGACCGGACCCAACTTGTCAGCCTTGGTAAAGACGATACAGAAAGGAACACCGCTCTCGCCCAGCCAGTCAACAAACTCGCGGTCTATCTTCTGCTGGTCGTGGCGCACATCGATGAGCACGAAGACGTTAGCCAACTGCTGGCGCTGCAGAATATAACTGCTTATCATCTGTTCCAGCTGTTTCTGTACGGTCTTCGAGCGTTTGGCGAAACCATAGCCCGGAAGGTCAACCAGATACCATTCGTTGTTGATGATAAAGTGGTTGATAAGCAGCGTCTTACCCGGTGTGGCTGAAGTCTTAGCCAAACCCTTGTGATTGCAGAGCATATTGATGAGGCTCGATTTTCCCACATTACTTCTGCCGATGAAAGCATATTCAGCCTTCGTATCTTTCGGACACATGCTCACTCGTGGAGCCGATATTGTAAATTCAGATTTCTTAATTTCCATTCTTTCTATTTTCTTTTATAAATGTTTATTATTAACGGCCGCACATCAACTAATCATAAAGTTCAATGTTCAACGCTCAAAGTTCAAAGTCTAGAGCATTTCAGCCAGTTCCAGCCATCTCATTTCCTTCTCATCAAGTTCATCCTTGATTTCAGGCAGGCGCTTGCTTTTCTCCGTCAGTTCCTCAACCGATAGATTTCCGCTGCAGAGTTCCTCTTCCAGCTTCTTCTGTTCCTCGGTCAGCGCATCTATTTCCTGGGTCAGCTGCTCATATTCGCGCTTCTCCTTGTAGCTCATCTTGCGCTTGTTCTCAAAATTGGCGTCGCGCTTTGCCGTGCCTGCTCCGTCGCTTTCTGCCGTGGCTTTTCCGTTCTTTGCCGGTTTCGCCTGTTCTGCCTCGTCCTTCGCCTGCATCCGGCTCCATTCCCTATACTGCGTATAGTTGCCAGGGAAATCCTGTATTTCGCCTTCGCCCTTGAAAACCAGCAGATGGTCTACTACCTTGTCCATGAAATAGCGGTCGTGGCTCACTACGATTACGCAACCCGCAAAATCCTGAAGATATTCTTCCAGTACCTGCAGCGTCTGGATGTCGAGGTCGTTGGTCGGCTCGTCCAGCACCAGGAAGTTCGGATTCCTCATCAGCACCGTACAGAGGTAAAGCTTGCGCTTCTCGCCGCCGCTCAGCTTGTAAACGTAGTTGTGCTGCTCTTCGGGCGTAAAGAGGAAGAACTGCAGAAACTGCGAAGCCGTCATGTGCTTGCCGCCGCCCAGATCTATATAATCGGCAATCTCCGTAATCACGTCAATCACCTTCTGGTCTTCACGGAATTTCAGTCCCTCCTGCGAGAAATAGCCGAAGCGAACCGTCTCGCCGATGTCAAACTTGCCGCTGTCGGGCTGAACCTCGCCCAGCAGCATCTTGATGAAGGTCGATTTTCCCGTTCCGTTATTACCCACAATGCCCATCTTCTCGAAGCGGGCAAAGTTGTAGTAGAAGTTGTCGAGAATCACCTTCTTCTGCCCCCTGTCGTCGAAAGCCTTGCTCACATACTGGCATTCAAAAATCTTCGAACCTATATAAACGGTAGAAGCCTTCAGCCTTACCTGCCTGTCTTCTATGCGCTGTTTTGCCACCTTCTCCAGCTCGTAGAAAGCATCCTCGCGGTATTTCGCCTTGTGTCCGCGAGCCTGAGGCTGGCGGCGCATCCAGTCAAGTTCCCTGCGGTAGAGATTCTTCGAGTGCTGTATTTCGGCTCTCAGATTGTCCATTCTCTCCTGCCTCTTCTCCAGATAATAGGCATAATTACCTCGGTAGGTGTAGATGGTGCGATCGTCGAGTTCCAGAATCGTATTGCACACCTTGTCCAGGAAGAATCGGTCGTGCGTAACCATGAAGATGGTCTTGTTGCCGCGGTTCAGATAACCTTCCAGCCACTCTATCATCTCCAGGTCCAGGTGGTTGGTCGGCTCGTCCAGCATCAGGAAGTCGGGTTCCGTAATCAGCACATTCGCCAGCGCCACTCGCTTCTGCTGTCCGCCGCTGAGCTGTCCCATTGGCTGTTCCAGATTGGTAATGTGCAGCTGGGTGAGAATCTGTTTCGCCTTCAGCACCTTCTCCGGATCATCCTCATGATTGAAGCACGCCTGCAGCACACTTTCCTCCGGATCAAACTGCGGCGACTGCTCCAGATAGCCCACCTTCAAGTCGCGTCGGTAGATGATGTCTCCGCTCTCGTGTCCCTCTTTATCCATCAGCACCGACATGAGCGTAGACTTTCCCGTGCCGTTTCTCGCCACGAGTCCCACTTTCTGTCCTTCAGCGATAGAGAAGGAAATATTATCAAAAAGAACCTGTGCACCAAAGCGTTTGGTGAGGTTTTGAACGTCTAAATAGGGTATTTGACTAGCCATTTTTATTTTTTTGTGCAAAGATACGATCCCTTTATTTATGGGCTTTTTACGTCTCCACTCTAAACATTTTCGAAACATAAGAACCCACAATATCTAAGTATAAAATCATTTGCGTTTAGGATTCCCTCTGGTATTCTAAACTTTTCTTTTTTTCCCGTTTATCCACTTCTAGTAGGTTAAACAAAAAGGAGCGTCTTGTTTAGAAACTAAGACTATGTTTAGACAAGAGATTATTCCTTCAATCGCTTTTGAAATCATGCTCAATTATTATGCAGCCTTTGACAGGCTGGCTTACCTATACAGCCTTGGATCCTATCTCCGTTATTTTATTCAATAACATATTATAGGCAGAACTCATAGCTGCATACTTTCCTTCTAGTTCATGTTTTTTGGCTTTTTCTTCTTCATACTTTGTTTTCCAAATCGAAATATCGACAATTTCTTCTTCGGAATCCTCAGTTTTTCCATCAGCAGCTTTACTTTCTCCGCCAGTCTCTTGACTTTTAAAGAAAGGACTATATTTAGTACCTTTATAAAAGCTGTCAATAGTAAGACCAAGGCTGTCACAGAGTTTCTCCAAATAGCCAGTCTTTACATCCTTTACATTTAAGACTTGATTGACTTGCGTTAGCTGAACGCCAAGAATCCTTGCCAATTCCGACTTTCTGATCTTCATGTCAGACAGTATTCTTTCCAATTCTTCACCTGTCATACTCGTATCTGTTAAATATGTAGTATTATAGTTAAATATAGCTAAATATTATATTAGCATATACCAACTTATTATATTTTTATATACCTTTGCACCGAAGATGCACCGAGTGCGCAACTAGTGCGCAACTAGTGCGCACATATTGCGCACAAAGGTACGATTATTTTTTTAATAAAACAAATTATATGAAGGAAAAAATAAATTTGTTGTCAGAAAGAGACAAAAAAAGACTCTTGATTATAGATACATATAAGAAAGAGTATCGTCCTCTCGTTGAAAACGGAGAGGTTACGCCAAACCGGGTATTCATCAAGCTCGCTGAGGATTTTTCATATTCACGCTACGGAATAACAAGAATCCTTGCGAATGCCGGTTTATACAAAATGAAGAGCAAACAATCTTTAAATTCATAAAATATGGAAGCAATTATCATAAGTGACAAAGCCGTGACATTTCAGGAGTTTGTTTCTGAACTATCAGACGTAATAGCTCATAAGCTAGCCAAGCAGATGAAGGAACCTGCCAAGGTGAGAGTCTCCCAGAATGAAGCCTTCCGCACCTATGGCAAAGGGAATGTACAAAGATGGATTAGAACCAACCGACTCAAACCAGTTGCCAAACATCCAGGTAAAATTGAATATTTAGTAGCTGATTTGGTGAAGCTAAGTAATGTTGAACAAGATTATCTTTATGTATGACATACAAAATAAAAAGAAGTATGACTTATTCGCAACATTTGAGACCTTCGTGGATAGTCATATTACTATATGAAGTACCACCTTTTGTATATGACACTTGTCAAACGGTGGAAGAATGTAGAGACAAGCTCAAAGTCATCCTTAAAGTAATTAATACGACGGAAGTTATATATACAAATAAGAGACAGGCACTTAGAAAGGTCAAGCAAATTGAGCTTCGTGAAGACAGGATTGAGATCCGGTCCTCATACGGCAAAGTGCAATTGGTATTTAAAATTGAAAAGATTAACAAAAATGAATGGTAATAACACATGGATCAAACTGCCAAGGAACTTTCAAAACTGGCGCTGGTATAAAGAATCAAATATGGTTCACTTATACCTGTATCTCGTTATGAATGCCAATTTGCTGTCCGAAAATTACTTTGACATTAATATAAAAAGGGGAGAAATTATGATATCTCTTTCAAGACTTTCAACGGACACTAATTTATCTATCAAGACACTTAGAACTTGTCTTGATAGGTTGAAACGTACTCACGAGATAGAATACCGCAATCTCAACCATGGCAGAATCATAATCATAGTCAACTACGATATGTTTCAGCCAATAGGAATTGATGAAACTGCCCCAGACTGGGTAAAGCTCTACAGAAAGATAGAGCAATGGCGTTGGTACACTCACCCTAAAATGGTACACCTGCTGATTCATTTCCTTATTAAGGCAAAAGCGATTCTATCGGGGAACGATTTTACTTTTCAACTGGAGACAAGCTATAACTTGCTCAGCAAAGAAACAGGAATATCTGTTCAAAGTGTGAGAACATGCATAAAAAAGATGCAGTCAAGTGGAGTTATTGAGTTTCTGCCATCACCAACAAACCTCTTTAGTACCATAAGGGTTTGCAACTACGAAAATTACCAAGTAACCAACAAGGTAAGGGGCGTAATAGACAACCATAGCTATGGCAACAAGGGCACGATATCAGGTGAGTTAGATGTTGATTTTGAAAATAGCAAAAAACCAACAAACCTAAATATCTCCACAAGTCATTGTCCTCCAACGTCTTACGAGAGCGCAAAAACCTCAAAGGGCACGACAAGGGCACGAGAGGGGCACAACAAGGGCACGATATCAGGTGAGTTAGATGTTGATTTTGAAAATAGCAAAAAACCAACAAACCTAAATATCTCCACAAGTCATTGTCCTCCAACGTCTTACGAGAGCGCAAAAACCTCAAAGGGCACGACAAGGGCACGACAAGGGCACGAGAGGGGCACGACAAGGGCACGAGAGGGGCACGACAAGGGCACGACAAGGGCAACACTAAAAGAATATAATAATATAAGAAATAAAGAAATAAAGAATATCAACTACGACGACGCGCGTGAGGGAGTTGTTTTCGTTGAAGCAAAGGAAGTCAAAGACGAGCAGAAAGAAAACCTACAAAAGAAAGCGGGCAAAGAAACCTACAAAGAAATACTTCTTGAAGATGGGGTTTGGATGACGGCTATGGGAAAGAAGTTCCATCTTGACCAAGGCGAAATAAAAAGATTGCTGGACGATTTCGATTTGGAACTCATCTGTCGAGGAAACAACGAAGACAAAGGCTTCAAGGATTACAAGTGTCATTTCTACGACTGGCTGAAATTGAGAGGCAACACCCAACGCACCCTTTCGTCTTCCACACAAGCTAAAGGCGAAAGGTGGGAAGGAGAAAAGTTCGTTCCTAAAAGTTCGGAAGGAGGTATATACAATGGGCCTTTTTGATTTAAGCTTTGACGAAAATTACTGCTACAGATGGCTAGTACATTTGTTTGCGATAGAAGTAAAAAAGAGAAATCGAGGATATGAAGCCAATCTGGAGCAGCAAGAAGCTATAGCTAATGTTGCAAGATGGCTGGTTAATTCCAAGAATCACTTTGGTCTTGTCCTTAACGGCATAACCGGGAACGGCAAGACCACCCTGGTAAAGGCAATGAGAAGCTTTTTCAACGTATGCAAGATTAAAGATCCTGTATGCGAAGAAGGTGAATCATTATCCCCTAATGCAGGAATATGGTTTGAGACTTCTAGGGAATTGTACCATCTATACTCCTCTAACAGGAAGAGATTTGAAATGTGTATGAACACTTATATTCTTGCAATTGACGATTTCGGAACCGAAGAATCTGATTTTTGCCAGTATGGAAACAGATACAAGCCGCTCGAAGAGCTGCTGTCCTATCGCTACGACAGGATGCTCCCGACCATTCTGACAACCAATCTTGGAGGAAAAGCCATTCGTGATAAGTATGGAGACCGCTTGGCTGACCGATTCAACGAAATGATGCAAGTGATTACTCTCCCAGATATTAATTTTAGAAATATTAATCAAGTATGAGACAGACAGAATTAAGCGAAATACTTAGCAGAACTAGCGGAGGACTTACCGTTTTCACACACTATCTTGGAGAGAAATGTCTTTCCAAGAAGTTCTGTAATCCATTCAGGGAAGATCACCATCCGTCCTGCAGGTTATATCGTAACAAGGCTGCCGACGGAACAACGAGATACTACATGAAGGATTTCGCCAATGATGACTATTACGGAGACTGCTTCTGGATGGTCAGCAAATATCTCAATCTCTCCCTCTCCGAGGACTTCAAGTCAATCCTGGAGACCATAGACCACGATTTGTCGTTAGGAGTATTTGACAGAACACCCAAGGCCGTCAAAGGTACAATTGACTACGCAAAGAGAATGGAAGAGAAATACAAGAGAATGGAGAAAACGTCTATTGAATCTTTCACTCTTAAGATAAGAGAGTTTAATCAGTCGGAGTTGGATTACTGGATGCAGTATGGCATAACTGTGGAAATTTTGAATAGATTCAATGTTAAAGGAGTTGAATCCTGTACAATCGTAAAAAAAGACGGAAAAAGCTTTTCGGTTTTCTCGTCTATATTTCTACCGTTGTTTGCTTATTGTTTTGACAACGGCAAAGGATATAAAATATACAGACCGAAAGCAGCTAGCAGGTTTATGTATCTAGGCAGGTTGCCAAATCCATACATATTCGGGTGGGAGCAGCTTCCGGCGAGTGGAGATATGGTCTTCATAACCGGTGGTGAAAAAGATGTCATGTCTCTAGCCGCCCACGGATTCAGCGCAATATCGTTTAACAGCGAGACCGCCAAGATTCCAACAGACGCACTGAAAGATCTCTTTTCAAGGTTCAGGTCCATTATTGTCCTGTTCGATAGCGACGAGACAGGAATTAAAGAGTCTGCATCACGTTGCGAGGAGAATAAAGACCTCGTATCTATCAAACGTGTGGTTTTGCCGCTGAAAGGAGACAAAACAGAAAAAGATATAAGTGATTTCTTTAAGATTGGGAGGACCGCCGAGAATCTTTTAGAGGTTATAAACTCTCAACAAACGCCCTATAAGGCAAAATAAGGGGTGTAGAACAGAATATTAATTAGTTAATGATAAACGATATGGCAAACAGAAAAATAACGCCTCAGAGACCAAAAACGGAAAGGAATACCAAAAAGAAGGCTATGGGGTACGGGAAAAAGATAGAAATTAGTAATCTGTCTCCCGAAGACGAGAAGATTCTAAACTCTTTTGGAATAAAAGGGAAGAACTGTCTTTCCGGATTGTTTTCAATGGAGTTATATTCCCTGTCTGGAGTTGAAAAAGGCATCGGAATGATAAATACCAATTATGGATACGAGTTTCTTAACCAAGATACAAAGAAACAGCAATTTGGGCTCATAAAAACCGGATACGTGTTTATAGGAGCACAAGGGAAGAAAAGAACGCAAGATTGCTGCGTCTTTTTCGATTTAAAGGATTATCTGTCGTATCTGGGCATTAATCAAAATAGTCCCCTTAGCTTACCTAAGGGAACCGACTGTTTTATTTTATGCGGAGCGACCAACTACTTCGGACTCGTTGTTGATACAGATGAATATGAGAATATAAATGTGTTCATGCCAAATTCGGTATTTGGAAAATCTCTCGTAAAGACCATGCAAGAGAGAAATCCGGATCACATAAAGAACTACGATGTTTTTTATGGTGGATACAGAACTCTCTACGAATATTATAACAACATAAAGAACTAGCCAATGATAATAATTATTTTTTCAGTCTTAATTGTAGTATTATTAATCGCCATCATCTATGAGATAAAATACACTTATAGAGACGGTGGGTTGTGGAAGTAGATTAACAAAAACTAATAAGCAATATGGAATTAGAATTTTTAAGTTTAACAAGAAGCGAGAAAAATCTAGAAAAGCTGGACGAATATTGGGAATCATCCAGCTATGAGGATAAGTTTTTCTCAATATCCCGGGAGTTTTACAAGAAGAAAAAATATACTCCTTTAGGTAATATGAAGTTATTCAGAGTGTTGTCTTTTTACATTAAAGCTTCCATCACCATGGAAAATATAAGATTACTCTGCAATGTGATAAGAGCAAAATATCAGATTGAGTGCTTTCAAATATCGATTGATAGAGAAGATAACAGAGTGTATCTCCAGTTTGTCTGGCTGAACGAGGAATATGACAGCATCATTCTCACACCATTCGACTGGAAGAAAATTACGGTTCTGATTATCAGATATCTGAATCTTCCACGTCCAGCTAGCACCAAGCCGTTAGTAAAATACTATCTCAAAGATGCTTATGAATATGATCAAGAAATCTTCAACAAGCAACTAGAGGTACTCTTCCAGGCAAAAGTAAAGGGATTGAACTATGGATTGATACAGGATGCTCTGCAATATGCAGAAGGAATGTGTAGAGGTGAATTAAAGTAAACGGAAGATGAATTGCTCCATATCAGAAGTAAAAGGCGATCTAATGTTCGCCAATACAAATGTAGTAGTATTGCCGGTCTCACCAGATGGGGCCGGTAATGTTCTCATGACACGAAGATTTATGAATAAATTACCTATTATGAGACAGAAGTACGAAAATTTCTGTAAGGGGAATCTGTTTTCTCCCGGAAAAATTTGGATCTACAGAACTTACACCAGGAATATTTTGCTGTTATCCGTTGAAAATCAAGAACAGGAATCCGATGAAAAGACGTTTTGTTACGTTCTCAAAAAAATAAAGAGTATATATAAAGAAAGAGAAATCTCTTCAATATCCTTCTCTTTGTCTTCATTTTCAACCATTCCATCTGAAAGGGTAAAAGAGTTGATAATTAAAGAATTTACAGACACGGATCTTATTATTGAATTTTATGTTGAAAGCGAATTGTCTTCCACAAAAATCATATCAGCACTAGAATCCTTGTGTGCTCCAATTCCAGAGGAGACAAAGATTAGAATCAAGGAAAAAATATGTTTTGAAATATAAATAGCCCCGGTATTCTTGTACCGAGGCTATTAAACTTTTGAGTATCAGAAACTCACTCTATCAAACAATCAGTTCAAAATATATTCTTATCTATCTGGTCTGAAAGAATCACCAGAGTGCTTCATTGCGTTGCCAAACCCCTTGAAGAAGTTAGCAAAAAACAATAACAAAAAAATAGCTCCCATATATTTGACTTTTAAAATGGTTTTGAATAACTTTTAATTCTTATTTTACCGAGAAAGTTGACGGATGATTGATTTCCTTGGTGATTACGGCATACTCACCTGGTTCAAGTCCCTTAACGGTAAGAAGGAAGGATGATTCTCCATATTTCTTTGCCTGAAACTTAATGTCGCCAATATAGGTTTTTACATTTGTTCCGCCAAAAAGAGCACTCTCGGCCATCATCCAACGACGTTCCTTCTTCTTTGTCTCGAATTTGATGATACCAAGCAGATGATTTGGATTATCGTTGTGATTATCCACTCTAACTATGAAGGTAACATCCCTTGCAGGTAGTTTTGTAAGTCCTTCCCTACCCTTAACGGCAAGGTAAGACTGACCTTTGGCCAGGAACATTCCTGCTACCGGAACAAAGGCCAGATTATTGGATTTCGCCTTAACATCGGCATCTTCGGTAGGCATCAGCGTAGTTGTGCTATCTGCATTAACGATTGCTACCTGACCATTGTACTCTGGTTCTACAACATTCCCAGCATTTGCACCTAGTGTAAACAGGGAAACTAACATCGAAAAGATAATTTTCTTCATAACTTATGTTTTTATATACTTTTATCTATGTTTTTACACTGCAAAGATACGAAAAATATTTGAAATATGCAAATTTCTAGCCAAAAAATTTGGCTGAAACTTATATTTTTATTATCTTTGCACCATATTTAACGATATATGTATATATTTATATAATTATATACCTATATAAAGGAATAAAACGTGGTAGTTATACCACTGGTATAAACATTAAAGTAATAGTTATATGAAAAAAGGTACAAGAATCATTGCAATTGCCAACCACAAGGGAGGTGTAGGTAAGACAACAACTACTGCTAGTATGGGAGCAATTTTGTCACAGAAGGGCTTTCATGTGCTTCTTATTGATCTGGATGCACAGGCTAACTTAACCTGTTCACTTTTGAAGCAAGAGGTAACAACATCCGTGTATAACGCATTCGTGGAATCAACAGACTTACCTATTTATAATATAGGAGAGAATCTAGACCTAGTTCCTTCTTCGCTGCAGCTTGCTCAGGCAGACCTTCAACTCGGATCAGCACTAGCAAGAGAGAGATTGTTAGAAGATCTCCTCTCTCCAATCAAGGAGAGATACGACTATATATTGATAGATTGCCCTCCAAGTTTATCACTGATGACTCTGAATGCGATAACTGCTGCAAATGAAGTTATCATACCGCTTGTTGCAGAAACCCTACCATTCAAGGGATTGACAATGATTACCAACTTTGTTAAAATGGTAAAAGCAAAGCTCAATCCGAAGGTAGATGTCGAAGGCGTTCTGGTTACTAGATACGAGAAGTCGAATCTCAGCAAACAGATAGAGAACGGTTTGCGTGAATCTCTTGGGGATTTGGTTTATAAGACCAAGATACGCAAGAACATCACTGTTGCCCAAGCACCTCTGGAAGCTACAAATATTGTAGATTACGACAAAAACAGCAATGGAGCTATTGATTATGTGTCTTTCACTGACGAATATCTTTCTCGTACAGCTGTAGATTAATGTGTAACAATTGAATTTAATCAAAGATGACAAAGAAAATCAACGATGACGCTATGTCTTCACTGCTTAATGGACTTTCCGGCGGTGATGCAGTTCCGGCTGTAAAAGGAGAAGTTGCCGAAGCAAAAGCAATTCCCCAAAAGGTTAATTCCGAGAAAAGCTCTATCGAACGAGAAAGAATCTGCACTCTCATAGAGTCGGATGTAATGTCGAAGGTAAGAGCAATATCTGAGAAGGAAGGACTTTCTATTGCATCCATCATCAACCTTGGACTTAAAGTTGTTGTTGAGAATTACGAAAAGTCTCACGGCAAAGTTAAGGGCAGTAATTTCAAGAAGGGTAAGATTGATGAAGTCTTTAATATTTAAAACATCACGAAGAAATCCCTGATGAAAAATCATCGGGGATTTTTTCGTGTTACATGAAAGGCGGTATTTCTTAAAAATATACCATATACTAAACATTTGGCATTAAAAAAAATGGGAAGAAAGATAATACATGTACACTTTTTGGCTAGTCACAAGAACTATTATTTTGGCAGCGTAAGTGCCGTTTACAAAATGTTCACTGCCCAGGATTTGGGAATCAACGAATCCTATTTGAGACATATACTTACAGAAGACGGCAATCACCATCTGACAGACAAGGTGTTGATTATTCGTTCCAGACTTCTTGTCTAAAACAATAAATATGTGGTTGGTGAATTGTGTTATCACCAACCACATATTTATTGTTTTCTATTATTCTCTTCAATATCTCCAAAGTCTTCTGCTTCGATACGCTCACTATCATTACCCATCGCCACTGCTTGTTGTTCACCAGACAGACAGGAAGGCCACAACAAAAGATCTTCTGCAAAATCCTCGATTTCTATTTTCGCCTTGATTTTATGGCTCCAGTAAACGGAAACCAGGCAAATCACCTCCATAGCCTCTTTGTTGGAGAGCATAGAAATTACGCCCAGCAAGTTGACGATTTCATGATCATAGTAGAACTCTTCGGCACCATCACCCATGTGAACGTAATGATCAATCTTGTTAAAAAGAATATCAGAAGCCTTAGTCATATCAATATTATTTGGCAAAACACCCTTGATGGCGCAGATAATAACCGCCAGGTATTTAGCATCATGCAGCAACCAGATAGCACGGCAACGAGCAGACACGTTACATACGGCTACATCCAGGGCGTTTTCTCCTATCCATTCCGTGATTTTTTTCAACGTCTCGCTAACTTCTTCCTTCTTCTCCTCTCCCTTCATAGTATCCGGAACATACAGGCTATTATCCATATAACATCCTTCAAGAAAACTTACACTTATGCCAGATACATTATCTTTCACCTTCCATCTTATGGAGTTTGTGATGCTAGGCTCAATCGTAAATCTATCTTTCTGATTCATAACATTGACTTCACCGTGCTGTCGAGGGCTTAATATTTTAATAAGTAACTCCGTAACCTTCGTTGTTGTCGTACTTAGCGAGCAAACAACCGCCACTATTATAGTAACATGTGATGCCACCATCTTCTTTGGTGTAATCATCTTGTTCCAGGCGTTCATTCATGAAGTCGTCAAACTCTGGAAATGAAACAAAAGCCTGTCCTCTATCATTAAAATCTAATGTACTCATAAAGAAAAATTTAAAGGGTCAGTTCTTCGTGAATAGCCTCACTCATGAGATTGGCAATATCTACAGGTATCAAGATACCTACAGTTTTTCCTGTATCATCCTTGCAATAGCAAATCGGTTCAGCCTTTTCGTTTGAAAGATACAACTGCAATTCATCATCATAACCATCTATGTCATAAGAAGCAGTAATATTGCTTTTCACTTCCATCCCTTTGATGGAAAGCTCGCATTGCCAATAATCGAAAGGTTTCTTCTTACCTTTAACCATTTTTCGACCACGAACGACAATCAGAGTGACTTCTTTGCCGCTTTTGGTAGTGAATGCAAAGTCCGTTGTTTTTTCTATCTTTTGTGTAAAATCTTTCTGATTCATATAAATTCGCTTCACCGTGCTGCGATAGGGCTGAAATATCTTAAAAAAACATTAATAATTCGGGTGAAATAATACGCCATATTGTTTTATTTCTTAAATTTGCACCTGTCTTCGGAAGACTTCAATCGTACCTTTATGGAATAGAAAGAATAATAAAACTTCCGTTGACGGTCAGACTTCTCAAAAGTCTGTGGATTAAAACGAAATTTCTACTATCGTAGATTCTGGCTTAGAGCCAAGTTAGCCCCGCTTTCAATGCGGGGCTTTTTAGTTCTATTGAAGTAATGGCTACGATTTCTTCATCTGCTCACGTGCCCATTCCTTTGCGGTACCTCGTTCAATATCTCCATAACGTTCCAAATCGTGCGCTTGCTGCAGAAGATTGTCGTATGAAGTACTGTTATGACGGTTGCTTGCTGCAATGATAGCCAGAGCATGGTCATAGTTCTTGATTGGTCGAAGAGGGTTCTCACGTTCCATTTTTGCGATAAGCTTCCCTCGCTTGATGCTGTTGCCCTGCTCGAACTGACGAGATACCATCGCAGAAATTCTGTCATTCTTGTAATTAACCTTTTCTTCTGCAATCGTCTGCGCTTCTTCAAAGCTGACAGCATTCTCAGATTTCTTCACAAGTGAACGTGCCCAGGCATCACGAATGTCTTCCCAAGTCTTTACCTTCTTTACTGCCGGCTTCTTTCCGTTGAGTAATTCAAGGAAAGCCTTGCCATCTTTGGCAGTTAGGTAATACTCATGATAATGATCTTGATATCCGTAACCGTTATAATTATTTCCGTATGTACGATAATCAACCTTTTTATCCTCAATAAAAGCTTTCAGCTTACCGAGCAAAGATTTTTTTCCGTCAAAGATACAAATATTTACAACACCATTCTTTGTGCGTGCAGATACACCACTTTTATGCTTTCTGTTGGCATTGTCAACAGAAGAAAATTTAGAAGGCATGAATACTTGTCTGTGAGTTCCCATATCACTTGCGCTTGACCGTGCTGCGCTTAGGGCTGAATGTTTTGACTTTCCATCCTCATTATCAAGGAAGTTCTTAACCCAGGTTTTCCTGTTCCATTTCCTTCTTGAATTTTCTGATTAACTCCATAGGAGAAAGTGAAACTTCCCATTCGTATTTCCTTGGTTCAATATACTCTCTGTTGTCTATCCAAAACTTTGCGCTGGTCTTGTTCGTCAGCAGATTGTTCATAACCTCGTAAAATTCAGGTAAGAACTTTTCGAACTTAGTTAGTCGAGCGTTTTTTTCCTCCTCGTTTTCAGAAAAACGCTCTATACGGTCTCTTTTTTCTTTTATCTCAGCTTCAACATTCTTGACGAAAGTATAGCGCAAGTCTATTGCCCATGTCACTTGCTTCTCTGAGCCTTCAAGCTCCGGATAGTCATTTGTAGCTGCATCCGCAAGAGCTTTGTCATGATGAATCTTTCGCTGACAGGCAGGACACAACTGTTCCTCTGCCCAAGAAATATAGTTCTCACGCTCGCTAATCTTGCCGAAAAGCTGCTTTTCTACTTCGTGACCGCACTTGTATGTAATCCAATATTTTGCCATATTAGTTCCGCTTAACCGTGATGCGCTAGGGCTTATATAATTTAAACGTTTTTAAATCAGTTATATTATTTAAATATCCTTGTTTTTCCCATTTTACGGCTTAATAGCTTAATCTAGTTTTTCGCAATTGGACAAATGGTCTCCTTTTTTGGGAAAAAGTCTATATTACTTTAACATCTATCAGTTTTATAATAAAACCTCGCTTAGAGGAACTTCCTCAAATTCCCATTCATAACCAACATCGTTACATTGGCTCTGATTCATTTTTTCAAGCTGCTCGGCTTGTTCCTCTGTCATAGGATGGTTAGCCAATCCTTTGAGAGCCTTTATAGCCTTCTTCTTGTTTTTAGTAACCATAGCAATCTCCCTGCTCTTAGTAGAATGCCAATCATCAGTTTTATATATAACAAAAACATTCATATTGTATCTGTTTAAAATTCATAATAGCCGTTCACTGTCTCATAAGGAAGTTCTTCTCCTGTAGTAAAGCTGCAAAGCTTGTACTTTGGTTTCTTCCCCTCCTTCAACATCTTGTCTATCGCCTTTTTGCAAAGCCAAAAGCTCTGAATCCAGGTACAACGATTGCACCAGAAGTTAAAGAAGCAATAATCGTCAAATACAGCTTCACTGCCGGTCAGATTGTAATACAGACGGCGAAGTTTAGCCAACGTTTCTTTATTTACTTTCATAATTTATATGTATTTTGAAGTTCAACATTCTGTTAATTCACTCACTCATTCTCGGACATATCGGGTAACCAGATTCCTGTCTAGCCTTTTTTATGATTTCTCATTTCCTTCGATCCGAGATTTTTTTTAGAGATACATCGGTCTAAGCGAGTTCCTCTGAGCCTTTTTACGTGCAATATGGGATGGCGGTGTATTGAGGACAGTAAGCCAAGGAATTTGGCAGAAAGTTTTCTGGAAAGCCCAAATCTTTGATTCGTGGAAGGCTTCCGGAAAAGTTTGTGTCAATTAGCGGCTCTGCCCGGTCCTTGGTATCTGTCTGCGCCGCCATAACTTTGCAAAGTAAAAAGTTAGAGGGACTTACATAGAAACGCAGTCCATAAAAAAACGAGGTCGAAGAAGAAATGAGGATAACCTTTAGGTATAATAATAACTATGCCCTGGCATATCTATAGAGTAACGTAGTTATATAAATACATAGCTATATACGTATATATAGTCATAAATGTTTAGGTATATACTTATATCATCCAATAGCTATATACCGACATACCTATAGCCCCATAAGTGAATAAGTCCATATATCCATAAATCAATACGTATATAACAACATAGATATGCAATAGCATAAGTATATAGGTATATACATATATAGATATATACTGCTATCGTGACATACGTAAATAGGTATAGTTCATAATCCCAGCATCCCTTTCAGAACACAAGAAATCCGGGGCTGCCTTACAGTCCCGGTTCCTATGGTAAAAAAGAGTTAGGAGGGTTACGCCTCCTTCTCCTCCTTCTTCTTGTATTCATACTTTGCAATGGTCGTTGCGATGAACTTGATAGCGACCTTCTGGTTTCCCTGCTTGTCGGTGTAAGGCTCTGCCTTGATGAAGCCCTCTACCTGGACGGTCTTTCCTTTCTTAAGGAGTTCCTTGGTCTCGTCATCGTTCTTTCTGATGATCTTCTCGACGTTGAAGATTGCTGAAGGAGTCTTCTCCTCACCTTCCTTCTTCTGTGCGTTAATGAAGATACCGAAGCGTACCAAGTCGGCCTTTTCGAAGTTAACAACATCTGCGTCCTTGCAGAGATTACCTACCAATGAAAAACTGTTATTTGCGTTCATAACTTTAATTTTTTAAATGTTAATACTTATTTTACGTGCTAAAAACAGCTGGCAAGGA
>ERZ1108170.1305-NODE-1305-length-16355-cov-6.198957_pt1 | contig 16355 bp, 14 predicted proteins | sample MGYA00403705_ERZ1108170 | MGnify/ENA primary metagenome ERZ1108170 (study PRJEB35170, sample SAMEA104062422) | human gut metagenome | biome: human gut; feature: human-associated habitat; material: faeces | place: Denmark | collected 2012-06-15 ...
TAGTTTTTTAACATTTGACTTAGTTTATGAGTCAACCTATTTCAGTACAAGACATTTGGTCAAAAATACAAATTAAAAACAAATACCACAAACAGTATTTTTATTTTTTATAATTTCATAAGAAAACACAACAGATTATTTATAAGCATCCCACTATCTAATAATTATAACTCTATTTATTATTTTTTTCGTAACTTTGCAGCGTTATATCCACTTGAAACATACATAATTATATAAATGAAGAAACTTTTTATCGAGACATACGGCTGCCAGATGAACGTGGCAGACTCAGAAGTAGTGGCTTCCATCATGCAGATGGCAGGCTACGAACTGTGCGAGAACGAGGCAGAGGCTGATGCCATCTTCCTCAATACTTGCTCTATCCGCGAGAACGCAGAGAACAAGATATACGGACGACTTGAGACTCTGCACGCAGAGAAGAAGAAGGGACGCGAGCTTATACTCGGCGTGCTCGGCTGCATGGCTGAGCGTGTGCGCGAAGACCTCATACAGAACCACTTCGCCAACCTCGTTTGCGGTCCCGACTCCTACCTCAATCTGCCGGACATGATTGCGCAGTGCGAGAACGGACAGAACGCCATGAACATCGAACTGAGCACCACCGAGACCTACCGCGACGTTGTGCCGCAGCGCATCGGTGGCAACCGCGTGAGCGGTTTCGTGAGCATCATGCGCGGCTGCAACAACTTCTGCCACTACTGTATCGTGCCCTATACTCGCGGACGCGAACGCTCGCGCGACGTGGAGAGCATCCTGCGCGAGGTGCGCGACCTGCACGACCGTGGCTTCAAGGAGGTGACGCTGCTCGGACAGAACGTGAACAGCTACGGACTCACGCCTGCCGGAAAGCGCATCGAGGGCGGCTGCTCGTTCGCCGAACTGCTGCACAAGGTGGCGCAGAGCGTGCCCGATATGCGCGTGCGCTTCACCACATCCAACCCCGAGGATATGACCGACGACATCCTGTACGCCGTAGCCGAAGAGCCTAACCTCTGCAAACACATCCACTTCCCGGCACAGAGCGGTTCGACAAAGATACTGAAGCTGATGAACCGCAAGTACACACGCGAGCAGTACCTGGAGCGCGTAGAGGCAATACGCCGCATCATACCCGGCTGCGGACTCTCTACCGACCTCTTCGTGGGCTATCACGACGAGACGCCGGAGGACCACGCCGAGACACTCTCGCTGGTGCGCGAGTGCCAGTTCGACTCGGCTTTCATGTTCAAGTATTCGGAGCGTCCGGGCACATACGCCGCAAAGCACTTGCCCGACAACGTGCCGGAGGAGGTGAAGATAGAACGCCTCAACGAGCTTATAAGCCTTCAGACGGAGGTGAGCGCAGAGCAGAACCGCAAGGACATCGGCAAGACATTCGAGGTGCTCGTAGAGGGCTACTCGAAGCGTTCGCGCGAGCAACTCATGGGACGCACCGAGCAGAACAAGGCGGTGGTGTTCGACAAGGGCACATACCGCATCGGCGACCGCGTCATGGTGAAGATAACGGATGCCACATCGGCTACGCTGTTAGGCACTATAGCAGAATAAACCCACCGTCAGGCACTACATCAGAATAAAGACATGAAAGAATTTCTACAGGTACTGAGGCGCTTCGTGCCGCCATACAAGAAGTACATCGCGCTGACAGCCACGTTCAACGTGCTGTCGGCTGTGCTCAACATCTTCTCTTTCGCAGCACTCATCCCCATCCTTCAGATACTCTTCCGAACAGAAGGCGCAGGCAGTGCTACGCATCTCATGCCGTGGAGCTTCGACAACATCAAGGAGGTGCTGTCGAACAACGCCGACTACTACGTGACGCAGCTCATCGCCAACGTCGGACCGACCACTACCCTACTCGTAATCGGTCTGTTTCTCGCCTTCACCACGTTCCTCAAGACGGGTGCATACTTCCTTTCGTCGGCCACAATCATACCTGTGCGAACGGGCGTGGTGCGCGACATACGCAACCAGCTCTACCGCAAGATTACATCGCTGCCGCTCAGCTTCTTCTCCGACGAACGCAAGGGCGACATCATAGCGCGTATGACGGGCGACGTGCAGGAGGTAGAGAGCTCGATAATGTCGTCGCTCGACATGCTCTTCAAGAACCCTATTCTCATCACGTTCTACTTCGGAGCACTCATCTTCATCTCGTGGCAGCTCACGCTCTTCACCATCGTCTTCGTGCCAATCTTCGGATGGTTCATGGGCTGCGTGGGCAGAAAACTCAAGAAGAAGTCTATCAAGGCGCAGTCGCTCTGGAGCGACACTATGTCGCAGGTGGAGGAAACGCTCGGCGGACTGCGCATCGTGAAGGCGTTCTGCGCAGAGGACAAGATGAACACACGCTTCTCGAACATCAACAACGAATACCGCGACGCCGTGCAGCGCGTGAACATACGCCAGCAGATGGCGCACCCGATGAGCGAGTTCCTCGGCACGGTGCTCATCATCATCGTGCTCTGGGTGGGAGGCATACTGGTGCTCGACAACAAGATACTCTCCGGCCCGTCGTTCATCTATTATCTCGTGATGCTCTACTCCATCATCAACCCGCTGAAGGAGTTCTCCAAGGCAAGCTACAACATTCCGAAGGGTCTCGCCTCGATGGAGCGCGTAGACAAGATTCTGAAGGCGGAGAACACCATCAAGGAACCTCTGCAGCCGAAGCACATCGCTTCGTTCGAGCATCAGATAGAGTTCCGCCACGTATCGTTCCGCTACGGCGAGCAGTGGGTGCTGCGCGACATCAACCTCATCATCGAGAAGGGTAAGACCGTGGCTCTCGTCGGACAGAGCGGATCGGGCAAGTCGACACTCGTCGACCTCATTCCGCGCTACTACGACGTGCAGGAGGGCGAGGTGCTCATCGACGGCATCAACGTGAAGGATCTCGGCATACACGACCTGCGTCAGCTCATCGGCAACGTCAACCAGGAGGCAATACTCTTCAACGACTCGTTCCGCGGCAACATCACGTTCGGCGTGGAGAGTGCCACGCAGGAGCAGATTGAGCAGGCGGCACGCATAGCCAACGCCCACGAGTTCATCATGCAGACCGAGCAGGGCTACGACACCAACATCGGCGACCGCGGCGGACGTCTCTCCGGTGGACAGCGACAGCGTGTGAGCATAGCCCGCGCCATACTGAAGAATCCGCCGATACTCATCCTCGACGAGGCTACATCAGCACTCGACACCGAGAGCGAACGCCTTGTGCAGGACGCGCTGGAGCGCCTTATGAAGTCGCGCACGACGGTGGCTATCGCCCACCGACTCTCTACTATCAAGAACGCCGACGAGATATGTGTGATGCACGAGGGCGAGATCGTGGAGCGTGGCACACACGAAGAACTCATCGCACTTGGTGGTTACTACAAGAAACTGCACGAAATGCAGAAGTAACAGCCTTAGGGATAAAGAAAGCCCGAAGTCCTGATCTACTGGACTTCGGGCTTTCTTCGTTCTACCGAATAGCAATATATACTTACGCCTTCCTACTTCAACGATTCGTCATACAATACATTGGTTGCCATGTGCTGCACTTCGTTGACTATAGCAGGATAAGCCTTAACAAACTCATGCAATCCAATACTGTTGCCTTGCTCGTCATAGGTCTTGCCTACGCCCTGAAATTCGGTTCCTTCAACCGCAACCTTGCCGTTTGCATGAAACACCTTTATTAATGTAACCTTTCCCTCTTCAAAAGTTATACATACCGTTTTATTGTCTTCAGACCATGCCTTTCCACTGAAAGGCTCTTCACCATAATACGCTACGGTAAGGCTCTTGTTGAATACCAGCTGACTTATCTTAACCTCCTTAGTACACGACATAAGAGTGAATACGCACAAAATCAATAAAAGTTTTCTCATATAGAACTACTGTTAGCTTGTTATATATTTATTGTGTAGAATATTTTCTCGAACACAGCCTTTTCCTTGTTCCAATCTCCAGTGGAATAAGTGGCTGTATTCGTTCTGCCCGCCGTATCGGTAAATGTGAATACAACCGGTGTCGCTGATGTGTACAGCTTCTTTATGTCCTTGTAGCTCAACTGGGCAGTTGTACGCACAACGAAGTTGCTACCCTTCGTTTCGTGATACAAAAGCTTTACATCTGAAGCCTCCGTCGTAAACGTACCGTTGCTCACGGACAAGCGGCTTATATCTTCTCGATTAGGCGAAACAACAGTGAAGTTCATGGTCAACGAGTCGCAATGAGACACATAAGTCATATCGAATACAAATCGCTTAATGTCCTTGCTACGCTCGCTCAGCTTCTTATTACCAATAAAATAAGCATCTCCCTTTTTTGTAGAGAAGGGATTCAAGCGGTTCGAAACAGACTGTGCGCTCGTACCGGCAATGCCAGTTGCAAGCATTATCATCAATAGAAATATTCTCATCTATCATCTATTTTAAAAAAAGAAGGATAACCTACTACTGTTGGTTATCCTTCCTATAAATTTCATTTAACCGAAACTACATCTTAGTGATTACTCACCGTAAACGTAAGTTGTCTTTGTACCGTAAAGACCAAGGATGCTTGTTGTCTTAACGTCAACGTGAGAGATCTTCTTGATGCCTGCATTCTTAGCAGCTGTATTGATACTTGCGTCACCACCGAAAGTCAGAACGCTGAGGAATACCGGATAAGAAGCCTTACCGCACTTTGTACCTGCTGTGTTTGATGTTGCAGCGAGTGGGTTCACTGCTGAACAGCTTGTCATTGCTGCAGCTACCAAGAGAGCTGCCATTACCTTTAATGATTTCATAGATAATAAATTTAAATTTTTGTAATTGTATAAAAATACCATTTGCAAAATTAAAGGGTTATTAATGAATAGATGTTTTTTTTTGTTAATTTACCTTAAACAGATGTATTTTTATGCACAAAACTAATCTAATACACCTATTAGTATAAAATAAACACAATAAAGCCATACTTTTTACCACACGATATAAAAACAAAATAACCACAGAATAACCAGTTATCCACAATTCACACAACCTGTTGATAACTCTGTAACATACTGACTAACAATTCTTATTTATCAACAGACATGTGTATAACTACGTTAGTTAGCATATACAGGAGTACTTACAGGCATGTATATGAGTGTAGCGAGATGGGAAAAAAGCGTGTACGGGAGAGCAACGTTATGCACAGGAGGATAGTGGGGTTGTGCGCAGGAGGGTAGCGTTATACACAGGAGGGCAGCGTGATTGCACACAGAAGGGTAGCGGGTTGTGCACAGGAGGGTAGCGTGGCTATGGCAGGATGCCATAGCCTCCTAAATTAGCGAGTTATTCACAATTATCAACAACCTGTTGATAACTACGTAACTAACTAATAACTAATGTAATGTTATCCACAAGCACGTTTATAACTATGTTTAATAAACACTTTCACACTCCGAAACATCATGTTTTGTTATCGGATTCCGTCCGCCGTCCGATCAGATTCCGTCCGCCGCCCAATCGGATTCCGTCCGCCGTCCGATCAGATTCCGTCCGCCACCCAATCGGATTCCGTCCGCCACCCAATCGGATTCCGTCCGCCGTCCGATTGGACGGCGTTCGGTGCACGATGACATAAGCTGCAGTTATAAACAATATTAGCTATAGTTATACCCAACATTAGCGATACTACAACCCAACATCAGCAACACTCTTACACCGCATCAGCTGTAGTAATCCCCGTCAGCAATAGGTATGCTATAGCATGACAACACCCTGTACATTGTTGATAATGTGGATAACACAGGTAACAGGCTGATATACAACAATAAGTTATCAACACCTGTTGTTAAGAAAGCTGTGGAAAGATAGTGCTGAGACAGCGAATTAATATAGTTAACAAGTTCATTCGCACCATAAAACGACCGTGTCAACATAAAAACAACGCCATACCTGTTGATATTGTTTATAACTTGTGTAATACGCTGAAAGCCAATAGAAAGTTATCAACAGATGTGTGGATAACTGTGTTAATAGGAGGGTATGGCATCCCTGCCATACCCACGCAGCCGTATTGATGGTTGCGTGAAGTCACACTGCCTTATTGATGGCAAATTGCGTGGGTATGGCAAGGATGCCATACCCTCCTATGTCTTCATTTCGAGTTTTAACACACACCTCCTGTTATTGTTCACAAACCTGTTGATAACCTGTTGATAACTTACTAACAACACTGTTAACAACTTAGCGGTTATCAACAGGCGGACAGGCAGAGTAGGGTGGATGTGGATAACTGTGTGCGTTATCAAATTAATATTCTAAAGTTTTCCACAGGTTTTTAAGAGAAAAAGATATAAACTTATTAACTTTGCAGGTGTAATAGCACTTTTGTGTATAACTAACATATATAACTCATTTTCAAAGAGAAAATATTAACACAACCTGTTGACAATGATGTCTTACAGGTTTATAACGAAATAACAAAAGAAATAGGTAGAAAGTTTTCAACGTACTAACAGTATATCATACTCATAATCTTTTCTTTTCTTTAAAAATAAAAAGAAATAGATATATAAAGAGATGTTGGTAAGTAGTCTACTCGTTAACTTGTCTACTTGTTTACTCGTCAACTAAAAAAATATATGAACAACGATTGGAAAGAGAAGGGTTACATCGACGAAGCGGTTGATGAATCCGTTGACTTGAAAAAAGAGATACGTCGCTTGTGTGAGGAGAAGGACGCTGTTGTGCTGGCTCACTACTATACGGTGGGCGAAGTGCAGGAGGTGGCTGACTTCATCGGCGACTCGCTGGCATTGGCTCGTAAGGCTGCGAAGACCGATGCGAAGATTATCGTGATGTGTGGTGTGCACTTCATGGCTGAGACCTGTAAGCTACTCTCGCCGGAGAAGAAGGTGTTGTGCCCGGACCTCACTGCCGGCTGCTCGCTTGCCGACTCGTGCAAGGCGGAGGACCTGAAGGCGTTCAAGGAGCAGCATCCTGGCTATAAGGTAGTGAGCTACGTGAATACGACGGCTGCGGTGAAGGCACTCACAGACGTGGTGGTCACCTCGGGCAACGCGAAGAAGGTGGTGGACAGTCTGCCGAAGGACGAGAAGTTCATCTTCGGTCCCGACTATAACTTAGGTAACTATATAAACAGTGTTACGGGTCGCGATATGCTGCTGTGGAACGGCGGATGCCATGTGCATGAGAAGTTCTCGGTAGAGGCTATCGTGAAGTTGAAGCAGGAGCACCCGGAGGCTGTGGTGATGGCTCACCTGGAGTGTAAGGCACCGGTACTGGCTGTGGCTGACGTGAAGGGTTCTACGGCTACGATGCTCGATTATGCTAAGGAACATAAGGAGACGAAGGAATACATCATAGCTACCGAGGCTGGCATCCTGCACGAGTTGCAGCGCTGCTGTCCCGACGTGACATTCTATCCGGTTCCGCCGGAGGTGTCTGAGGGTGGGGTAGGCTGCTCTTGCAACGAGTGCGAGTATATGAAGAAGAATACGTTGCTCAAGATATACAATACGCTGCGCTACGAGCTTCCGGAGGTGACTATTGACGAATCTATCGCCAAGGATGCCGTTAAGCCTATAGAGCGAATGCTTGAGCTTTCCTAAGGAGTGGTTTCCACTGAATTGTAGGAGGGTATGGCATCCCTGCCATACCCACGCAGCCAGAATAATACTCCCACGGAATTCACAGAATTCACAGAACAGATTGGCAGAGAATATTCTCCCACAGAATTCACGGAATTCACAGAACAGACTGGCAGAGAATATTCTCCCACAGATTTCACAGATTTACACAGATATTTACTCCCACAGAATTCACGGAACACACAGAACATTTTGCTTACATCTGTGTAAATCCGTGAAATCTGTGGGAGTTTCTTCTCAGTAATAAATTTCTGTGAATTCTGTGTATTCTGTGGAAGCCCACTACGCAGCCAACCATCTGTGTAAATCCGTGAAATCTGTGGGAGAACATTGCTGTAGCAGGCTGCGTGGGTATGGCAGGGATGCCATACCCTCCTATGTGGGACATTAAAACTTTTTCAGCAGGAACGACGGCTTTACGCGCAGATAGATGCCAGCCGCAAGACTCACCTTATTTTTATTGTTATACACCTTGTCGCCAACGACGAAGTCGTCCGTGGGCAGCGTGTTGAACACATCAGCCTGCACGCCCCATGAGAACCCCTTACCGAGTTCTTGTGCATAGCTCAGTTGAGCACAGACGGTGCGGTTGCGCTGCATATGGAAGTCGCGGTTGTGTATACCCACCGAGCCGTAGAGAGGGTTGCCGAAGATAGATATGAACTTTGAGCTATCCCAGTAGGCACCGCGCAGACAGAAGCGCCAGATGTCAGCCTCCGCTTTCAGATACACACCTTTGCCATTGTCGAAGGGTAGGAGAGCACCCGTCATCTGTCTGTAGTAAGCCACGTCAGCCTCTGCGTTCAGGCGCGTAAGAATAGAGTTGTCGGTGTGTATCGTTACGCCGACACCTGCCGCTGCGTTCATCCATGTCTTCACCTGCCGCTGTTCGGCGTCAGGGTTTATCTCGCCACCACGGTGCTGCATCACCACCTGCAAGGGAAAGTAGACATGCGTGCGTCGCTCTGGACGGTTTGCCTTGAAGCGAGTTGACAGTCCGAAGGTGAACGCCTCCTGATGCGTGTCCTTGTCGAAGATGAAGCTCTCCCAGTTCACCCACACGTCGAAGTCGAGCGGTTTAGTCTGCCACTGCATCTGCACGCCCATCTCGGGGTCAGCCGAGAGAGCGTTCTCCTGATTGTAGAGCGGTTCGATGAGTCGGTGGTTCGCCCCACCATATATATTACCGAGTATGAGGTTGAAGTTTCGGCTCACAGCCAGTTGCACGTTGAAGAACGGTAGCAGATGGAAGCCCGTCTGCGTTTGGTCGCCCTTCCATGTTGATATGTCGCTATAGTTGAGGTTAGGATATTTGTTTGCACCCCAATAGTGGAGCATACTAACGCCCACCTCCACGCGCAAGTTCTTCAGTGGCTGATAGCTCACCGTGGGCTGCAGGCGGTAGCCAGGCAGCGTGTATCCCTTCGAGAGGTATCCCTTATACTCATTGTCGCGGAAGAAGCACAGAGCGTCGAAGTTGAGTCGCAGCTCACCGCACGAGGCAGAGTCGATGCGGTGGCTGTTCTCGAATAGTAGCGAGTCGATATGTACGCTGACCTGTGCCTTAGCGTTAGCGGTCGTTAGCAGCAAAAGTGCCGCGGTAAGAAGTGTCGGTAAACGTTTCATTAGTTTCTTATTACTACTTTCTAAGTTTCTTGTTTAGCTGTTCGATTGTGAGGTTTGTAGCCGTCACCTTTCCGTTTTCGATGACTATATTGTCGGGTATGTTCGACATGCCGAGGAGGTTGTACACATCGCCGTCTATCGACTTGCCGTCGCAGATGGTAATGACATCTTCTATTTCTCTTGAGTTGAGTATTCTGCGACATTCAGCGCGCGAGTAGTCGAGACATATATTCACCACCTTGACCTCTCCTTTCGTCTCTTTCTGCAGTAGTGCCATGCTCTGTAGCATTGATATACTATTGTAGTGCCATGATGCCCATGCCACCACTACTGTTGTGCCAGCGGTGGAGAGTGTGGCGTTGTTCACCGGCTTGCCATTGATGTCGTAAGCAGCGAACTTCGGAATACGGCTGTTTGTGGTGAGCGTTGTGCGGTTGTTTATGCTCTGTTGTAGACTCTTAAGAGAGTTGTTCCCGGGTTGATGTTCAAGCATGAGGTTTATCAGCTGTCGTGCAGTGGCGAAGTCGGGACGCTCCTTCTGCAGGAAGAAGTTGCGCACGACGTATGTGCTCACTATCGATTCGGGATGATCCTCTACAAACTGGCGTGCGTATTTCTGTATCTCGTTGGGTGAGGCGTTTGCAATCTGTTCGCGCAGTTGGTTCATCAGTTCGTTCGGTTTTGTGCCTTTCACCTTCATCTCTTTCAGGTGTGAAGCGTCGCCTTTTATGTCTACGCTCTTTCCTGGTGCAGCAAACACGGGTTGCTCGGTGAAGTTGGGGAACACAATCATCAGTGTCATCTCTTTCTTACACTCCACCTTATATGTAAAGCGTCCTGCTTGCACCTTTATAGTGTCGATACCCTTTAGGTTGCCATCTGGGCTATATACATAAAACTCGCCCTGATTAAGGTTCAGGAGTCTGCCGTCGATTTCGAAATGACGACTATCGGTTCCACATGACACCATAATCAGGGCGAGTAATGTCGCTATAATTGTTTTGTTCATTTTAGTCGTATGAACTGAAGTTAGAATAAGAAGGCTGAGAGCAATAACCCTCAGCCTTCATTTATTTTTAATTGTTTAAAACGTCTTGCCACGTCTTACTTCAGAAGAGAGAGCTCCAAGTCCTTCTCAGCGTACTCCTTCAAAGAAGGATCCTTCTGGAGAGCCTCCTTAAGGTAAGAGTTAGCAGCGAACTTGTTGCCACGACGTGCAGCTACGATAGCGCGGAGGTAGTCGGTCATACCGTTCGGGTTAGCTACCTTGTCAAGAGTGCTTGTAGCGCCCTCGTAGTCCTTGTTCAGGATCTGGGCAAGAGCTGCAGTGTTTGTGTTCTGCTTGTTGAAGTCCTTCTCAGCCTGAGCGTAGTTGCCCTTAGCGATGTTGAGCGCAGCGATAGCTGATGTTACGTTCTCAGAGCCAGAAGCCTTAGCAATCTGACGTTCTGCACCCTGTACGTCGCCCTCGATGAGCGAAATGAGACCGAGGTTAGCCTGTGCCTCCGGAGTAGATGAACCGAGAGAAGTAGCCTTCTGAGCGTACTGCTTAGCAGCTGCTACGTCGCCCTTAGCGAGTGCAAGAGCAGCGAGGTTGTTGTAAGCGCGGTAGTCATTCGGGTAAACCTCTGTTGTCTTCTTGTAGATTTCCTCCTTCTTAGCTGCCGACTCCTCGAGAGTAGCAGAGTAGAGAAGCTCATCAACGCTCAGCTTAGTAGCGTCGCTGCTGTACTGCTCCTTGATCTGGTCGTCGCTACGGCCGATTGTCTCATAGTTGATGATGAGGCGTGAACGGCGAAGCTCTGGGAGAATGCCGTCAGCAAGCTCCTGGAAGCCTGCAGACATGTTGCGAATCTGCTGCTCGCGCTCCTGTGGGTCGCTATACATAGAGAGCACGCGAAGGATAACCTCCTTGTCCTGAAGATTAGATGCTGCAACGAGCTTCTGGAAACCGTCCCAGTCCTGTGCTGTGTAGTGAGCGTCGATAGCTGCGTTCACCTTTGTCTTCTTCAATGTACCCTTAACGTACTTCTCTGACTCGTTCTGACGGTTGCCGGCGAGCTTATCGTTGAACTTAACGCCACCATCTGGTGAAGCGTAAGCCTGGATCTCTACGTTCTGTACGTTGTAGCCTTCCTTGTCAGCGTTGATCTTCTTAAGCAACTCTACAAACTCCTTAACAGAGTTGTTCTTGAGCTCGCTCTTGCGGATGTTAGCCTGGTTGATGAGGAACTTGATGTTAGCCTCCTGCTTAGCAGCGTTTACGCGCTGGAATGCGTCAGGAGCGATGCAGCCACTCTCAGAAACGAGAGTCTTCTTGTAGAGCTCTGATGTAGCGATAACGCCATCAGCTACCTTCACTGCAGGTACGTCGAACTGCTTCTTACCGATGCGTGCGTCGAATGTGAGGTACATCTCGCTCTGCTGCATCTCTGGAACGTACTTGAAGTTAGACTTCATTGTGTAGCGACCACCTACCTTGTAAGAGATAGTCTGATCGTTGCCCTTTACTTTCTCACCCTGGAAAGTAGCACTCTGACCCTTAGCTACCTGGCCGTCAGCGTAGCGCAACTCTGGAGTAACTGTGACAACAGCCTTCTTCTTCATGTACTTCTCTGGGAATGTTCCGTTGATTGTAGCTGGAACATCGCCTGCGTTTGCCTCAAGTGGGTTAGGGATAACTGTGAAGTTGTCCGCTGAGAGCGGTCCAAGCTTCGAACAAGATGTCATGAACAGCATTGTAGCTGCAGACAGTAAAAGAAGATTGTTTTTCTGCATAATTTGTATGAAAATATTAATTGATATATCTATTAGTGTTATTACACACGCTTAATGCGTGTACGTGTACATAATAATGTGCTACAAAGATACGCACTTATATTGTTTGTGACAAAGACAACTGTATTTAATTATGTTTAATTAACGATATGAATAGCTTCTTAACTCCTATAATAATAAAAAGACAGCAGAGATAAGTCTCAGCTGTCTTTTTATGTTGGTTTTTGATTGGTTTGGCTTAGTTGAGAGCGTCTGAAAGCTCGGCACCTGCCTTGAACTTAGCAACCTTCTTTGCTGCAATCTGAATCTTCTCACGAGTGCGGAGGTTCATGCCTTCGCGAGCTGGGCGCTCGTTAACACTGAATGTACCGAAGCCGATGAGCTGTACCTTGTCACCCTCAACGAGAGCTGTCTTGATTGCTTCTACTGCAGCTTCGAGAGCTTTCTTTGCGTCAGCCTTGCTGAGTTCAGCACCTACTGCTATCTTCTCTACTAATTCTGTCTTGTTCATAATTCTGTTGTATTTAAATTGTTTATAAATGTTAGTTTTCTCAGAGTTTGAAGAGCTAAAAATGTGTAACTCACACTATTTCAGTGACAAATTTAGAGTTTTCCTTTCATAAATCAAACAAAAAACAGAAAAAAGTGCATAATTAATTGAAAAAAAAAGCGCGAAGAGCCTGTTTTATGCCTTTTTACGTGGATTTTTCGTAATTTTGCCACTCTAACGATGCGATATTTACAAATATATAAAAATGTGATATGAATAATATTCCAACGATAACAAAAAACTTACTTATTGTGAATGTAGTGGTATTCTTAGCCACTTATTTGTTTAGAAATATGGGTGTAGACCTCAACAATGTTTTAGGTTTGCACTTCTTTCTTGCGCCCGACTTTCACATCTATCAGCTCTTTACATACATGTTCGCTCATGGTGGTTTCAGTCATATCTTCTTCAATATGTTTGCGCTGTGGATGTTCGGTTGTATCGTTGAGCGCACTTGGGGACCGAAGAAGTTTCTCACTTATTATATAGTGTGCGGAGTGGGCGCTGGTCTGTTTCAGGAGTTGGCACAGTTTGCGCAGTTCTATCTTATAGCAAGCGAACACCTTCCTAACTTCACATTGGCTCAGACAATGAAAGTGGCTGATGCCTATGCCGCCTTCCTTAACCCTTGGACTACCGTGGGTGCATCGGGTGCTGTTTATGGCATACTTCTCGCCTTCGGTATGCTCTATCCCGAGGAGCGCATCTTTATATTCCCGTTGCCTGTGCCTATCAAGGCAAAGTGGTTTGTGATGGGTTATGCTGCGATAGAATTGTTCATGGCTTACTCTTCTACGGGCGACGGAGTGGCTCACCTGGCTCACTTGGGCGGTATGGTGTTCGGTTTCTTCCTCATTCGCTACTGGCGACGCCACCCCGACATTCGCTACAGTCGTCGCAGCGGACAGCAGTTCTTCGACTCTATGCGTGCCTCGTGGGAGCGTCGCACGGGGCGCAAAGATCGTGGCGGTGTGTTTACTAATAGTGCAAATACACGCCATGAGAGCGATTGGGACTACAACGCACGCCGCAAGGCAGAGCAGGAGCGAATGGACGAGATATTGGATAAGATACGTCGCAATGGTTACGAGTCGCTAACGCGTGAAGAGAAACAGCAACTCTTCGATGCAAGTAACAGAAAATAAAAAACAGACTTACACGCTTTGAAAAATATAAAATCAATAATCTTTCGCATCGTCGCCGCATTCAATGTGGTGACGGTGCTCTTTATGTTAGCTATAGGATATAGCGACAGGGTTAACCCTACGGCTCATCCGTTGATAGCTAACATTGGGCTTGTATTTCCCTTGTTTTTGCTGCTTAATATAGCATTTCTCATCTTTTGGTTGTTGTTTTGTAAGCGTGGGGCACTCATCTCGTTAGTCGGAATGATAGTATGTTTCGGTCCGGTGCGTACTTATGTTCCGCTGAATGTTCCGTCTTCGGCTCCTGAGGATGCGTTGAAAATAATGTCGTACAATGTATTCTGCTTTTCTACGTGGACCGACTTGTCGCAGCCATGCGCTATAGCCGATTATATGTTGGAACAGGACGCTGATATCGTTTGTTTGCAGGAAGCTGATGTACAATGGGCAAAGCGTGTGAAGATAGACTCGTTGATGGACGTGAAGTATCCTTACAGAAAGTATAGTGGCTCGAAAAATCCCAAAGGAGGCGATGCTGTCGGTATATATAGTAAGTTGCCGATAGTAGGGGAGGAATATATATCCACCGAAGAGGATACATATAACGCCGTATCTTATGCTTTAAAGACAGGTGAAAAGGACACTACGCTTGTTATTGTGGCCCACTTCCAGGTTACCGGATTGTCGCCCGAAGACCGTACACGCTTTAAGTCGATGTTGAAAGGTGACATGGAAAGCGATGAAACAAAACAGGAAACACATCGCCTGTGGAACTTGCTTGGCGAGTCGTCAGCGAAACGTGGACCACAGGCAGACGCTGTGGCTGAATACATTGAGCATCACAAGCATCAGAGCATAATCCTTGCAGGCGACTTCAACGATTCGCCCATATCCTATACCCATCAACGCTTAGCTAAAGAACTCACCGACTGTTATGTAGCTACGGCGAATGGTCCTGGTATATCTTACCACTACAACGCTTTCTACGTGCGCATAGACAATATCATGTGCTCCGACCATTGGAAACCCTATGAATGCAAGGTGGACAATAGCATAAGTGCATCCGATCATTATCCGATTGTATGTAAGCTGCAAAGGGTAAAATAACAATGAGTATAGGGGTGATGACACCACTTTAGAAAGTGCTTTTTCACCTTATATATTATAAAAATATTTAAAAAACTGGACTTTTATAAGTGTTTTAAACTCTTAAACCTCTGCAAAACAAAGAAATAAAGCTATAAATTTCGGTTTAACTGAAAAAATCTGTAACTTTGCACGCTATCTGTATACACAGCGAAAAAATAATAATAACAAAAAATAAATCAAAAAAATGCAGAACAAAGGTATTGTAATTGTAACAGCCGTCCTTTTGACGCTTGCAAGTATCTTCTATCTCTCGTTCTCGGCTGCCACAAAGTACTATGACAGCCAGGCTGCGAAGATAAAGGATCCTATCGCACAGCAGGACTACAAGGACTCCGTGAAGTATCTTGGCATCTACTCTTATCAGAAGTGTCTCGAAACACAGATCGGTCTCGGTCTTGACCTTAAAGGCGGTATGAACGTCATCCTTGAAGTGAGCGTTCCTGATGTACTCGAGAACCTCGCCGACCACAAGGTAGACGCAGCTTTCGTTAAGTCGATGAAAGAGGCTCGCGCAGAGCACGAAGTATCGCAGAGCGACTTCATCACACTCTTCATCAACGCTTTCAAGAAGAACGCTCCGGGACGTCATCTCTCAGAGATCTTCGCTACACAGCAGCTCCAGGGCAAGGTGTCGCCTAACTCTTCTGACAAGGAAGTAGAGAAGGTGCTCCGTTCAGAGGTGCAGGCAGCTATCGATAACTCGTTCCTCGTCGTACGTACTAGTTCTCAACGATGTTTCTCCGATTTATGATTTTAACGGCAATCTGAAGCTGGAGTTCGTCGATTATTCTCTGGATAAAACGCCGAAGTATTCGCTGGAAGAATGTCGCGAGCGCGATATGACCTACGCAACGGCGCTCAAGGTGCTCGTTCGCCTGACCAATAACGAGACGGGCGAAGTGAAGGAATCCGAAGTATTCATGGGCGATTTCCCGCTGATGACCGAACACGGCACGTTCATCATCAACCGGAATCTTTTCCATGGACGCACCTAGAGCGGTTATTTTTCCCTCAAAGTTTTCGTAACCGCGTTCGATAAAGTGTATTGAATCAATAGTAGTGTAGCCTTCTGCAACAAGACCGGCAACGACGAGTGCAGCACCGGCACGAAGGTCAGGGGCAGAAATAGCCGCACCTGTAAAGCCCTCAACACCCTCGATAATGGCAACATTGCCCTCAACTTTTATTGAAGCTCCCATACGGGCAAGTTCATCAACATATTTAAAACGGTTTTCAAATATGCTTTCCGTAACCGTACTTGTACCCTCTGAAAGGGCGAGAAGAGTGGCAATCTGTGGCTGCATATCCGTAGGAAATCCAGGATATGGGAGAGTCTTTACCTGAGTGTGACCGAGACGGTGGTCGGCAGATACACGGACTGCATCATCGTATTCCTCAACGGTTGCACCGATTTCGATAAGTTTAACGGAAATTGCCTCTAAATGTTTAG
>ERZ1108170.1308-NODE-1308-length-16339-cov-8.085298_pt1 | contig 16339 bp, 13 predicted proteins | sample MGYA00403705_ERZ1108170 | MGnify/ENA primary metagenome ERZ1108170 (study PRJEB35170, sample SAMEA104062422) | human gut metagenome | biome: human gut; feature: human-associated habitat; material: faeces | place: Denmark | collected 2012-06-15 ...
AGCGATGGCGGTGTGTCCCCGCAGGATGGTGCCCGGCAGCAGGGTCACGCCGGGAGCCACGGAGCAGCGAGGGTCCACATAGGTGTTGACGGGGTCCACCACGGTGACGCCGTTGGACGCCATGCGGCGCATCAGCAGCTCACGGGCAGCGGGCATGGCGGCGTTCAGCTCCGCCGCCGAAGAAAAGGCCCGGAACGCAGGAGGCTGCTCCCGGGGCTGCCACAGGGCGCGGACGCCCACGGCTTCCGCCGGGCAGTCGGTCAGGGACGTACCCTCCCGCAGCCGGGAGCGCAGCACCGCCGCATCGGCGGCGTATACGTTCCGGTCCTCCGGTCCGTATACCGGTACCACAGGCCCGGGAACTACCATCACGTCCTCCTCGGCGGCAGAAAGCGCCGCCGGGACATCGTCGAAAAAATCTGCGTCGAAGCCCTGGAGCGCCTCCCGGACCTCCTCCCGCCAGTTTTCCCGGCAGACAATAAAATACCGCTGCACACCGCAGCACATCAATTCCTGCGCCATCCAGGTCAGCACCGGACAAAACAGGACAGGCTCCAGCATCAGCGGTTGATCCTCGGGGGCCAAAGCGCCCTTCAGGTCGAAAATCGCAATTTTACAGTTCATGGGAACCATCCCCCCTTCTATAGTTAATTCCATTATATCATGCTCTGCGTGAAAATCCAGTATTTTTGCGTTTTTTTCTGGCAATAATTTTCCAGTGCCGCAAAAAACAAGAAAACCCTTACAATTCACCTGTATATTTTTGTACTTTTAAGAAAAAATACCCAGAATTAACAATTTCCAGTTGCATTCTTTAGGGAATTGCATTACAATAGGCTGGTCATGTCAGGCAGGTGCCGAAGGGAGCGATGGAAAGATGGTGCATATTGTTCTGGTTGAGCCGGAAATCCCCCAGAACTGCGGGAATATTGCCCGCACCTGTGCGGCCACCGGCTGCGATCTGCATCTGATCCGCCCGTTGGGCTTCGACATCTCTGACCGGGCGGTGAAGCGCGCCGGCCTGGATTACTGGCACCTGGTCCGGGTATTCGACTATGAGAGCCTGGACGATTTCTTCCGGAAGCACCCGGAGGCGGCGGACGACCTGTGGCTGGCCACCACCAAGGCCCCCCAGGATTACTGTCAGGCCCGGTTCCGGGAGGGCTGCTGGCTGTTCTTCGGCAAGGAGACGGCGGGTCTGCCGGAAGCATTCCGCACGGCCCACTATGATCGCTGCATCCGCCTGCCCATGGTGTCCCCGGCCCGGAGCCTGAATCTCAGCAACTCCGTGGCGGTGTTGACCTACGAGGCGCTGCGGCAGCAGGAGTTCCCGGGGTTGATGCGCTGCGGGGAAATGGCAAAGTGAGTATAAATTGAGTATTATTTTCATAAAGGAGCGTACCGATATGAATTACAATAAGAAAACCATCATGGACGTGGACGTGGCAGGCAAGAAGATCCTGCTGCGCTGCGATTTCAACGTGCCCCAGGATAAGGAGACCCACGCCATCACCAGCGACAAGCGCATTGTGGCCAGTCTTCCCACCATCCGGTATCTGCTGGAGCGGGGCGCGGCGGTGATCGCCTGCTCTCACCTTGGCAAGCCCAAGGGGCAGTGGAAGGACAGTCTGACGCTGCGGCCTGTGGCGGAGCGGCTGAGCCAGCTGCTGAGCCAGGAGGTCATTTTTGCCAAGGACATCGTGGGCGAGGATGCCAAGGCCAAGGCTGCGGCCCTGCAGGGCGGCCAGATCATGCTGCTGGAGAACCTGCGCTTTGACCCCCGCGAGGAGAAGAACGACCCCGAGTTTGCCCGGGAGCTTGCCTCTATGGCAGAGCTGTATGTTTCCGACGCCTTCGGCACCGTGCACCGGGCCCACGCCTCCACCGCCGGTGTGGCAGCCTTCCTGCCTGCCGTGTCCGGCCTGCTGGTGGCCCGGGAGCTGGAGATCATGGGCGGTGCTCTGGAAAACCCCAAGCGTCCCTTCGTGGCCGTGCTGGGCGGGGCCAAGGTGTCCGACAAGATCGGCGTCATCAACAACCTGCTGGAAAAGGCCGACACCATCATCATTGGCGGCGGCATGGCCTATACGTTCGCCCGGGCCCAGGGCGGCTCCATCGGCAAGAGCCTGTGCGAGGAGGATAAGCTGGACTACGCCCGCCAGATGATCGCCAAGGCGCAGGAGAAGGGCGTGAAGCTGCTGCTGCCTACGGACACCGTGGCCGCCACGGAGTTCGCCGCCGACGCCGAGAGCCGTGTGGTCCCCACCGACGCCATCCCCGACGACATGGAGGGGCTGGACATCGGCCCGGAGACGGTGCAGCTGTTCTGCAACGCCGTCCGTGGCGCCGGCACCGTGGTGTGGAACGGCCCCATGGGCGTGTTCGAGTTCGAGAAGTTCGCCGCCGGCACCCGTGCCATGGCGCAGGCGCTGGCCGACAGCGGCGCCGTGACCATCGTGGGCGGCGGCGACAGCGCGGCGGCGGTGGAGCAGATGGGCTTTGCCGACAGGATCACCCACATCTCCACCGGCGGCGGCGCGTCCCTGGAGTTTCTGGAGGGCATCGAGCTGCCGGGCGTGGCCTGCCTGCTGGATAAGTAACGCCAGGGGAGGAACCCCTTCCTCCCTTCGAGAATATATTATTAGGTAAGAGGAGTAACAAGCATCATGAATCGCAGATATCGCAAGACCATTATCGCCGGCAACTGGAAAATGAACATGACCGCCAGCGACACCAAAAAGTTTGCCGAGGACATCAAGGCTATCATGCCCCGCGCCAAGTGGTGCGACGTGGTGGTATGCGTCCCCTTTGTCAACATTCCCACCGCTCTGAAGGCCTTCAAGGACCTGCGCATTTCCGTGGGCGCTCAGAACCTGTTCTATGAAAAATCCGGGGCCTACACCGGCGAGGTGTCCGCCGATATGCTGAAGGACCTGGGCGTCAAGTACGTCATCATCGGCCATTCCGAGCGCCGCCAGTATTTCGGCGAAACGGATTTCACCGTCAACAAGAAGGTTCTGGCCGCTCTGGAGGCCGGGCTGCACCCCATTATCTGCGTGGGCGAGAGCCTGGAGCAGCGGGAGCTGGGCATCACCATGGAGCTCATCGCCCTGCAGGTGAAGTCCGCCCTGGCCGGTGTGCCCGCCGAAAAGCTGCGCAAGTGCGTCATCGCCTATGAGCCCATCTGGGCCATTGGCACCGGCAAGACCGCCACCGCCGAGCAGGCCGCCGAGGTCTGCACCTTCATCCGCACGACGATCCGCCACCTGTACGGTGCGCGCATCGCCCGCTCCATCACCATCCAGTACGGCGGCTCCATGAAGCCCTCGAACGCCGCGGAGCTGCTTAGCCAGCCCGATATCGACGGCGGCCTCATCGGCGGTGCCGCTCTGAAGGCAGGCGACTTTGTGGAGATCATCAACGCCGCCAATCAGGACTGAGTCCTGTTCGGCAGAAACGAGGGTTGTTATGAACAAAATACTGACGACGCTGATTATTATGGACGGCTTCGGCCTGACAGAGCCCGGCCCGGGCAACGCCGTCTCTCTGGCGCAGACGCCCGTGCTCGATAAGCTCTTTGCCGAGTGCGCCCACACGGAACTCTCGGCCAGCGGTCTGGACGTGGGTCTGCCCGCCGGCCAGATGGGCAACAGCGAGGTGGGCCACACCAACATCGGCGGCGGCCGGGTCGTGTTTCAGGATCTGCCCCGGATCAGCCGCGCCATCGACGACGGCTCGTTCTTTGAAAATCCGGCCTATAACAAGGCGATGGACGACTGCCTTGCGCGCGGAACAAGCCTGCACCTGTGTGGGCTGCTCTCCGACGGCGGCGTCCACTCCCACATCCGGCACCTCTTCGCCCTGCTGCGCATGGCGAAGCAGAAGGGGCTGACGCGGGTCTATATCCACGCCTTTCTCGACGGGCGCGACGTCTCCCCCTCCTCAGGCAAGGACTTCGTCGCCCAGTGCGCCGCGGAGTGCGAAAAGCTCGGCGTCGGCAAAATTGCGACCGTGACCGGCCGCTATTACGCGATGGACCGCGACAAGCGCTGGGAGCGCGTGCAGATGGCCTATGACGCCATGGTCTACGGCGAGGGCATCCAGAACGCTGATCCCGTCGACGCGGTCTCACGCTCCTATGACGCGGGCATCACGGATGAGTTCGTCGAGCCCGTCGTCTGCGACGGCGAGGGCACGATTTCCGACAATGACAGCGTCATCTGCTTCAACTTCCGTCCCGACCGTGCCCGCGAGATTACCCGCGCCATCGTCGACCCCGATTTCGACGGCTTCAAGCGCGAGTTCTTTCCGACTACCTACGTCTGCAGCACGGAGTATGACGCATCCATGCCGAACGTGACCGTCGCGTGGCCGCGCATCGCCGTGAAGAATGGGCTCGGCGAGTATCTGAGCCAGCTCGGCATGACGCAGCTGCGCATCGCCGAGACGGAGAAGTACGCGCATGTCACGTTCTTCTTCAACGGCGGCGTCGAGAAACAGTACCCCGGTGAGGACCGCGTGCTCGTCCCCTCGCCGAAGGTCGCGACCTATGACCTCCAGCCCGAGATGAGCGCGTTCGAGGTCTGCGACAAATGCGTCGAGCGCATCAACTCCGGCGCCTACGACGTCATCATCCTGAACTTCGCCAACTGCGACATGGTCGGCCACACCGGCGTGTTTGACGCAGCGGTCAAGGCCGTCGAGGCTGTTGACAAGTGCGTGGGCGAGGTCACCGACGCGGTGCTGAACGCGGGCGGCGTCGTTTTCCTGACTGCCGACCACGGCAACGCCGAAAAGATGAAGAACCCCGATGGTTCCCCGTTCACGGCCCACACCACCAACGTCGTGCCCTTCGCGGTCATCGGCGCGGGCGACGTGAAGCTGCGCGAGGGCGGCTGCCTGGCGGACATCGCCCCGACGATGCTGCCCTATATCGGTCTGCCCGTCCCCGAGGAAATGACCGGCAAGAGCATTATTGCGGAGTAACAAGCCTTTTCGAGAAAAGACTTGGCGAAAAGCTTTAAAATTATGACCCTTAAAACGGCAGGCTTCGGCCTGCCGCTTTCTTTATGCCCCAATCCCTTGCGCTGGGACGCGGAATCGTGTATAATAAGAAATTACTGATGATTATAAAGGGGAGGTGCGGCCATGAGCCTGCAAAGTTTTGGATTTTTCGGCTTTCTGCTGGTCGTGGCCGCCGTCTACCTGCATCTGCCGCAGCGCTGGCAGAGCGCGTTTCTGCTGGCGGCCAGCTGGGTATTTTACGCGCTGGCGATGCCGTCGATGCTGCCGGTCACGATTGCCATTGCCGTGTTCACCTACCTGTGCGGACGCGGCATGACCGCGCGGGAAGGCGCTCACAAAACGGCGTTCCTGCGCATTGGCGTTGTGGGGCTGCTGGCGATCCTGGCGTTCTTTAAATATAACGGCGCGTTCGCGTCGGACGGCGGCTGGCAGGCCGTCGCCATGCCGCTGGGCATCAGCTTTTACAGCTTTGCGGCGATCTCCTACTTAATTGATGCCGCGCGCGGCGACTGCGAGATCGAGAAGAATTTCATTGACTGTGCGCTGTTTTTGAACTTTTTTGCCACCGTCACGCAGGGGCCCATCTGCCGCGCCGGGGCGCTGCTGCCCCAGTTCAAAAAGGAGCACCGCTTTGACACCGCCCGCACGGTGCGCGCGCTGCGGCTGATGGCACTGGGCCTGTTTAAGTTAGTGGCCGTCAGCGACGTGCTGGGGCTGCTGGTGGATGAGGTGTTCCCGAACTACCGCAGCTACGGCGGGCCTATGCTGGTGCTGGCCGCGGTGTTTTACACGTTCCAGCTGTATTTTAACTTCTCCGGCTACTCCGAGGTTGCGCGGGCCGTGGGTCTGCTGCTGGGGCTGGAGCTGCCCGAGAACTTCAAGACGCCGTTCTTTGCCACAAATTTTTCGGGCTTCTGGAGCCGGTGGCACATTAGCTTTTCGTCGTGGCTGCAGGATTATCTGTTCATGCCGCTGGCGTGGGCGGATGTCTCCGGGCTGACGGGCGGCAAAATCAGCCGTCTGCCCGCGGAATTTTGCGTGTTCACGGTGTTTTTTGTCTCCGGCTTCTGGCACGGCAACACGCTGCCCTTTGTGGTGTGGGGCCTTTTGCAGGCCAGCTACCGCCTGGGCGAGGAGCTGCTGCACCGCCATTTGGGCAAGCCGAAAAAGAAAGCCCCGGCCCGCGTGCTGTGGGCCAAGCGCGCCGGTGTGTTTGTGCTGTGGTGCGTGAGCATGGTGTTCTTCCGTGTGGGGTCGTCCCCCGCCGCCGCACCGCTGACCGTCGGGGATGCGTTCGCGTATCTGGGCCGCTGCTTTATGGGCTGGGGCCCCGCGCGGTTTGCGTCGGAGCTGTACGCCGCCGCGTCCGGCGGATTTTACGCCAACGCCATCATGGTCGCGGCGTACTACGGCTTTGTGGCGCTGGTGCTGGCACTGGCGTTTTACCTTGACACCCGCCGGGCGTTTGCGTTTAAAAACAAGCCGTCCGAAATCTGCCTGGCCAATGAAAAGCACCGCTGGGCCGTGTATTATGCCCTTGTCATCGCCCTGCTGGCAGGCTATATCATGCAGAGCGGCGGGTTTGGGAGCAGCGGATTTGGTATGTACGCGGGGTTCTGACAGCTGTGCTGTAGGGGCGAGGCATGCCTCGCCCGCAGCCTTCCCATCAGATGTCATTTATCGTCAGGTGGCGGGCCGGGCATGCCCGGCCCCTACGTTCTACAAAAATTAGGGAAGGAGGTTTCCGGTCCGTGAAAAACATTCTCAAAAAGCTGGCGCTGCTGGCAATTCCCGTGCTGCTCTGGCTCGCCTTTTTCATTGCATTTGAGCCGAACAACTATTTCGGGCTGAAGGCCTCCGCGACGTCCAGCCAGCCGGTTGCGCGGGTGCGGGCGTACCAGCAGGAACCCGGCACAAATTTGATTTTGGGTGACAGCCGTCTGGCCCACTTTGACATGGGCCTTGTGGACAGCCTGTCCGGGCAGTCGTGGCAGAACCTTGCGTTCGGCGGTGCATCGTTAAAAGAGACGCTTGACCTGGCCGACTATCTGCTGGATTCCGGCCACGACGCAGACACACTGCTGGTCGAGGTCTCGTTCTACACGCTGAACGCGGGCTACAACACGGACCGCTTCGCCACGCTGGAGGAAACGCTGAACAATCCGCTGGCCTACTGCTTCAACCTCGAGTACAACGTCAACGCGCTGACCGTTGCCATGGACACACTGCGCGGCACGCCCGATACGATTGAATCCGGCGACTGGGTCGCGGCGGATTATCTGGCCGACGATGGCACAGTTTTGCCGCTGCACCGCAAATTATACGACTACACCGCGACCATCACGCCGCGCTGCAAAAGCTGGGCGCTGAATGACGAGCAGTTCAACCGCCTGCACACGCTGGCCCGGCGCTGCCAGAACGAGGGCGTGCGGCTCATCGTAGTTTTGCCGCCGATGGCCGACAACGTGCGGACCGAGGTCTGCGATGTGTTCGGCATCACCGAGACCATGCAGGGCACGGTGCTGCCGACGCTGGCCGCCTGGGCTGACGAATGCGGCTTTACCCTGCTGGATTACGAGTGGGGCGGCAGCGTTATTACCGACGATGACAAGCAGTTTTTTGACGGATTCCATCTGGATGAGCGATATGGACTGCCGGAGTGGACGCAGGAATTGTTTGGGGATATAGCACGCTGAAAGGCTTCCCCCTCGGGGGAAGGCTTTTTAGGAGGTATACATGGCTTTAGACTTTCTGATTTTGTATGAGCACACCGTCCGCGAGTATGAGAGCGACCTTTTGCTGAAGCTCGAGCTCGAGCGGCGCGGCTACACGGCGGAGATCCGCCAGCTGCTGGACCCCAAGCATCTGCGGCTGTTCGGCAAAGACAAACCCGAGGTGCTCGTCGCCAGCTGCATGTATGACAACGAGGCCATCAACAGCCATGTGTACAACAATATTGGCCGCTGCAACAAAATCGTCAACCTGCACTGGGAGCAGATGCTCTCCGACACGCAGGAGGAGGGCGACTGGTTCAACATGAACGGCAACGCCAAGCGCTGCGTGCAGACCTGCTGGGGCAAGCGCACCGCCGCCCGCCTGCAGGCCCACGGCATGGACGCCAAAAACACGCCCGTGACCGGCGCGGTCATGATGGACTTTCTGCGCCCGGAGTTTGACGGCTACTTTAAGGACAAGGAAGCGCTCTGCAGGGAGTTCGGCCTTGACCCGGCCAAGCAGCTGCACCTGTACATTTCCAGCTTCGGCTATGCCAGCATGAACGACGACGAGGTCGCCGAGCTTTCCAAAATGGCGGGCACCGATTTTACGGGCTTTGCCAAAACCAACCGCGTTTCGATGCAGGAAACACTGCGTTGGTTCGATGAATATCTGGGCGCACACCCGGAGGTGGAGCTTGTCTACCGCCGCCATCCCAGCGAGTGGAACAGCCCCGCGCTGGAGGAGCTGGCGAAGAAACGCCCCAACTTCCACGTGATCTTTGCGGACTCGGTCAAGCAGTGGATCGTCGCGGCGGACTCGATCTCGATCTGGATGAGCACCGCCATCGCCGAGGTCTACATGGCCGGCAAGAGCTGCCACATCCTGCGCCCCGTCCCCATTGAACACGAGTACGACCCGGTCATTTACAAGGACGCCCATTACGTGACGTGCTACGACGAGTTCGCCGCCGCCATGGCCGAGCCGGAGCCGCCGTTCCCGATTGCGAAGGACGTCATCGAGGGCTATTTTGACCCCGGCGAGACGCCCGCCTACAAGCGGATGGCCGACCTGCTGGAGGACGTGTACAAGAACCCCCCGCGGGACGAGCCGATGGGCGACGGCTTTACGCCGCACTTCAACAAGCTGAAATTCTGCGCGCTGGCGGGGGTACACTTCCTCTACCGCCGCGGCTGGGAGCCGAAGAAGCTCTTTGCCTTTTGCCCGCCGCTGGCCAATTTTGCCCAGCGCATCTACGGCTACGTGGACAAGGCGCATGTGACGCCGGAGCAGGTCGCGGCGATGGAAGCAAGGATCAAGCCGTTTGTGAAATAACGACCACCGCGTAGGGGCCGGGCATGCCCGGCCCTGCACTGTACGGCAAGCGCGCGGCAAAGGCAAGGCCGGCCCTGCACTGTACGGCAAACGCGCGGCAAAGGCAAGGCCGCGGGCCGGGCATGCCCGGCCCCTACAACGCTATGATGGGACACACATATGTCAGAAAACAAAAAATCCTCCGGTGAATCCTTCGCCGGGAATGTGATGAAATATTCGGTGGCGACCTATCTGGGCTTTGCCATCACGGGGCTGGCCCTCATCGTCAAGGGGCTGCTGCCCGCTGAGGTGCTGGGCGCACCGGTCACCTTCATGACCTACACGGCCACGATCATGAACATCGGCATTCTGGGGCTGGATCAGGCGCTGCTGCGCTTTTACCATGAGCCGCCCGCCGGGGCCGAGCCGCGGCAGCTGTTCGCGGCCTGCACGCGCATTTCGGCGGCGTTCATGATGCTGCTGGGCACAGCGGGCAGCGTGTTCTTTGCGCAGCCGCTGGCAGCGGCGTTCGGTCTGGGCAGCGCCGGGCCGGGCATTGTGCCGCTGCTGTTCCTCAACGCGGCGCTGTACATGCTTGTGCGCTACTTAAACGTGCTGCTGCGCTTGGAAAACGACCTGCGCGCCTACACGGCGGAGACGCTCTGGATGCAGGGCTGCTACAACCTGTTTTACCTGCTGCCGGGCTTTTTTACATCCAACGTCTTTGTTCTGGCGGTTGCGGCGATTCTAAGTTTTGGTGTTGTGGCGATTGCGTTTGGGTATAAATACCGCGCCGCCGTGTTTGCGCCGCTGCCCGGCGCACAGCTGGGCGGCATCGCGCGCCAGACCGTGCCCTACGGCGTGGCGCTGGCCCCGGCGCAGATTTTGTTCAGCCTGTCCAGCGGCATCTGCCTTTCGTTCGTCGGCAACGCCAGCGGCGAGAACGCCCAGGGCCTGTTTGCCTTCGGCTACAGCCTGGCGCAGCTCGTCACGGCCATTCAGGCGGGCTTTTCCACCTACTGGGGGCCCTACGTCTACAGCCACTACCGCGACGAGCAGGAGCGCATCTGCCGCGTGCATGACGTGCTGAATTTGCTGATCTTCGGCTTCTTCTGCGTGCTGGTCATGTTCGAGGACATCGTCTTTGTCATCTTCCCGGACAAGCGCGGCTGCCTTGCCATTTTCCCGCTGCTGATGCTGGCCGTTGTGTTCAACATTCTGTGCGAGGGCACGGTCTACGGCAACTCGATTGCCCGCAAGCCGTGGCATGACACGATTGGCATCGGGCTGGGGGCGCTGTCCAACTTTGGGCTCTGCGCCCTGCTTGTGCCCGCGTTCGGGCTGACCGGCGCGGCGCTGGCGCTGGCCGCCAGCAACGGCCTTGCGTTTTTGTACCGCAGCATCACGGGGCAGATGTACTACCGCACGGTGGCCAGCTACCCCAAGACGATCTCCGGCTTTCTGCTGGCGTTCGCGGTCACGGCCATCGGCACGCTGCTGTGGCAGCATTTCTTTATAAAATTTGCGCTGGTAGGCGTGATTTTGTTTATCTACTGCACCCTCTACCGCGCACAGCTCGCCAGACTCTGGAGCATGGGCCTTGGCATCCTGCGCGGCATCTTCCATAGAAAGTAAGGCGACAACATGAAGCATTGCGGCACACAAGAGCTGGAGACGGAGCGGCTGGTCCTGCGGCGGCTCTCCATCGACGACAGCGAAATGATGTACAACAACTGGGCCTGCGACAGGCAGGTGACCCAATACCTGCGCTGGAACGCCCACCGCAGCTGGGGCGAGACCGCCGAGACGCTGAACGAGTGGGAAAAGCACTACGATGACCCGGCCTTTTACCAGTGGGGCATCACCGACAAGCACACCGGGGTGCTGTTTGGCACGATCAGCCTCTTCCCCGCCCCGGCGCTGAAGATGGGCTGGCACCTGAACACCGAACGCCTTGGCCCCGCTTGGGAGGTCGGCTATGCGCTGGGCCGCAAGTGGTGGAATAAAGGCTACGCCACCGAGGCACTCTGTACCGTGCGGGACTACTGGTTTGACACCGTGGGCGCAGACTGGCTGGCCGCCGTCCACGCCAATGAGAACATTGCCAGCAGCGCAGTTTTGCAGAAGGCAGGCTTTGTCTACGACCATGACGTGACGGACCGCAAGTTTGACGGCACGCCGGTCCCCTGCCGCGCCTACCATCTTTTGAAAGAGGAATTATGACCGATAACACGACAGAATTAGACTTTGGCACCACTGCCCAGAAAGCCACCGACGCCGAGAAGCTGCCCGTGGTGCTGCTGGCGCTGGATCAGGGCAGGTACGATATGGCGCGCAGCCTGGACGAGCTGCGGGCGCTGGCCGACGCCAACGGCATGGACGCCGTGGCCGAGGTCGTGCAGAAGCGTGCGACGCCCGAGGCCGCAACGCTGCTGGGTGAGGGCAAGGTCGCCGAGGCGCGGCTTGTCTGCCAGAATGTGAACGCGGCAGCCGCCATCTTTGACGGTGAGCTGACCGGCAGCCAGATCCGCAACCTGTCGGCGGCACTGCAAGTCGAGGTGCTGGACCGCACGATGCTGATTTTGGAGATTTTCCGCGCACGCGCCACGACGAACGAGGGCAAGCTGCAGACCGAGCTTGCCACGCTGCGCTATCAGCTGCCGCGTCTGCAGGGACTGGGCGAAGCCCTGAGCCGCCAGGGCGGCGGCGGCGGGGGCGGCGGGGGTGCCCGCCGCGGCGCCGGTGAGACAAAGCTCGAGCTGGACCGCCGCCATCTGCACCACCGCATTGAGCATCTCGAGGGCCGCTTAAAGGAGCTGGAAAAGCGCCGCGGCGAGACCCGCCGGGCCCGCCAGAAGAACAATGTGCCCGTGGTCGCGCTGGTCGGCTACACGAACGTCGGCAAGTCGAGCCTGCTGAACGCGCTGTGCGGCGAGCAGATTTTTGAAGCCGACATGCTGTTTGCGACCCTGGACCCGACGGCCCGCAAGCTGGTGCTGCCCAGCGGTCTGCAAATCATTCTGGTGGATACCGTCGGCTTTGTCAGCCGCCTGCCGCACCATCTGGTGGAGGCGTTCAAGTCCACGCTGGAGGAGGCCGCGTTCGCGGATGTCATCGTCAAGGTGGCCGACGCGGGCGACGCACAGGCCGCCGAACAGCTGGCCGTGACCGATGAGGTGCTGGGCAGCCTCGACTGCACGGATATCCCCCAGCTGGTCGTCTACAACAAGTGCGACACCGCCAACACCGTGGCCTTTGACCCGGATATCCTGCTGACGAGCGCGAAAACCGGCTACGGTCTGCCCGCACTGCTGGCAAAGCTCGACGAGGTACTGAACCACCGCGTGCGCACGATCGAGATCGTGCTGCCCTATGACAAGCTGGCGCTGGCGGACATTCTCCGCAGCCGCGGCAGCGTCGCCGCGGAGGAATACCGCGAGGATGGCGTGTATTACCGCGGCACAGTCAAAATTGACGACCTGCACCGGTTTGAGGAGTTTTTGGTTTGATTGCCCGTGCGCTTTGCCTTCCCCCTTGGGGGAAGGTGGCCCCGCAGGGCCGGATGAGGGAAAAGCTTGTCGTTGCTGCCTGTAAACAAATCACTGCAGCAAGGTTTCCCCTCATCAGTCAGCGGTCAGGGCCGCTGACAGCTTCCCCCCAGGGGGAAGCCTTTTCTCCCATTGACACCGCCTCTCCGTCCGCCTATAATGAAACCAATTGAATGTCTTATAAAGGGGTAATAACTATGTCTACCGTCCGCACCCGTTTTGCGCCGTCGCCCACAGGCTATATGCACGTCGGCAACCTGCGCACCGCACTGTACACCTATCTGCAGGCCCGCCATAACGGCGGTACCTTCATCCTGCGCATTGAGGACACCGACCAGGGCCGTCTGGTCGAGGGCGCTACCGACATCATCTACGGCACGCTCAAGGCTACCGGCCTGACCTGGGACGAGGGCCCCGACGTGGGCGGTCCCGTCGGCCCCTACGTGCAGAGCCAGCGCATGGGTATGTTCAAGCAGTACGCCGAGCAGCTTGTCAAGGCGGGCAAGGCCTACTACTGCTTCTGCACCGAGGAGCGCCTGAACGAAATGCACGAGGCCCAGCGCGCCGCGGGCGAAATGACCCACTACGACGGCCACTGCCGCCACCTGTCCGCCGAGGAAGTTGCCGCCAAGCTGGCCGCGGGCGAGCCCTATGTCATCCGCCAGAAGATTCCCGAGAGCGGCGTGGCGGGCTTTGACGATGTTGTCTACGGTCATATCGAGGTCGATGTCAGGGAGCTGGACGACCAGATTTTGATCAAGACCGACGGTATGCCGACCTACAACTTTGCGAACGTCGTGGACGACCACCTGATGGGCATTACCCATGTCATCCGCGGCAGCGAGTATCTGTCCTCGACGCCGAAGTACAACCTGCTGTACGATGCGTTCGGCTGGGAGAAGCCCGTCTACATCCACTGCCCGCCCGTCATGAAGGACGCGCAGAACAAGCTGTCGAAGCGCAACGGCGATGCCAGCTATCAGGACCTCGTGGCGAAGGGCTATCTGCCCGCCGCCGTGCTGAACTATCTGCTGCTGCTGGGCTGGGCCCCCGAGGGCGAGCAGGAGATCTTCTCTCTGGACGAGATGATCAAGATCTGGGATCCCGCCCGCATTTCCAAGTCTCCGGCCATCTTTGACCCGCTGAAGCTGCGTGCCATCAACGCTGCCTACATCCGTGCCCTGCCCGCTGAGGAGTTCCGCCGCCTGGCCGACCCGTTCATCGACAGCGCCGTACACTGCAGCATTGACCGTGACCTGCTCTGCGCTAACCTGCAGCCCCGCTGCGAGGTGCTGGAGGACATCCCGCCGCAGCTCGACTTCTTTGACGCCGTGCTGCCCATTGACGCTGAGATGTACCGCAACAAGAAGCAGAAAACGACCCCCGAGTCCGCGAAGGAGGCCCTGACCGCCCTGCTGCCCGTGCTGGAGGCGCAGACCGATTGGACCCGCGATGCGATCTTTGAGGCGTGCAAGACGCTGGCCGAGAGCATGGAGAAGAAGAACGGCTGGCTGCTGTTCCCGCTGGGCATCGCGCTCTCCGGCAAGTCCCGCACCCCGGGCGGCGGCACCGACCTGGCCGCGATGATGGGGAAAGAGGAGACCGTTAAGCGCGTGAAGGCGGCGCTGGAGAAGCTGTAAGTAACGGTAAGCCGCGTTTTGTAGGGGCGGGCGCTGCTCACCCGCGGACGTTGCCGCAGCCACAGGGTTTCCGGGCGGATATGGAATCCGCCCCTACGATGTAGGGGTCAATGCCCGCCATCGACCCGCGTGTATGGCGGTTGCCGCTATGTACCGTGGGCGAACCATGTCCGCCCCTGCATCCTTTATAAAAAATCAACGGTGCAGCTGCAAAATCGCAGCTGCACCGTATTTATTATTTATTATTTTTTATCTATTTTTATAGTATCGTTCCCCCGCCGACGACCACGTCGCCGTCATACAGCACCACAGCCTGGCCTCGGGTAATGGCGCGCTGGGGCTCGTCAAAAACGACCTTCACAAGGCCGTTTTCCAGCGGGTAGGCCGTCGCGGGCTGCTCGACCTGGCGGTAGCGGGCCTTGGCCTTGACACGCATGGGGGCGGTCCGCTCGGGAACCGAAATCCAGTTGAAGTCCCCTGCAATCAGCGTCGTCTTGAACAGCTCGCTCTCGGGGCCGACTGTGACGGTGTTCTTCTCCATATCCTTGCCGCAGACGTAGACCGGCGCGCCCAACGCCAGCCCCAGCCCCTTGCGCTGGCCGCAGGTGTAGCGCACCGCGCCGTGGTGGCGGCCCACAACGTTGCCGTTCACGTCCAAAAAGTCGCCGTCCGGGTAATATTTGCCTGTGTAGCGCTCCATAAAGCCGACGTAGTCGCCGTCGGGCACAAAGCAGATGTCTTGGCTGTCGTGCTTGCGCGCGTTGCAGAAGCCCTGCTCCTCGGCGATCTTGCGGATGGACGGTTTGTCCATGCCGCCCAGCGGGAACTTCGTGTGCGCCAGCTGGTCCTGGGTCAGAACGTAGAGCACATAGCTCTGGTCTTTATCGGTGTACAGTGCTTTTTTCAGCAGCCAGCGGCCCGTGGCGGGGTCCTGCTCGATGCGGGCGTAGTGGCCTGTGACCACATAGTCCAGACCGTGCTCCCGGGCAAAGTCCAGCATTTTGTCAAATTTCATCGTGCGGTTGCAGTCGATACAGGGGTTCGGCGTGCCGCCCGCCTCGTAGGTCTCGATGAACTTGGCAATGACCTTTTCACGGAATTCCTCGGTGTAGTTCACGACCTCAAACGGGATGTCGAGCTGGAACGCGACCTCGGCGGCGTCTTCGACGTCCTTCGCCGAGCAGCAGGTGTGGAACCCGCTCTGGCCCAGATCCTCATTCTGGTACAGGCGCATGGTCGCGCCCATGCAGCGGCAGCCCGCCTGCTTCATCAGGTAGGCGGCGACGGTGCTGTCCACGCCGCCGCTCATGGCGATCAACGCGCCGGGGGTATTTGACATAGGGGCCTCCTTGGTTAAAAAAATGTGCAGCACGGTTTTTTCGTGCTGCACATTTTTGCTTTTGAGTTGTAGGGGCGAGGCATGCCTCGCCCGCGGCCTCGCCTTATCAGGGCATTGCCGGAAAAGCTGCGGGCCGGACATGTCCGGCCCCTACGGCCTTCACTACGTATGCAACAGTACCTTTATTATAGCAAAGGTTTCCTGTTATTGCAATCAGTCCGCGAACAGCGGGGTGGACAGATAACGGTCACCGGTGTCGGGCAGCAGGGCCACGATGGTCTTGCCCTTGTTCTCGGGGCGCTTGGCCAGCTGGATGGCGGCCCAGATCGCAGCGCCGGAGGAGATGCCGACCAGCACACCCTCCTTGTGGCCGACCTGCTTGCCGGTGGCAAAGGCGTCCTCGTTGGTGACGGGGATGATCTCATCGTAGACCTTGGTGTTCAGCACGTCGGGCACAAAGCCTGCACCGATGCCCTGAATCTTGTGCGCGCCCGCAGTGCCCTTGCTCAGCACGGGGGAGGAAGCCGGCTCAACGGCCACGACCTTGACGTTGGGGTTCCGGCTCTTCAGGTACTCGCCGACACCGGTCACAGTGCCGCCCGTACCGACACCGGCCACGAAGATGTCGACCTTGCCGTCGGTATCCTCCCAGATCTCGGGGCCGGTGGTGCGCTTGTGGGCATCAGGGTTGGCCGGGTTTACAAACTGGCCGGGCACAAAGCTGTTAGGGATCTCCTGCGCCAGCTCGTCGGCCTTGG
>ERZ1108170.1310-NODE-1310-length-16316-cov-5.821782_pt1 | contig 16316 bp, 12 predicted proteins | sample MGYA00403705_ERZ1108170 | MGnify/ENA primary metagenome ERZ1108170 (study PRJEB35170, sample SAMEA104062422) | human gut metagenome | biome: human gut; feature: human-associated habitat; material: faeces | place: Denmark | collected 2012-06-15 ...
CGGTTCCCCAGTGTTTTCTTTTGCTCTTGTCAACTTTCCGTAATTTAATTCACGTTTTCTCAGAGTTTCGCAATTGCCTGAATTTTTATCCAACAACCAATGCGAGATATCCCCAATCCCAGACTAACTCCTCAAAACTGTTCTCCAGATATTCGTAGATATCTTCCTCATCATAACCTGTCATACGGCAGATAATAACAATATAATCTCTGACCGTCTCATATGCAATCTCTTTTTGTCCATCCAACAGCCAGCGCAGAAAAATGCTGTGTCTGATCACACCGTACTCCATGGCGATCCACTGATATTGCACCAGCAGACTCTCCAGATCTCCTTCTGGCATCAAAAGGTCTGCGTTGAACTCATTGATAAGGAATTTTCGCATCAGTGGGTTGTATGCCTGAAATTCACTTTCAAATGCATGCATCCTGTCTGCCATTTCAGTTTTCAGATCTGCATTCTGTTCTGCCGCATCTGCCGGATTTCCTATATTTTCAAACAAACCCGAAAGTTCTTCCGCTTTCTCAATGACCGGGTTCAGATAATTCCGGTATAATCCCTCTTTCCGGTAATTAACGGCAAGATCCTGTAACAGCTCATTCCGTTCCTCCATCGTTGCAAATGGATCACGCTCTATCTCCGCAATTGCCCTCCTGAGCTGCTGCTGATTTTCTGTGGAAAAATAATCTTCGGCAAGCTCTGATAATTTTTCATCCTGCCCACACTTATCGAAAAATTCCCTTATGATATAAAATCCACAGAGCAGGGATTCCTCCACACGATAGTCCTCATCCAGAAATAACTCTGTCAGCTTTTCCCGGATATAAAAGCGTGCGTGCTCTCGCAAGAATGGATTTTCTGTCTGCTCCGATTTCTGTTCGATTTTCCTGGCATAAATTCTCTGCGGTTCTTCTTCCCGCAACAGATCAATGACTGCCGGACAGCAGGGCATTAATGTCTCTTCCTCATGCGTCTTAAAACGGTGTACTTCCCTCGGAAATACTGCGCAGGTTTCCGATAACACGTTATCTCCATATGCGGTCACAAGTTTACATAACTTGTTTTCATTTAAAAAAGGACATTTGTGTTCTTCGGTCAGTTCAATCACCCGTCCGCCGTCTTTTTTCGTTGTATAGGCACTCAGATTCTTTTTCTGTGGTGAGACATCCTCTGGTGGAAAAATCTTTTTCCATTTCCGGTTTGTATCTGCGTCTACGCCGATCTTCCACTCCTGACAGCAGGTGATGGAACACTGATCTGCGATGCATGCAAATTTATCGTAATAATCCGGGCGGATTCTTTTCATAGTGTGTAACTCCTTGTACTTCCTAAATCATTGTATTACCGATCCAATACCATCCACTCTTACATTCTTTTCCTTAAAAATTGTTACCTACATTCAATATACCACTTTACACATTTAAAGTGTCTTAATATTTCATTAACTTCCATTTTTGCATAGTAAAAAGGACAGCCTGTCAATCAGCTGTCCTCTTAGGAGAAGGTATTTTTACTATGGGGTATAGCAAAAACTATATATAATGTATTGGGGGGTTTTTACGGTTATTATAATATCATGATTGTGCGAATAAGTGTGCACAAAGTTCACAAAAATTGCAAGTTATTTTTGTGCAATTTTACATATTTTTTGTATTTTTGTGTGCTGTTAACGAATGCATAAAAACCACCATATTAATTCTATACTATACATCAATTTTTCTTTATATTCAAACTAAACCGGAGCGCCAAGTGAGGAGCGACGTAAATGATGGAATACTTTTTTATACTCCTTTTACACATGAAAAAAACGCCTGTATTTCTACAAGCGGTTCAATGATTTATCATTTATTTATCTGTTGTACTGTCTCCGAACAAAATCCGCATGTAATCACGGCGGGCATAGAGAATACGGTCAATATAAACTTCGCTTCCGTAAGCACGGTAGAAGCTAATGTAATTGTCACTTATAATAAAACGATAATCACTCTCTATATCCGCAATCGAAGATAGCGGAGCTCCGGTCTGTGCATAGTTTTGTAAAATGCGGAGGCTCTTTGTAATTCGACTTACGGTTGCTAATGCTGCGGATGGGTTCAGTAACTCTTCCTCATTATAGGATTTGATTTCAAAAAGATCGTTTTGAGCTTCTTCTGATAAATGCAAATTATTCATTAACAATCCCGAGGTTCTTCTCCACGGCTTCCAATGTCAGCCAGCCTTTCTCTTCGCCAGATTTTCGGTCTTTTACAAGTTCATTCATCAGCCGGAGGGTTGCCTGTGTCTTTTCAAAGTCCTGCATATCGAGAATTGCATATCTGCCGCGCCCGTTCTTTGTCAGAAAAACCGGAGCACCAACAGCCACATCATGCAGCACGTCGCTGTAATTTCGCAAATCGGAAATAGGTTTGATATTTGGCATATTGCTCAACTCCTTTCAACCATAATATATCCCAATCTAATAATTCATCTACTGTATCTGGCAACAATTATTGTATTCCTCCGCCTGGTTCATCAAACCAAGATGCTATACTACCCGATTTTACATTAATTGGTTCAACAACCTCAAATACACTATATGGTCTTTGGTCTGTTCCTGGTGCAACCGCTCTCATTTCATACGGAGTTCCTTCTAGCGAAGTAAATGAACCGTAATCACTTCCATACCTATCTATTCTTGCTCCTGGTTGTAACACTTTATCCATTCAATAAAATTAACAAGTGTCTATTAATTAACTTCATGGATTCTTAATTGCTTCTGGGCAATCATGACGGTTAATTAATAGATGCGCAGGAGTTATAGGTTGTTAGATGTCCGAAAGTATAACCATAATTAAATACTATAATTTGAATATTTTCCCAGTATTACTATCTAAAAAGAATTTCTTTCCATTCTCTTCTACTAATTCTATATCCGTTCCAACTTTGCAATTATATATTGCAATGATTGCTGGTTCAATATTGGCAACTGTATTAAAATCACATATACACATATTATCCGCTTTACTCAAATACTCCTCTGTGTCAATATCAGAAAAAAATCTCCAACCATTATCGACATCATTTACAGATTCTTCTCTAACACACCATCTCAACTTTCCCTTATGGCTCAATATATTTTTTGAAACAATACTTCCACCAGCATCGGTTATAAAAGTGACTACTTTATTCATACTTTTTCATCCTTTCCAATAAACTTGCCCTATACGGCATTTGCTCAGCAATTTCCAATGGTGTTTTTCCCCATGCATTCTTGTGATTAACCAAAATACTGTTCTGTGCAAACCAGATTTGATATAACGGTTCAAGTTCCTCATCTGTATGTTTTAGGTTAATCAAATACTGTAAGGGCACTCTTTCCTTTTCATCTAATTGATTAATATTTACTCCCTTATCAATTAATTTTTTCAATTGCATTACCGGTGCTATCAATCAATCCATTACTTGCTGCAGTAACTAAAAGTCCCGCTCCTGTTCCTGCAATGGCTCCTTTTGACGCTTCAAGTATTATCTTTTTTAGATTAATGTCTTCTCCACTTAATACTTCACTTCCGATTTCAATAGCACCACTTACAATACCGCCTCCTGCATATAGCTCGCTTATCTTCTATCCACTAATTTTAAAATCACTTCTATAACCGAATATGCCACACAATTTAAAATCATTCCATTATATACCATCTCAACAGTGTTGAAATTTTTACGACTTCTTTTTCAGCTGTTGGAATTCCGATGATGATAACATCAATTCACATTTTCACTAACTAAAAAACTAAGGAAAAGCTAATCGTTCATAACTTTTTATACATTTTTAAATCAATATCACCCGCATTTGCTTTCTAACCAATCTAATATTGTTTCTGGTATAGTGGCATTTAGTTCTGCATTTCCTGTCAAAATCTCTTTTACAGGACGTCCATCATATGTTACTTTTCTATTTGCGCAACAAGTTCTCAATATAAAATCCGTATTTTCAAAATAATGACAGGTTACATGTTCTAAATTATTCATTTCAATTTTTTTCACATTTTCAGCAGAAGTATAAGGATCCTGCTCCACACTTCCTATAAAAATTGGAATATTTTTGGAGATTGTTTTGATTTCTTTTATGTATTCTTCCAACGTTTTTCCTTTCATATCTTCTTGAAAAACCATGGAATTATTATACTTTATGATTTCTTCAAAATGATTGCGTTTTTTATTATGTGTCCACAAATTCAACTGTTCCAATTGAGATTCACAACTCATAGCCGCACCGCACATGGAAATCACTTTTCCAACTGACATATTGTGGCACAGTGTATCAAGTAATCGATTGCATGGTCCGTGAAGAAAAAGTATAATTTCAGTATCCGGAAAGTGTTTTTGTGCAAACGCTTCTATTTGATCTGCCAAATCTTCAATCTTTAAACTTCCAGCCTTTTCCCTTATATTTTCCCCGCGTTCCAACTCCATACACATGGTTGCATACCCACTGCGCACAAAACAGTCTGAAAGTTCTTCGTATGCCCCCACATTGGCCATCTGCTTCATGACATCTTTTCCCGCTTCATGTGCGAGCACATAATAATAACCGTCACTGCTTTGCAGTAAAGAATACGAGCTTGGGCAAAAGACGATCACGCCCTTTAATGGTTCTTTCTTTTTTGACCGGGTATAAATACACCGATAGCGAACCTGGTCAACTTCCATCCATTCTTCTTTTTCAATAAAATCAAAATATTCTCTGTGCTTTGCATGATGCACAGTTTCTTTTTGTATACAAATACCTATATAACAGATTGTCGCCAATTCTACCCACAGAAAAATAAATCCTATTTTCAAATAGGAAATTTTGATTGGAAAAATCTCAGTATGATAGTATAACAAGCCATATAGGACATACAAAACCCAGCCAGCATCCAGTGCCAAGACCAGTCTGTCTATTCTTTTGGCCTCATCCGGCAGCCACAATATTCTTTTGACAAACTTATTCTTTAATAGAATCCCTTTATTTTGTCTGACACCATCCTCCATCGTGATACTCCATGCATTAACCCCATACATGACCGCTGCCAGAACAATGCCTATAAATAAATCTGATATTATAAACTGCATCGTTTCTTATACTCTCCCAGTGTATTTGTAAAAACATATGTCCACCATGCACTATTTGTTTCAACAATTCCGTCAAAAATTATTTGTGTACAAATTTGTTTTCCCAATTCACTTCTACTTTCTTTTAATATCTTTTCTCTAATACCATTTGATAAATATGTTCCATTTATATTATGATCAGAATTTAGTCCTATATTATTACTTAATTTTCCCATGTTTGCATACTCATATCCTACCTGATTACAATATAATTTCTTACTTATCATTGGTCCAATCCAATTATTAACTCCCGACGTAATACCTCCTATAATTCCACCTAACCAAGCACTCCTTTCTACATCCTCCATTATCTCCTCATTACTCATTTCAGGTTTAGTCCACTTATCGCTTACAAAACTACTTGATGCAGCCAATGCGCTATTTACTATTATTTCTGTTCCTATCTTTGCACTTACTGACAATACCCTACTACTAGTTGCAATTAAAACTTTTGCACCTACTTTTGCTCCTGCAACCGGAATAACACTTGAAATAGCCCCTACTACTCCAGAAATCATAACTTGTTTAACATCTACTTTTCCGTTATCCCCATATTGAATTGCTGCATCTAACCCAGCACCTAATATTGCACCGCCTACTACTGTTCCAACTCCTGGGATACAAATAGAAGCCACTCCTGCTACTGCTATACTTATTGCCCCAATCGTAACTGCAACAATATCCTCTTTATGCTCTCCTATCCATTTACCAGCCGTTTCCATAAATTCCGGCCACATTCCATTCAAATCTACCAAGCCCAATGGATTATTCCAACAATAAGTATAGTTATTGAGTGTAAATGGTGCTTCTAATATGCCTTTCATAAAGTCTTCACTTACAAATCGTCCGGTTCCTGCATCATATCTTCTGGTCTGTGCAAAATATAAACCATCTGTCTCATCCATTTGATATCCTGTAAAGCCAAACGGCTGTAATGAATTTTTAAAAATGTCCTTTGTCCGATAAATTGATGCCCCAAACTCATCATACGCATAACTTTCTGCAACTCGTCCATCCTCTTCTAAAAGTTCCATCGGACTTCCAAGATCATCTAGCAGATAAAAATTTTTACTTCTACCTTTTTCCAATCCAACAACATTTCTATCCCAGATAAATTTCTGATATACTGGCTCTGCATTCTGATAATCCCATGTTGTCATTTGCAAAAGATTATGATACTGACGTGTCATATCAGTTATATATTCTATCCGCTTCTGTGGTGTCTCTGCATTATTTTCTGTCAAGCAATTTATCTTCTGTGAAATTCGGTATCCTAATCCATTGTATTCAAATACTGCATTTTTTCGCACACTTCCCTGTGTTTCAATAGTATTCGTCATTTGATTTGCCGCATCAAATGTAAACTGTTTTAAAACCTCATCTCCGCTTTGTATCTTTGTGAGATTACCTCTTCGATCATAACTATACCGTAATACTTTACCATCTGTAGATTCAGTCAAAAGCTGATTTCTTTCATTATATGTATAAGCTGTCTGTTTTTCTAGTCCCTCTATATACTCTATTTTTTTTATTCTATTTCCAAATGCATCATATTCATACTCTCTTCTTATATTTTCGCCTTGTACAACACATTTCAAACGATTTAATGCATCATAATGATAACCCAATCTTCCATTATCTTCTTCTATCGAAGAACGTTTTTTCTTTTGTGATATCTTGTTTCCCGACACATCATACTTATAAGTATAGATTTCTTCCAATTCTGCTCCATGATATGAAATCTCGTCCAATCTTCCTAATTCATTATACCGATAGTTTGTTTTTATATCTCCTGGCATTTTCTTTTCTACTAACTGTCCAAACATATCATATTCATAATGGACTATATCGTCCCCAGCAATAAGTTCAGTCAGCTGTAAAGCCTTATTGTACTTATAATCCACATGTTTTCCATCCGGGTAAATAACAGATTTACGCTCTCCCATTGCACCCCATTCATAGCCAATTGTCCCACCTGTAGAATCCGTTACCGATAGCGGTCTGCCAGCCATATCCAACAAAAACGTTGTTGTTCCCAACCAATCTTTTACTTCTTCCAACTGTCTGAGTGCATTATAAGATAAGTTTACTTTTCTTCCATCTCCATAAAATACTTCTTTCAATTGTCCTGTCTGATTATAGCCAATTTCTGTCGTATAACCATCCTTATCAACTTTAGAATGTATTCTTCCTATCTTATCATATGTATATTTCTCTATATCTCCTAATGGATCAGTCACAGAAACAATTCTTCCCTCTCTGTCCCATGCATAACTTGTAAGATGTGCCGTTTCACCTTTCATTCCTGCACACACTGTTTGTATCAATCTACCCATGCAATCATAAACATACTTTGTTGTATTTCCCAATGCATCTATTACTTTTGTAAGATTTCCGTTTGGTGAATATGTATAATGTGTCTCGTTTTCATTTTCATCCCTTATACATATAATGTTTCCTACAGCATCATAACTATACTTTCTCACGCCCCCAACGGGATTAATAATTTGTGTTATTCGATCCATTTTGTCATAATAAAATGTCAGTCGATTTCCTAAACCATTTTCCCGAAAAACAAGATTTCCCTTTTTATCATATCCATATGTTTCAGTCTCACCATCTGGATAAATGATTTTTTTTAATCTACCTCCAATCTCATACTCAAATACCTTACTGCTTCCATTCGGATAACAGACTCTCTCTATCTTACCCAATGCATTATAAAACATGCTGGTAGTATTTCCAGAAACGTCTGTGACACTAGTTCTTCTTCCTACTTCATCATATGTATAGGTAGTAATTCCTCCCAATGCATTTGTCACACTAATAATATTTCCATCTCTATCATAGCCAAAACATGTTTTTGCTCCATCTGCCTCTGTCATTTGTATTATATGGTCTGTTTTATCATAAACAAATGTAGTTATATTTCCTTCCGCATCTATGATTCCAGTTCGATTTCCAACTACATCATAAATATATTTTTCAGTACCACCTTCCGGGAAAGTTGTTTGTACCAGACGATTCTCCATGTCAAATACCGATTTTGTAATACCTCCATCTGGTGCTGTCATTGCAGAAATATTCCACATACTGTCATATTCATAATTCGTTACATTTCCTTCTTTATCAGTAAAACGCACCATACGACCAATCTCATTATAATCAACAGAAATCTTATTACCATCAAAATCAGTCACTGAAATTACTTTTCCACCAGCATTATAAACGTATGACCGGGTATTTCCCTCTGCATTTTTGACTTGGATAATATGTCCGTCTGGATCGTATTCATAACTTGTTTTATTACCATTAGCATCTACAGACGCTATAATACGATTCAATTCATCATACTGATATTTTGTCTCACCTCTAACTGCATCTTGATAGCGCTCTATATTCCCTTTTTCATCATAAGCCAGTACAATCTGGCTTCCATCCACCTGCACTATATTTACTGGTCTTCCAAACTCATCATTTTGAATTTTTACCCCTGCCGCATCGCAATTTTCACTGCAAATCAAATTTCCCTTTACATCATAATAATTTCTCAGCCTTTCTTTTCCATTTACGCTGACATTCAAAAGATGGTTATCTGCATCATAAGTCATATTAATTCTTCGCTTTGCAGCATCCACTGTCTGTGTCAAATTTCCCCGACGATCGTATGCCATTCGCGTTGTTCTACCAAGTCGGTCTGTCTTACTGATACATAAATTTTTATCATTATAAAGAAACTTTTCTCTCGTTCCATCTTCATAAATGGTCTCTACATTTCTTCCTTTATCGTCGTGCACATAAGTAATCTTTCTACCATTACGTTCTGTAAATATCACTTTTTTATCTGCATCCAGATATGTAAATTCCATCTCACCGCCATCTGCAAATTTCTGACGGACAACACGGAATTTTTTATCATATTCATTGCATACTGCATGCACTTCTCTTGCATTTACAAGTTCTTTTATTCTTCCATTTTCACTGTATTGATAACTATAGACAGAGCCTGAAGGTACCGTAACTTTGACAAGTTTTCTTTCCTCATAGACCAAAGCAACTTTCCTTCCAGTATGGTCTGTGACAAGAACCAGCCTCCCATTATCATTATACTGATAACGAAGTCTATTGCCATTGTCAGAAACAACCTCTGTCAATTGCTTCTTTTCATTATAGAAAAAAGAAATGCCACGCCGATTACAATTCTCCATGCGTTCCACATGACCAGATTTATCAAACAGAACCCATATATTATCAGGCTGCCTTAACACATATCCATCCTCAGTTTCTTTTAGCATATCAAGTGCTGTATTTTGTCCCTGATATATTCCTTCTGCTGTTCTAATGAAATGTACTCTCTGCCCATCCGCTTTACTGATAGTCACTTTACCATTTTCATTTTCAAGAAGTATCTCATAGTTGTGACGGTAGCACACTCCCATACTTGTGTCTGATAAGTCTCTGGAATTATAATATCTGTGAAATACTAATGGTATCTCTCCCCCAATATACATGTCCTCATGTTCATATACAAAGTTTCCGGTACTCATATTTACCGGATCTCCTCCCATCTTATTGGCTTTCGGATTCGTTCCCAGCAATTCTTCCTGAATTTCTTTTTCTACCGTTGCCTGAGCATCTTTCAAATCTGCAACTGCGGCATCGAGAACACCTTTTTGTGAAGCCATATCAAGGTTACCTCCGGCAGGATCTATCGTCTGTGCCAGAGTATTCATTAACTTAATGATTTTTTCTGCACATGTATTCATCTCTGCTCCGTGCTTGAGATAGGCTGTATCTACATGTTCTACGGCTGTAAAAATCTGTTCGATCTGTTCAATGGTTGTATCATGCTTATTTAGAACAGTCTGGTAATAACCATCCATTTGAGATAAATAAGCATAACTGTCTAACGTATGCAGCCAGTTTTTAATTTTTACATCCATGTAATCAATACTATTCTTTATAATCTGCCAGATACCATCGGAAGATGTATCATTCACATAACTTATCAGCTTTTCTTTTGCTTCCTGTGAAAAATCCCTGAACATTTTCTTATCCCCATGCTTTCTTTTTCTTCCTATGAAGAAAATGTTTCTGAATGTGTCTTTTCTTTCGTCTCAACCGAGCTTTTTCTCTGTTCCATGTAGGAAATCGTATTTTCCAACAATAAAACAAATGCCTCCTGCATTTTCTGATACTGTTTTCCCATTTCCTCAATCTGAATAATCGTACTGCCTCCACATTCTCCGACATCCGGTATTGTAACTTTCTTTGCAGACCATTCTGTATACAGATTTTTCATCTCAACAATATGACTTCCCAGTTTCTCTGTATCTATAATATTTGTCATCATCTGCCCCTCCTAGAATAAATACTGATCATTTTCGTCTATTTCATCTTTGAACTTCTGACATGTCTTATTTACATTCACAGCATGCTCTGAAATCACATCTTTCAGTTCCTCTGCATAGGTAATAAATGTATCCAATGCCTGTGCGGTTTCCCCTTCCTTAATGGCATCTTCACTAATTTTTTTCATAATTTCCAAATACTTGTCTACACCTGACTGTAACTCCGTCTCATTATCTGAAAGAGTTGTTCCCATATCTAAAACATAATCATCATCTATTTTAAGTGCCGTTCCTGCCATGTTGTACTTCCTTCCTTTGAATTGATCTGGTTATTTCTTGTTTGATGTATTTGCCGACGTTGCTCTTGCTGCCGCCTCACGGGCTGCTGCTTCTCTCGCCGCTGCCTCTCTCGCTTCCTGTTCTGCTCTCTCAATTCTGGCTATTTCTGCATTAAGCTGAGCGATTCTGTTGTTACAATCCTGTATCGCCTGATTACACCCTGCTATTTCATCCTGTTTTCTTGTAATCTCCAATGCAACACGCTCAATCGCTTTATCCAGTCCGCTGGAAGCATTCCAAAAAGCTGCACCATTATATAAATCATGCATTCCTTCATAAAATTTAGAAGTAAATTTACTGTTAATTTTCTGAACTGCACCTGTATTCTCCAATTTAGATGTACCGGAATTTTTACACTCCGAAAAAGATCCCTGAAGCGAACTGATACTGCTTTTCACTTGATTCAATTCCAAAATTTCACTGTTAAGCTTTTCAATTTTTGTATTATAATTCGCAATCTCACTCTGTTTTTGCGCAATCTCTGCATAACACTGCGACTTCGTCATGCCTTCTCCTCCACTGTATATCACTTTTTATCTTAAACACTTTCATGTCTATGTTCAATTGTTTTTCTCATTTTTCAGGATTATCCATGCGGATTCCTGTTTTTTCAAGAATCCGCATGGAAAAAAGATTAGCCTCTTACAGCTGCAGCACCCTGTGCATCATCATCCTGTCTGTTCTGCATGTAATTCTGAATGAAATCAGAAATACTCTGGATTGCATCCCTTGCATTCTCAAGTGCCGGTTTGTATTCATTCTCAAAACGTTCAATGAATGCGTCTGCAGTCTGGTTTGTCCAGCCATCCTGCAACTGACCATTCATCTGCACTAAAGAATTGATCACATCGTCAAGTGCTCCTGCCTGATTTGAGTACACACTTACTCCACTTGTAAGCACCTCATAATCCACTTTGTTTACTGCCATCTTTTTGTTCCTCCTTAAAATTTTTATTATATGGTAAATCTGCATATACAGAATTCCATCATGATAATTTTACTGTTTTAATTTTTGTCAGCTCATTCTCATTCACATAGAATGCATCGCAAAATTCTATTGGTTTTGCATATTTTTTTGCAATGCTCACTGACAGATCACACAGTTTAATATTGGATATATCATCAAAAATAATATATCTCCGGTTATCTTTTACAATTTTCATTAAATCTGGTGCACTGAATGGAATTGCCGCATTTTCCACATTGGTCATAAGTATGAGCACTTTCATCATGCGGTATTTGCCGAGCATTCCTTTTATAGTTCCAATTATTTTTTTGTCTGCGCTTATCTCTGCAATTGCGTCCGAGCTTTCAATGACAACTACGATCCAGTTCTCATCATCCAATGCAGCTTCCTGTCTCTGTGCAAAATCTTCATATCTGCTCTGCACCCGCTGATCAACCTCATCAAAAATGGTCCGGATAGATCCTGTTGTATTGTCATATACAGCTGTGTCCGGATGAAATTCATAATCAGCCCATCTCCGTGTCATATCATCCAGAATGTACAGGTCTGTACCTCCAAATGCCGGAAGCAGCATTGCTTCAAGCAGGTATTTTACAAAGATATCTTTTCCTTTTTCCTTTTTACCTGAAATCGTAAACATTCCTCCCTGCGCAATTTCTAACATCATTGGAGAAACCGTATTATAATCAAGTCCCAGCATTACTTTTCCTTCCTCTAAATCATCCGGGTAAGTTTTCTGGATGTAGGATAGTGTCAGTTCTTTTGGAATTTCCGGTATTATCGCAGCTTTCATTCCGGTGTATTTTTCATTCTGTTTCTTCACAAAATCCTGTATCTTCTGTACACGTTCGAATTCTTTTTCGCCTTCAAATGACAAATACATCTGGCTTTCATAGGTATGTTTGTTCAACTGGATCAGACATCTTCCCGGAATGTTCGGAAGTTTCATCCTGCATCCCTCGAACATCATTCCATACTCTGATGTCTCATTGCAGAATAATGCGATCCGTCCTTCAAAATTGTTCAGATAACGATAACCAATACCTGATGTCTGAACATTCGCTACTATAAATGAAATGCCAACTGCAATACCATCTCTGCATAACGGAAGCAGATAATCCTGATCTTGCAGATACATTTCCTTCAGTGCTGTCAGATTATCAATTATTACCACAATCTGTGGCAGATCGTGATATCCCGCTTCTTTATATGCCACAAACGAACTCACACCGGATCGTGCCAATATCTCTTTTCGTTTTGCAGTCTCCGTCTGAAGCAGTTTGAACAGATTTTTTAATTTTTCATCATCTGATACACACACAACACCTCCACAATGATGAAGTTCTGCAAAATTGCGTAATATCATGGAACCAAAATCAATAATGTAAAGATTTACCTCAGCTGGTGTATAGTTTTCAGCAAGGCTGCGGATAATCGTCTGTAACACATTTGTCTTTCCACACTGTGCTGAACCAATCAATATATAGTTCTGTGCCGTAATATTAATTTTCAGTTGCTCCTGACTTTGTCTGTCCGGATCATCCAGAAGACCTATGTAAGCATAAATTTCTTCTGAATCCATCCGTACTCCATTCACATAAGTCAAGAGTTCCGGCAATGGCGGCATACAAATATTCGGAAGTCTCCTGATTCCTTTCTCCTCGCAGTATCCTGCTATGTAATCTACGATTGCCTCCAGCTGATTCTTTGTGTGTGAATCTTTCTTTTTTATTTTCTTTTTCTGGTAAACCACTTTTTTTGCTCCCGCAAAATTCAGTTCTGAAATATAAAATTCTTTGTTTCCTTCACTCTCATCAAGCGTTGCAGGTGCTCCACTGAACGCCGATTGAAACAGTTCAAATATTTCGTTGTTTCCAACTTGAAGGTATGCCCGTCCCGGTTCTTTAATCTCCGCAGCAAGTGGTGTTTTTAAAACTTCGTTACTGTCCTCTTTAGACTGTACTTTCAGACAGAGTTTAAATTTTGAGTTTGACCATATTTGTCCATCTACCACACCACTCGGCTTCTGAGTGGCAAGAATCAGATGTACTCCGAGGCTTCGTCCAATACGCGCTGCTGATATCAGTTCTTTCATAAAATCAGGCTGCTCTGCTTTCAGCTCTGCAAATTCATCCACAATAATTACCAGATGTGGTAATGCTGTCTGTACTTTTTTCTCTTTATACAGTTCAATATATTTATCAATATGATTCACACCAGCCTGTGCAAAAAGGTTCTGACGCTTCATTAATTCTGCCTTTATTGACTTTAATGATCTCTGCACTTCATTTCCATCAATGTTAGTGATTGCACCGATCAAATGCGGCAGATTCCGAAACTGATTCACCATTCCACCGCCCTTGAAATCGATAATGACAAATCCTATCTCATAAGGATGAAATATCGTTGCTGCCGACAATATATAACTTTGCAGTATCTCGCTCTTACCCGATCCTGTGGTTCCTGCTACCAGTCCATGTGGTCCGTGAAATTTTTCATGCAGATCCAACGTCACAATTTCATCTTTCGCATTCACTCCCAGAGGTGCTGCCATTGTCTTGTAGATCTGTGATTCACTCCATCTTTTTCCAAGGTCTAAATCTTCCGCCGCAAATATATGAAGCAGTTCAAATAATGTAATATTTTTTCTGAGTGAATTTTCAAGGCCAATCTCTTCACAATAAACCGGTGCCAGCATTTGCACAACAGCCCCTGCCTGCATATCCGATATTGCCTGATACTCAAAATCCTGCACTCTGTTTCCGTTTTCTGAATGACAGATATTCCCCTGCTGTTCCGATAATAATGTGATAATCTCGTCGCAGTGCAATGGCAATTTTTCAGCACTCGTCTCAAAAAATACAAATGTCATTCCCAATTCTGCCGCATTCTCAATATATCTTGAAATCGGATGGTTTTTGATTCCAAATTCATTTTCCACGAGAACCACACAGTAATATGGAATATTTTTTGTCTGTTCTCTGTAATTTAATTCACGAAATAAGTTTTCAAAAAGAATATTTTTGCTCTCATTATTACAAACAATATTACGTGTTCCCTTATCGTTTCCAAGATGTGGCAGCATGCGGACCCATTCATATTGTTTTTCATCATCCACAAGCATGAAAAGTCTGACATCTCCATAATAATGTCTGACAGATACATCGATCACAATGTTTTTAAACATTGCATATAACGCCTTTTTAGCCCCTACAACCCCAACTGCATTTGCATTTTTGAAGTCTGTATAAACAGGTACATGATCAATTTTCGAATACATCTCACAGATTTTTTCAGGCATATCCGTAAGTTCATCTCCAACCTCCATACGTTCCTGCTTTTTATAATCGACCTGCCGTGCAGAATCAACACTTCCCTGACCAAGATAAACCCGAAGGAAATCTTCGTCTTCCCTCGTTTTTTCAAACAATCTGCGGTCAAAATTCATCGCTGTATCAACATCCACTCCAATATCACAGTAGGTATCCCTTAAGCTTTCCGCCTCTTCCCGGCGCTTTATTTCAATTTCTTCTTTTTTCTTATCAATATAACTGTTGTATTTTGTAATACGTTCCTCACAGTCCTGTTTATATTTTTTATTTCCCGATATAAAACCTAATATGGTAGTTACAATTCCAAGTGCCATAGAACATACGCTCAAAATCACATACGAACCAGATGAACCGGAAGTGTTCATAATACCACGAAACACAACAACAAGCCCCAGCATTGTAATGGAAGGCATCAGATTCATAACGATATTGTTTTCCGGTTTTTTCGGAATCTCCGGTGCATCCAAAATTTCTATTTTATCATCTGGAAGTTGTTTTTTGATTCTGGTATTTCGATTAAACAATGGATATTTCAACCCATTCACACGATGCCTGATCTCATGCACCGGTATATTTTTCACCTGTAGTCCTGCCTGATCAAAATAGATTTTTCCTTCTTTAAAATAGAACTGATACTCATCTACCGAAAAGAAATCACAGTCATGAAGTTCCACACTTTCCTCTATTCTCTGTCCATTTCTGAGTACTCCAAACGCAGACTTAATTGCATCAAGATAATAGCACTTTCCTTTTTTTTGTATAACCAGCCGTATATTTTTCTCAAACTGACTTTTTAAAAGAATCGCCGCTCCCGGCTCCGAAGAAATCTCTATCTGCCCCGGAAGATCAATGTACCAGTTATAATTTGGCACCTTTGCCTCAAAATCAATCATAAAACGCAGTTCAAACGCTTCATTTCCTGTATTGGAATAACAAACTGCTATGATATCCCCATGACTGATCTCCATGGAATATAATTTTCGCATATCGCCTTTGCTGAAATATAGCTGATCTGCACAGTCAATATTCCATTCATCGCTGCATGCTGTAAACTCTATCTCAATCTCTGAAAAGAAAGTCTCCGGGTTAAGTCGAAATTCACAGGATGATGTTGTTCCAAGTTTCACATTCTCCACACCTGCTGCAATTTCAAACTCTTTATACACCGTTCTGTTACTGACAATTACTTTATAC